>OFGA01000411.1_pt1 | contig 36593 bp, 34 predicted proteins | sample 1521471 | NCBI WGS metagenome assembly OFGA01 (sample SAMEA3504086, study PRJEB24116) | mouse gut metagenome | biome: mouse gut; feature: mouse-associated habitat; material: faeces | place: Denmark | collected 2011 | reverse complement strand
TACATATGATATATAACCATTCTTTCATTATAATTATTTGAAACATCATTTATTTCCTAAAATTTTTTGCACGATCTTTCATCCCTGAGTATTTCTATGTGCCGATGTCCCATTCTTGTGCATTCTTATGCATAAAATGCATATATGCCTCTTTCCTGCGTATTTCACGTACAGATCGTCCCATTTCCTGTGCATTTTATGCATAAAATACATTTATGCCTCTTTCCTGAGCCTATCTATGCACCGTCTATTCCATCCTTGAATATTATTTGTATACATCCATACAATTTTTCTATCATGCGTTTTTCTGTAAACAATATTTTTCGCCCTGCATTTTTATCTGGCAACCGGCTCCCATAAACCGTCTTCCTGCAGCTGCATCCAGTCTACCTCCAGCAGCTGCTGCGTATATTCACGCTCCCTGCCCGCCTTTTTGGATACAACTTCGATATATTTCTGGCTGATCATTCCGTCCAATGCTGTCTTGACACGTGACTTTGATACACGGTTATAAGCTGCTACGCTCTCTATTGTCTTCCAATAAGACGGCTTTCTCGACGCATTTTTCTTTCTCAGCCGGTCCAGGCTGATCAGAATCAGGTCATTGTAATGATTCCGCTCCTGCTCCTGCCTTGGCATTTCTACATAGCTGGTAGCAGCTGATTTTAATGCATTGCTGAATGCAAATTTTACGCCATAAATGATTACTTTTTTATTTTTTTCCTTTAAATACTCTACTACCTTTGTAAAATGAGCATCGCCTGTAAAAAGAATATATACTTCATCATCATTTTTCTCTGCCATACTTCGATAAATGGTATCCAGTATAATTATATCTGTAAAATCCTTATCTACGCCTTCTTTCGTGCTCGCCGTATGAACGACGTGATCTGTCAGCACTTTCAGCTTTTCCAGTTCAGTACCGATTTTTGGCTCTGAAAAATCTCCAAATATATACAGCTTATCTACATCATACTCCTGCTTCAGCTCATCGATCCATTCTTCTACATTTGGTTTCATCTGTACTTTGTTGTGATACCCATAGTACCAATGTTCATAATCTACAAATACTGCTGCTTTTGGTTTACCGGAAGCCTTTTTCCATAAAAACTCAAACATCCCCTTCGCCTCCTTTCTGTTTCGTAATAATGACTCCCTTCTTTTTGTTCATATCTTATTTTCATATCCTGTTTCATAAAACTATTTTAGTATAATGAATGGTTATCTTATATATTATAAATCATTCTTTCAATGAATTGAAGTATTTTCTTTCAAATAAGCAGAAAAAGAAAACGCCAATTTTTTGATTTTTTAGTCATTTTTGCCAAAAAACTGAAAATTACGTTTTCAAAACTGCCGTCCGATACCGCCCACATGTCCGTGCGGTTTTTCTACAGCTGTTATAATATTTTCCGTACTGCCTCCTGTACATTTTCGACGCCGATCAGCTTTATTCCTTCTATCTTATTGGTCTGTGAATCAATGACTACTTTGGGCAGTATGCAGGTCGTAAAACCCAGCTTGCGCGCTTCTAAAATGCGCTGTTTCGCCATGCTCACTGCACGCACCTCCCCGCTCAGGCCCACTTCTCCAAAGCAGATCGTCTTCTCGTCTATGCAGCGTTCCTTATAGCTTGATATAATCGCAAGTACAATGCCCAGATCCAGTGCAGGCTCATTCATCTTTATCCCGCCTGCAATATTTACATAGGCATCACACTCGCCCAGCCGCATGCCGAGCCGCTTTTCCAGCACTGCCATTAAAAGGTTCACGCGGTTGGTATCTGTCCCGGCCGCCGTGCGCCTTGGAATGCCAAAGCTGCTGCGGCAGACCAGGGCCTGTACTTCCAGCAGGATTGGGCGCGTCCCTTCCACGGAGCAAGCCACGACCGAGCCGGATGCATCCTTCGGCTTGCCGCTTAACATATATTCCGACGGGTTGGCCACTTCTGCCAGTCCCTGTTCACGCATTTCAAACACGCCGATTTCATTCGTCGAACCGAACCTGTTTTTGACACAGCGCAGAATCCGGTATGCCGCATGGCGGTCGCCTTCAAAATACAGCACCGTGTCTACCATATGCTCCAGCACGCGCGGGCCTGCCACGACGCCTTCCTTCGTCACATGCCCGACAATAAAAATCGTAATTCCAAGCCCCTTTGCAAGCTGCATCAAAGAAGCCGTAGCCTCACGCACCTGGGACACGCTGCCCGGGGCGGAGGTAATATGCTCGCTGTACATCGTCTGGATGGAATCTATGACAGCCGCACGCGGCTTTTCCCTGCGCAGCACCGCGTCAATGACTTCCAGGTTCGTTTCGCACAGCAGCGTCAGGCTGTCTGTAAAGGTTCCGATACGCTGCGCACGCAGCTTTATCTGCTGCAGGGATTCTTCCCCGGAAATATAAAGCACCGGAACCCTCTGCTCACTCAGGTTCCGGCAGGCCTGCAGCAGCAGCGTGGATTTGCAGAATGCTTCCGCTCCCCACCACCAGATATCATGATACCCACAATGCCCCCGCCCAGAACCCGGTCCAGCTCCGGGAAGCCGCTCGAATAGCGTTCTTCCTGCTTCATTTCAATATCAGGCAGCGCTACCGGCCTGGCAGCCTTCTGCTGCCCGTCCGGCCGGGCACTTTTCACCCGCAGGGCAGGTTCTTCCACAAAGGTGTTCCACTGCCTGCAGCCCGGGCACTGCCCGAGCCATTTGGATGATTCGTGCCCGCATTCCTGACAGAAAAAAATGGTCTTTGCTTTTGCCATATTTATTTTTTCACAATGCGCACGGCTGTCTGGCTGCCGGTGCCAAGCTCTGCGCAAAACGTCAGCTTTCCGCCGAGATTCGTCTTCATCGTTCCTGCATTTTCACCATTGATAAGCACTTCGTACTCTGCATTTTCATCCAGCCCGAGCGTAATTTCGGCATCTTCCGGGCCTTCCACCAGAAAAGACATTTCCTGGCCTGATGCCGCAAGGTTATTTACGGCAGTCCCCGGCACGGATTCATAGACAAACACCCCATTGCATTCCAGCTTTGTGATTTCGCGGAAGGTCTTGACCTTATACATATCCCCGCCATGTCCGAAATTATCTTTCTTGGTTTTGGAAGCAAGTGTATAATCCCCAAAACTAATGGTACCATCTGCTTCTGTACAAATCAGCCCGCTAACTACTCCCATTTCTTTATCCTCCAGTCAATTACAAGATAATATTTTACAGCAGCCCCTGCACCAGCCCAAAACCAGGCTGCAGAGCCCCTGCTATTTATGCTTCTATATTATACAATACTTCTGCATGGAATGTCACTCATTTTTCTCATTTTTACTGCTGCCTTTTTCCGGCTGCCCTGAGAAATGTATTTTTTTGTTTTTGGTTCCGATGGCTATCGTATCGCCCTTTTTCACAGCCCCGGATAAAATCTCCTCTGCAAGCCTGTCCTCAATCTCAACCTGTATCATGCGCCGCAGCGGCCTTGCCCCGAATTTCGGGTCGTAAGCCTTTTCCACAACATAGCTCTTAGCCGTATCGCGGATAACCAGATTGATATCCATCTGCGTGCGGCAGCGTTCCACCAGGTTTTTCGTCATCAGCACGACGATCTTTTTCATATCTTCCTTATTCAGCATGCGGAATACCAGCATCTCATCAATCCGGTTGATAAATTCCGGCTTGAATATGCGCTTTACTTCTTCCATCACGCCGCTTTTCATCCGGTCGTAGTCGTGTTTTTCATCCTCCACGGACGCAAAGCCCAGCTTTTTCGGCTCGACAATGGCCTGCGCCCCTGCATTGGACGTCATAATGATAATCGTATTTTTAAAATCTACCCGGCGTCCCTGGGCATCCGTAATCCGGCCGTCGTCTAACACCTGCAGCAGGATGTTGAACACATCCGGGTGGGCTTTTTCGATTTCATCAAATAAAATTACCGAATACGGGTGGCGGCGCACTTTTTCACTCAGCTGCCCGCCCTCGTCGTAGCCGACATATCCAGGCGGCGAACCAATCAGCTTGGAAACACTGTGCTTTTCCATATATTCCGACATATCGACACGGATAATGGCCTGCTCGTCCCCAAACATGGCTTCTGCAAGCGCCTTGGATATTTCCGTCTTGCCGACACCGGTCGGCCCTAAAAACAGAAACGAACCGATTGGCCTTCCCGGGTCTTTTAATCCTACCCGCCCGCGCCTGACAGCCCTTGCAACGGCACTTACGGCTTCTTCCTGGCCGATAACGCGTTTATGCAGGATTTTTTCCAGCTTCTGAAGACGTTCTGCTTCACCCTCGGTCAGCTTCTGAACCGGAATCTTTGTCCACCCGGACACGACATCTGCAATTTCGTTTTCCCCGACGGCAAGCTGTTTTTTCGCATTGTTTTTCTGGCAGCGCTTTAACAGCCTGTCATATTCCTTTTTATATCCGTCACGTTCTGCCTTGACCGCGCCTGCCTGTTCAAACTGCTGCTCCATCAGCGCCTGCTCCAGCTTTTCTGCCAGCTCATGCATCTGCTGCTCCAGCACAGACAGCTTTTCCGGCACCGGATAGCCCTTAAGGCGTACTCTGGATGCCGCCTCGTCAATCAGGTCGATTGCCTTGTCCGGCAGGAAACGGTCATTGATATAACGGTCCGAAAGCTTTGCCGCTGCTTCCAGCCCGCTGTCCGTAATTTCCACCTGATGATGCGCTTCGTATCTGCCGCGCAGCCCCTTTAAAATTTCAATCGTCTGCTCTACGGTCGGCTCCTCTACCATAACCGGCTGGAAGCGGCGCTCAAGCGCTGCATCTTTTTCAATATATTTACGGTATTCCTCTATCGTCGTAGCACCAATCAGCTGGATTTCGCCCCGCGCCATCGCCGGCTTTAAGATATTGGAAGCATCAATCGCGCCTTCCGCGCTCCCGGCACCGATTATCGTATGGATTTCATCGATAAATAAAATAATATTCCCGGCTGATGTCACTTCATGAATGACACGCTTGATGCGTTCCTCAAATTCACCGCGGTACTTAGACCCTGCGACCATGCCGGATAAATCCAGCGTCACCACGCGCCTGCCAGAAACCGTGTCCGGCACCATGCCGGTCACAATGCGCTGCGCAAGCCCTTCCACAATCGCGGTCTTGCCGACACCCGGTTCCCCAATCAGGCACGGGTTATTTTTGCCGCGCCTGCTCAGTATCTGTATTACGCGTTCAATCTCCTGTCCGCGCCCGATAACCGGGTCCAGCTCATCATCTGCGGCCATGCGTGTCAAATCCCTGGAATACTGGTCCAGCATGGCTGGCGCGCCATCCCTGCGGCGCGGCTTGCCATTTTGAAAATCTTCTTTGTAAAGATTCGTATCTTCGCCCATCGCTGCCAGAATGTCAATGTACATTTTCTGCATATTGACATTCATCGTATTCAAAAGCCGTGATGCGGCACAGTCCGCAGACTTGATAATCGCAAGCAGCAGGTGCTCCGTGCCGATATTCTCGCTGCGGAACCGCTCTGCCTCTGCTGCCGCCAGGTCTAAGAGCATATCCGTTTTCGGCGTATAGCCGTCCCGTTCCATGACTGCCACCGCAGAAGACGGTGCAATCAAATCCTGTATCAGCTGCAGCAGCTGTCCTTCTTCCACGCCGTTATCCGCCAGAATCTGTGCAGCGACACCCGTGCCTTCCTTAATCAGCCCCAGCAGGATATGTTCTGTCCCGATATAGCTGTGCTGAAGGCTCTTTGATATCCTCCCCGCAATGTCCAGCGCTTTCTTTGCTTTTGCGGTGTATGGTTTACGCATTTATTTTTCCTCCATATTTATAAATCATTGCAGCAGCTTTCTGCCATCCTTTTACAAATCATTCAAATCCATGATTTCCATCTCGTCATCCATCGAACGGCGTTTCTTTTTCGCCGCCTTTGCTGCCTTCTGCTGCCTGCGTCCGGAATCTTCTTCCATATCCCAGTCATCCATCGGGTCATGGCCAGGCTCCGGCGTCCCTGTCTTTGGAACTTCCCTTGCAAACCGCATGGACTGGCGCATCCTCTCTGCCGCAAGCTGTACCGAATCCTGCGGGCCGGCAGAGTCGCTTTTACGCAGCAGGCTGACCGGGACGTCCTCGCGGACACCCGGTGACGGCATTTCCATCCCGGCTCCCTGCATGGCCGGGCGCTGTGCGGCCGCCCGGCGTTCATAGGACTGTTCCGGCCCATAGCCCGGCTCATTCGCCTGGCCGCCTGATTTTGGCCCATAAGCCTTCTCCTGCACCTGGCCGCCTGGCTTTGACGCAAAGCCTGGTGCCTGGGCACGCGCTGCCTGCTCCCTGCCAAAGGACGGCTGGCCGCCTGGCTGCTGCATATATGCACCCTGGCCGCTGCGCTGCTGTTCCTGTGCACGCCGTTCTTTCAGCTGCTTTTCATACGCCTTCTGTTCATATTCAAGCTGTTCTTTTAATTTCTGCTCATACAGGCTCTGGTCATTCAGCTGCTGCCCATAGGCTTTCGTTTCCTGCGCCTTTGGCTTTGGCCCGCCTGACGGCTGGCTGTATGCTTTCTGCTCACGCAGCTTCTGTTCATAGGCATTCTGTTCCATTTGCGGCTGTCCATAGCCTGGCTTTTGTGCAAATGCCTTTGGCTCCCCCTGCTTTGGCCCTGGCCCGCCTGACGGCTTCCCGTAAGGCTTTGCGCCCTGTTCCTTTTCACGGGCCGCCTGTGCACGTACCATTTCCGGCGTGGCTATCCCGCCGTGGAATCCGCCTTCCGGTTCCGGCTCCCTTGTAATATGCTTGGTAATTTTCTTTGCCCGCTTTCCGGCACTTCCTTCAAAATCCCTGCCAGCGGCCAGAGAGCTTTTGGAAACTGCCCCCGTTTTTTTCTTCGGATTTTTTGCCCGCTTTCTGGCACGGGCCTCCCGTTCGTCTTCCTCGTCCTCGTCATCCCCGTCATCCTGGCTGCGCAGAAGGACTGCCGTAAAAATAATAATCAGGACAAGAATGACAATGACAAAAATGCTGACCAGCTTTACGCGGTTTTCTTTCAGCTCGGTATATTTTTCGTTCAGGGAGTTATATTTGGTCAGGGACACGGTACGCTCCACTTCTTCTTCCCCGTCTTCTTCTTCCTGCGGCTGTGTGGCAAAAACATTTGCATACCTCATATAAGTGCCCTGGGAATTGTCATACAGATACCAGCCGTGCGTGCCGTCGGAATTGACGCCATAAATCAGGTAATAATCCGCTGCTTCATCCAGAGACGCATTCTGGTAAGCTGCCGCCTCCTTTCCGGAAGGAAGCGTCAGTGTTGTCTCGGTAAATCCTGCCGGGACTTCTTCCCTCGCGCTGCTGATAAATACGACAAAATTATCCCCAATGCCGGCATATTTAAAACGCTCTGCCGCATTTTGCTTTTCATCATAATAATAAAATCCCGTCGAGCCTTTACCGTCTGTATTTTCCATATAAACAAGATGTATGCTGCCGGAAGCGCAGTAAAGCGTGTTGTAGCTGCTGCTTCCTATCTGAAGGGAGCCTTCCCCGAATGCAGACGGAATATCCTGCGTCGTAGTGCCATACGTGAAATTGCTTGACAGCTTGTACGCTGCGCCATTGAGGGTAACCGTCCCGTCATCCGCTACTTTTCCAATCAGCGCAGACGCCTTGGACTTTTTGGCCTTCTTCTTTTTTGCAGTTTTCGTTCCGGTGTCTTTTGCCTGTGTATCTTTTGTTTCTGCGTCTTTTAATTCTGTATCCTTCGTTTCGGTGTCCTGCGTGCTGCCTGCGGTTCCATCTCCCGGCTGCATGCCTGCAGCACCCTGGGCGTCTCCGTCCGCAGCTCCGGTTTCCGGCTGCGTGCCTGCATCTGCACTCCCGACCGTCAGGGTAATGGTATAAGTCGTCGAAGAATTATCCTGTGCGGAGCAGACTACTTTAATCGTATTGATACCGGGGCGCAGCCCGTCCCTGCCATCCACCGACGCAATCACGCTCGTAGAAGCACGCGGCACAGCCTGTACGCTGACGCTGGTGACATCTGCTTCAACCACAGACGTATATTCAAAGATATCCGGCGAAAAAGCTGGAGACAATACACCTGGAGCAATATCAAATGCAGACAGCCTGCTGTCATGGGCGCTGGAATTTGGTGCAGCATGTACCGTCTGAGGAGCATGCGCGCCATGTACCGGCGACAGTAAAAGCAGTCCGGCCAGTGCTGCAAGTAATAGTTGTTTGCTTTTGTTTTTCCTCATAACTATGATTCCCTTCTTTTCCTCTGTCTCATATCTGGAAATATTTTAACATCTATGGTATATTTTTGCAACGTGGGATTCAGGTATTTGAGCATCCCCTGAAAGAACCCGCAGAAACAGCAAACCTGCTGCGCAGCAGCTGCGGCAGCTGGGAAAACGCATGCAGCCTCGGCACAGGCTCGCGGACGGTTCCAAATCCGTATGCTGCATGGATAAACTCTGCGCCGCCCTGGACCGCTGCATCGTAATCGGCCTGAATATCCCCGACGTAAATGCCCCGGGTAATGCCGTTGCGCTCCATCAGCAGCGCGATATTTTCCCCCTTCGGCCTGCCATTTGTTCCAAAACAGATATGGTCTTCAAAATACTGCCCGATTTGATAATACGACAAAAATGCTTCAATATAGCCGGTCTGGCAGTTGCTGGCGATATAAAGCGGATAATCCGCAGACAGCTGGCGAATCGTCTCTATCAGGCCTGGATAAAGCTCTGCCCCGTGCTCTGCCAGGTATTCATTTTCCACCCTGCAGCTTTCTTCCATGACTGGCAGCAGCTCTGAGAGCTCATGCTCCGGAAAAATCGCTTTTGCAAGCTCATCCATCGGCATCCCCATCGTGCGGTACATATCCTCCTGCGTCACGGCCTGTCCAAGCCTTGGAACCGTTACCGTGCTCCACGCATCCGCCACCTGGCGCGAGCTGTCCCATAAAGTCCCGTCCATATCGAATATAATTCCTGTTTTTCCTGCTTTTTCTGTGTTCATTGTTTTTCATCTCCCGCTATGATTTTTTTGCAGGGGGCTGGTAATCCTTTTCCTGCATTTTCCAAAAAAATATATTTTTATACTCCACAAACCGAAGCTTATCGTGTATAATAAAAGCTGCTGTATGGCCGGCGCAGAAACAGGGCCATTGATTTATTGTACCACAATCATTTCAGATTTAGAATAGGAGATATTAAGAATGAGCCAGCAAAAAGTAGACAAATATAAAAAAGAGAAATATAACCGGAAAAAACAGCTCCAGAAAGAAAAACGGGAACGGATTCTTTACCGGATTGCCGGAACGGCCCTTGCTGCTGCCATCGTCGGGTGGATTGGGTTTTCCGTTTACGCACGGGTTCAGGAAAACAAACCGGTGACTTATACCGAGGTAAATATGGATGCCGTAAACGAATACATGGACACCCTGAATTAACCATCACAAAAATCCTTCGCGGGTGAATCGCCTGGCAGATGTATCAGGCAGATAAAAGAACCCCTTCCTGCAGGCATGCCTGGAAAAAGTCCTTTTATCTGCTGCCCTGCCTGCCGCAGGCGAAAAGCCGGCGCTGCGCCTTACGGCTGTTCATTCTGCGCTTCCGCCCGCGACAGCGCATCTTTAATTGCATTCAGCAATACCACGGATGTATACTGGTTTGCTTCATCATATGTGATATTTTCCACAGACTGCTTTTCATAAACCTGCTGGCTGATATTGTCCAGTGCCGGCTGCATCAGCGGGTACATGGCTGCTGCCGTTTCATCCAGGTTATCCAGGGAAATGGCATTGATGCGGTTCTCATCTACCACTACTTTTAAATCCATTGCCTGATTATTCAGTACAATTGATGAAGTATAGACCCCGGATGCATACTTCATCGTTTCCTGGGCACCGCCGCCTTTTTTTCCAGAACGAAACATAAATACCAGCAGCAGGATGAGCAGGACCGCAAGCAGTGCGAAAATTACGGTGTAAATAACCTCTCTCATATGTAATACAACAATTCTTGTCTTTGCACTCATGGGATGCTTCTCCGTTTTCTGCTTATTTTATCTTATGCTGCACGCAGCAGATTATGACAGTATAAATAAAACAGATGTTATTGTTCACTCCATGACCAGTAACAAATAGTAACCATTTCCTTTTATTTTTCACAAATTTCAGTTGTATTACCCGTCACTTTTTATTATAATAATAGGAGAAAACACATGGGAAAAGAAAAAAAGAAATTCAAAATCCACCTTACAGGCTGGTGGAAACGGCTGTTTATAAGCCGCACGTTCAAGGACGATTTATTCCGCCGCGTCTTCCGGGAGAAAAAGGCGCTGCTGGAGCTTTACAATGCGCTCAATCACACGCATTATGACAACCCGGACGAGCTTGAAGTCACCACGATTGAGAGTGTTATTTACCTGTCGATGAAAAATGACCTCTCGTTTATCATCGGTTCTTCCATGAACCTGTACGAACACCAGTCCACGGTCTGCCCGAATATGCCCGTGCGCGGCCTGTCTTATTTTGCAAGGCTCTATGAATCTTATATCAGCCGCAGCAAGCTGAGTATTTACGGCACCACACTGCTAAAGCTGCCCCGGCCGCAGTATATTGTATTTTACAATGGCAGCAGGAATCAGCCGGATATACAGGAGCTGCGCCTTTCCGATGCATTCGGCCCGCCGGATAAAGACAGCAGCTTTCAGGAACCTGCACTGGAATGCCGTGTTCAGGTGCTCAATATCAATCCCGGGCACAATACCAGTCTCGTGCAGGGCTGCCGCAGGCTCTGGGAATATACCAGCTTTGTGGATGAAGTAAACCGCCATCTGGCTGACGGGTACAAGCTTAACGATGCACTGGAAACCGCCATCGATGCCTGCATCCAGAAAGATATCTTAAAAGACATTTTAATCCAGAGCAGAAGTGAGGTGCTGCATATGCTGCTGACTGAATACAATGAAAAAGAACATCTCAAGTTTACTTTTGAGGATGGCCGCAGGGAAGGAATCCAACAAACGCAAGCTGAACTGGAACGCATTCTGCTGCTTAACAGACTGCTTTTAGCCGATAACCGGACTGAAGATTTAAAACGCATGTCAGAGGATTCTGATTTCCGGAATAAGCTGCTGGATGAATATCATCTGTAACTGTAATCTTATATATTTTTTATACAGAAGCGGGGTGCTGCAAATGCTGCTGACTAAGTACAATCGAAAAGAACTTCTCAAACTTGCTTTTGAGGATAGCCGCAGGCAGGGATTTTCTGAAGGATTCTCTGAGGGATTTCAGAAAGGATTCTCTGAAGGACTTCAGAAAGGCCAGGCTGAACTGGAACGCGTTCTGCTGCTTATCAGACTGCTTTTAGCCGATAACCGGATAGAAGATTCAAAACGCATGTCAGAAGATTCTGATTTCCGGAATAAGCTGCTGGATGAATACTGCCTGTAATTGTACGCTGCAGCTTTCACGATAGCACATATTTACGAAACCATTTCTATTTTTAAAACAATGCGCTGCTAATAAACTACATTGAAACAGCATATTTGATTACTATATTCAAAGGAAGCAAAATCTTCTATTTAAAATACTCTTTGCGTTCTTTCATATTCTGTTACACTTATACTTTATTTATTCTTTATCCTTTACATCCATATTATCAAGTGCATATTGCAATGCCATGCAAATTAATTCATTTCTTGAACGGTTTGTTTTAAGTGACAAATTATTATATGCTTCTTGTAAGGATTTATCGATTCTTATCGTCATTGTTACTGTTTTATCTTCTTTTGGCGTTATAATCAGCTTTTCCATATAATAATGCTCCCCACTTTTTAAGTACATTATATCTCGCATAATCAACATAATCTATATCACATAATAAGTTGAAATTTTACTTCAATTATGCATTGACTTTTGATATAATATTACTAACAATAGCAAAATAATAATATATACTTAAAGTTTGCCAAAGACAGCCGGATAAAAGAACTTTTTCCTTTCAGATGTGACTTTGAAGAAATGCTAGAAGTTCTTTGCTTTCTGCTCACTACTCAGGATTTGGGAACAGGGATGTTCCCAAAAGGAGCCTGCCAGCCATGGATGGCGTATCAGGCTCCGGTACGTCCGGCTGCAATAACCCAGGCGCAGAAAGCTTAGAACTTCTTGCTTTTCGAAATTGGAACATCTGAAAGGAAAAAGTTCTTTTATCCAGCGTCCTGGCAGCTATTAACATACATATTTAAACAAAAGGAGAATACAGAATGACGGTTATCATAGAAAAAGAAGAATACGACATCATGCTTCTTGCATCCAGATACAAAGAAGCCTTCAGCGTACCGGGTATGAGGATGCCTGGATTACCGACCCGCTTTCCGTTGAAATGATTCAGGATATAGACAAATCAGCCGTCATAGGGCCTCATTTAATTGAAAGCCCTGTCTTAGGCCCCATTTCCCCAAAAGAAATCTCCGGCGGCGTAAAGACGCTGATGCTTATGGCTTTCGACGAATCGGGAAAAATATTCAATGCATCTTTGTGCGGGGATAACTGCGCAAAATGGATTGTGAAAATCGCAGCCCGCAAAGACCTGACCATCTGCCTGCATCATGTCCTGGATTTCAGTTCCGCAGGTCCTTTTGATGCACTGATGCTCAATACCGGAAAAACCGTGCATAATTACCCGCAATACTTAGACGAAGCACTGCGCATCGAAGAAAGGTAAACATAAAGGAGTACCTGCCTTATGAAAGGAAGCTACCATATTATCGTACAGAACAAGCGGATTCGTTATGAATTTGATATCCGCAGAAACATTACTATTATCCGCGGCGACAGTGCAACCGGAAAAACTACCCTATTTGATATGATAACACTCGCAGCAAAAAACGGGGACAGCTCCGGCGTTATGATACAATGTGAAAAACAGTGCCGCACACTGGACGGGCCAGACTGGAAGCTGGTACTGCCTGCACTTCATGACTGCATTATATTTTTTGACGAAAGCAGCCATTTTTTAAAAACCACAGAATTCGCAGGCATGGCAAAGCAGTCTGATAATTACTTTGTCATTATTACCAGAGAAAACCTTCCAAACCTCCCCTATTCCGTTTCTGAAATATACGGAATACACAGTTCTGGAAAATACCATTCCATGCAGCAGACTTACAACGAATTTTATCAGATATACAGTACACAAAATATTATCAAAAACAGAAAGCCCGATAAAATTATTACAGAAGATTCCAATTCCGGTTATAAATTTTTCAATCGCATCTGCTATGAAACCGGAATCCCATGTGAACATGCCGGCGGAAAATCCAGGCTTATCCACGCCATGCAGGCACAATCTGTACGAAACCTGCTCGTAATCGCTGATGGTGCCTGTATTGGCCCCGAAATGAATGAATTATATCAGTACATGAATACGCATCCTGATACCTGGTGTTATCTCCCGGAATCCTTTGAATGGCTGATTCTGAAATCGGGCCTGATAGGCGGAAATACCATTCAGGAAATTCTGGAACATCCGCAGGATTATATTGAAAGCCAAAAATATTTTAACTGGGAACGTTTTTTTACGGATATTCTTGTCCAGTATGCACAGGACACGCCCTTGCGTTACAGCAAGCATAAGCTGAATGAAGCATATCTCCATAAAAAGGCAAAAAATGCCATTCTGAATGTAATAGCAGGAATTCTGTTTTCGTAATATCAAATACCGGCCAGCGGAAAAATCCAGCCAGCCGGTACGCGGTATTTCTTATTTGCAGTTCACAATCTTTCCAAAATCAGCTTTCAGGCTTGCGCCGCCTACAAGGCCGCCGTCGATATCCGGCTTGCCGAATATTTCAGCTGCATTAGCTGCATTGACAGAGCCGCCGTACTGAATGCGGACTGCATCTGCGGTTGCCTGGTCATACATTTCTGCGATGCATGCACGGATAGCGCCGCATACTTCCTGTGCCTGGTCTGAAGTAGCCGTTTTTCCGGTACCGATTGCCCAGATTGGTTCATATGCAATGACAAGGGATGCTGCCTGCTCTGCCGGAATATCCTTTAAGTCAGATTTAATCTGCATGCGGATCCAGTCCAGCGTAATGCCCATTTCCCTCTGTTCCAGCGACTCGCCGCAGCAAAGGATTGGTGTCAGGTTATGTTCGAATGCTTTTTTTACTTTTTTGTTTAACATTTCATCGCATTCTTTGAAGTAATCACGTCTTTCGGAATGGCCGATAATCACGTATTTTACTCCTGCATCCACTAACATTTCAGCAGAAATCTCGCCTGTGTAAGCGCCCTTTTCTTCGTAATACATGTTCTCAGCGCCGACAGCCACATTTGTGCCTTTCACTGCTTCTGCAACCGGCACGATATCAATTGCCGGCACACAGTATACAACTTCTACATCATCGCTTGCTACAAGCGGCTTTAATTCTTCTACTAATTTTACAGCCTGGCTTGGAGTCATGTTCATTTTCCAGTTGCCGGCTACGATTTTCTTTCTTGCCATGATAACCTTCCTCTCAGGATTTTATATTTGCTGCCATTGGGCTTATTTATCGTTTGCTGCTGCTACGCCTGGCAGTTCTTTTCCTTCCAGGAATTCCAGGGAAGCGCCGCCGCCTGTAGAGATATGGGACATCTTTTCGCCAAAGCCTAACGTATTAACAGCTGCTGCGGAATCACCGCCGCCGATAATCGTTGTTGCGTCTGTTTCTGCAAGCGCTTTTGCTACTGCAATCGTGCCTTCTGCAAGTGTCGGATTTTCAAATACGCCCATCGGCCCGTTCCATACAACTGTCTTAGCAGATTTTACAGCATCTGCAAATAAAGCCTGAGTCTTTGGCCCGATATCACATCCCTGCCTGTCAGCCGGCATTGCATTAGAATCACAAATTTCCGTCTCAACCGGAGCATCAATCGGGTTCGGGAATTCTTTGATTGTAACAGCATCCACCGGAAGCAGCAATTTCTTGCCAAGCTTTTCTGCCTTTGCAATCATTTCCTTGCAGTAATCCACTTTGGAATCATCCACCAGGGAAGTACCGATTTCATTGCCCTGTGCTTTTAAGAATGTATAAGCCATGCCGCCGCCGATAATCAGCGTGTCGCATTTTTCCAGAAGGTTATCAATAACGTTCAGCTTGTCTGCTACTTTTGCGCCGCCAAGAATTGCTACGAACGGGCGTACCGGATTTTCAACTGCATTTCCAAGGAAATCGATTTCTTTCTGCATTAAGTAGCCGACTACTGCTGTGTCCACAAGCTGTGCCACGCCTACGTTTGAGCAGTGTGCGCGGTGAGCCGTGCCAAATGCGTCGTTTACAAATACGTCGCATAAAGAAGCAAGGTCTTTGCTGAATTCCTCGCCATTTTTTGTTTCTTCTTTACGGTAACGGGTATTTTCCAGTAAGATAACATCTCCGTCTTTCATAGCTTCCACAGCAGCTCTTGCATTTGCGCCGACTACTTCATTGTCTGCTGCAAATTTTACTTCCTGTCCTAACAGCTCGGAAAGTCTTTTTGCAACCGGAGCAAGGGATAATTCCGGCTTCGGCTCACCCTTCGGCTTGCCAAGATGGGAACACAGAATCACTTTTCCGCCGTCAGCAATCAGCTTTTTAATGGTAGGAAGTGCTGCCACAAGACGGTTTTCATCTGTAATTTTTCCTTCTTTTAACGGAACATTAAAATCGCACCTGCAAAGAACCTTCTTTCCAGCTACGTTGATGTCATCTACGGACTTTTTATTTAAACCCATTTGTCTATTCCTCCAGATTTGAATTTATTTACGGACTTTCTATTGCCACGAATAATAAGGGGCCCGGTCCTCTGCGGCCGGACCCCTTTGTGAGTCTTTCCTATCAGTTTTATTATGCTAACTCTGAGAAATACTTAATGGTGCGTACCATCTGGGATGTATAAGAATTCTCATTGTCATACCAGGAAACTACCTGTACTTCATACTGGTCATCGGAAACCTTGCTTACCATTGTCTGGGTAGCATCGAACAGGGAACCATATTTCATGCCTACGATATCAGAAGATACGATTTCATCCTCGTTGTAACCGAATGACTCATTTGCTGCTGCTTTCATTGCTGCATTGATGCCATCTACCGTAACGTCAGCCTTGTTAACAACTGCTGTTAAGATTGTTGTGGAACCTGTCGGTGTCGGAACACGCTGTGCAGAACCAATCAGTTTGCCGTTTAATTCCGGAATAACCAGGCCGATCGCTTTTGCAGCGCCTGTAGAGTTTGGAACGATATTTACTGCTGCTGCACGGGAACGTCTTAAATCGCCTTTTCTCTGCGGGCCGTCAAGTGTCATCTGGTCGCCTGTATAAGCATGGATGGTTACCATGATACCAGACTGTACCGGTGCATACTTGTTCAGTGCATCAGCCATTGGTGCCAGGCAGTTTGTTGTACAGGAAGCTGCTGAGATAATTGTATCAGAAGCCTTTAATGTCTCATGGTTCGTATTGAAAACGATTGTAGGAAGGTCATTGCCTGCTGGTGCAGAAATAACTACTTTGCGTGCGCCGGCATCGATATGAGCCTGTGCTTTTGCCTTGCTTGTATAGAACCCTGAGCACTCTAATACAACGTCAACCTTTAAGTCACCCCATGGGCAGTTCTTTGCATCCGGAAATGCGTAAATCTTGATTTCTTTGCCGTCAACTGTGATGGAATCTTCACCAGCAGATACTTTGTCAGCCAGTTCATATTTGCCCTGTGAAGAATCATACTTTAACAGATGTGCTAACATTTTCGGGCTTGTCAGGTCATTGATTGCTACAACTTCATACCCTTCTGCTCCGAACATCTGCCTGAATGCCAGACGGCCGATACGGCCAAAACCATTGATTGCTACTCTTACTGCCATGTTTCATTTCCTCCTAAACATATTTTGAAATATTTTATCTCTTTGGATAATATACCCAAGCTATTACCTATTTTAACCAATCTTTTGTAAAATTTCAAGTAGCATTGTGAAGATTGTTAAAATTTTTTTTGTAAACTGGTAACAGTCAGACAGGCTGGCCTGTGACAAACAAAATTCATGGAAATTGTTTTGCAACGGATTAATTGTTCCTGCACTTGCAAAGCGTGCAGATTCTGCATATAATAACGGTACAGGCTGGCATTATCAAAGAAAGGAGTTTTTTCATATGGCTGATACAGAAACTATAACGTTAAACATAAACGCAGAATTAAAAGAACAGGCTGCTGCTCTTTTTCAATCCCTTGGCATGGATTTGAGCACAGCAACCGGAATTTTTTACCGGCAGGCTTTGCGTTACCAGGGACTGCCCTTTGAGGTCCGTCTTGACAATCCAAACGAAATAACCCGTGCTGCAATGGAAGCGGCAGAAAAAGATGAAGACATGTACGGCCCGTTTGACAGCGCTGCTGCATGCATGGAGGCTCTCAATGCTTAAACCGGAATTTACAGGGCAGTTTAAGCGGGATTATAAGCAGGCAGTAAAAAGGGGCTGCAATCCCAAAAAACTGGAAACGGTCATCTCTCTTTTGTGCAATGAAAAGCCTTTGCCAGAATCATGACGGAACCATGGCCTTTCGGATTTAAAAAACTATAAAAATATGCGCGAATGCCATATAGAACCAGACTGGCTGCTGATATACAAGGCTGAATATAAAACCCTGATTTTAAAATTGATTCGGACAGGCACACACAGTGATTTGTTTTAATGCTGCGTTTTGAAATGAAGGTCATAAATGAAAGAAAGGAGTTTTCTTATGTACTGGGACACACATATGCACTGCCATTTTTCCGGTGATTGTGAAAGCACGCCGCAGTCTATGGTGCAGGCCGCTATTTCCAAAGGACTTGCCGGAATCTGCTTTACCGACCATATGGATTATGATTATCCGCAAAACCCGCAAGACCCGGTTGTTTTTGAATTTGACCCCTGTGAATATGACCGCGCCATGCGCTCCCTGCAGCAGGACTATAAAGGGCGCCTGCACATCCTGCACGGGATTGAGCTCGGCCTGCAGCCGCACCTGGCTGCGAAGCATGCACAGCTTTTGCAGGAGCACCCTTATGATTTTGTCATTGCATCCTCCCATGTCGTGCATGGGAAAGACCCTTATTATGCTGATTTTTACCAGGGAAGAACCACGGATGAAGCTTATCTGGAATACTTTACATCGATTCTGGAAAATATCCGTGCTTTTGAAGATTTTGATGTATACGGGCACCTTGACTATATCGTGCGCTATGGGCCGCAGCAGAACCGGGATTATTCTTATGAAAAATTCCGGGATATTATCGACGAGATTTTAAAACAGCTCGTTTCCCTTGGAAAAGGAATCGAGCTGAATACGGCCGGGTTCAAATACGGGCTCGGGCATCCGAACCCATGTGAAGATATTTTAAAACGCTACCGCAAGCTGGGCGGCGAAATACTGACCATCGGTGCCGATGCACACCAGCCGCAGCATGCAGGCTATGCTTTTGACAAACTGGCAGGGCTGCTTTCTGCCTGCGGATTTTCTTATTATACCGTATTTGAAAACCGCAGGGCGCGGTTTCTGCCCGTCTAAAGCTCATGCGTGCATGGTAAAAATCCTGAATGTACTCTGGTACACTTTCAATTTTTACTATGCACGCATGAAAAACTGTTCAGCCATATGCAGGAATCTGCTCTTATTCCTGAACACGGCTTATCTTTCTGCTTATTTCTTTTGGAAATATCCCTTTATGCACAAAATCCTTATTAAAATTACCGAATTCATTTCAGCCGCCTTCAAATCCTCGTTTGCCACGCTGATTCTATAAAAAGCCAGTTCCCTGGCACCGCCCGTATCATCCAGTTTAACCTGCATATAATTCCACTCCTTCATTATTAACATAATTATAAAATGGATATGCCCTGAGCCATTTTTAAAAATGTCTCTGGTTCTTTACAACAGGCATTATCTGCAGGCTGTTATCAAAATTAGCTGGCTTTGTCCATGTTTTGTTTTGGGTATCAAATCCTGCATTCCAGCCTCCGCAAATTCCTGCCTGTGTCACGCATCCATATCTGCCAGCAGCTTCTCCACCGATGCCAGCTTCACGCAGAGCGTAAACAGCTTTGCTGCTTCTTTCATTTCTTCCGGCGTCGGGAACGACGGGGCGATGCGGATATTGGAATCCTGCGGGTCTTTTCCGTAAGGGTAGGTCGCCCCTGCTTCGGTTAAGACCATGCCAAGCTGTCCGCATTTTTCTACAATCGCTTTTGCACATCCAGGCATCGATTCAAATGAGATAAAATACCCGCCCCTTGGATTTGTCCAGGTGCCGATGCCAAGCCCGCCGAGCTCGGATTCCAGGGTATTTAATACCGCTTCAAATTTCGGGCGCAGAAGTGCTGCATGTTTTCCCATATGGGCTTTCAGGCTGTCCATATCCCTTAAAAACCGCACATGGCGCAGCTGGTTGATTTTATCGTGGCCGATAATCTGCGTTGTCATAAATTTCTTAATGTAATCCATGTTTGCCAGGGATGTTGCAATGGCGGACACGCCGGAGCCCGGAAAGCTGACCTTGGAAGTCGAGCCAAATACATATACCATATCCGGATTGCCGGCTTTTTCACATTCTTCCAGGATATTTAAAATCTCGTCCTGCTTATCGTCGTAAAGATGGTGGATGCAGTATGCATTATCCCAGAAAATACGGAAATCCTCTGCCTTTGGCTTTAAATTGGCAAAGCGCCGGACGGTTTCATCGGAATAAGTAATTCCTGTCGGATTGGAATATTTCGGCACGCACCAGATGCCCTTGACCGCTTCGTCATGATTGACATACTGCTCTACCATATCCATGTCCGGCCCGTCTTCCCCGAGCGGGATATTAATCATTTCAATGTCAAACAGCTCTGTTATTTTAAAATGCCTGTCATATCCCGGAACCGGGCATAAAAATTTCACTTTATCCAGCCTGCACCATGGCGTGGAACCGTTCACGCCCTTGACCATGGAACGCACAACGGTATCATACATAATATTCAGGCTGGAATTGCCGCATATAATGACATTGTCTTTTTTTACATCCAGCACGGCTGCCATCATCCGCCTGCATTCCCCGATGCCGTCCCAGTCGCCGTAATTTCTCGTATCATTTCCCAGTAAGGTGTTCATGTCCGAATCGCCGTTGATAACATCCATCATCGGCATGGATATCGCCAGCTGGGAAGCCCCTGGCTTGCCCCGCGCCATATTAAAAGAATGCCCCTTTGCTTCTTCTGTGCAAAACTGTTCTTCCAGGCTGGCTTTTAATGATAAGAGCTCATCCCTGCTGCATTCCATATATGTTTTCATGTACTCGTCTCCTTCATCTTTGTTTTCATTTCCAATTATTTACCGGTCCGGCTGCGGCATTATCCTTTGATTTTTCCCCGGATGCGCTGCAGTGCATTGTCCACTGCCTTGGGTGTTTTCCCAAGCTGCCCTGCAATCTGGCGGTAATTCATGCCTTCCAGATACAGGGAAAGCACCTGGCGCTCCATGCGGCTTAACCGCTCGTTTGCCTGGCGCAGCAGCTGGCGGACATTTTCCTGGCTGATAAACAGCGTTTCCGGGTCGAGTGTCTGGAACTGCTTTTCTGCTTCCAGATACAGAACGTCCTGTTCTTCCCCGCCCGCATCCAGCGGCACATACGTGTTTAACGGCGTATGCTTTTTGCGCCTGGAAGCTTCCACTGCCGTATACATCTGACGCATAATGCAAAGTTCGGCAAAATGGTAAAACGACGTTTCTTTTCCCGGGCAGAAATCCTGCACTGCTTTAAACAGGCCAATCATCCCTTCCTGAATCAGATCCTCGGTTTCCCCGCCAATCAGGTAAAGCGCATTTGCCCGCTTGCGGACCAGATTTTTATATTTTTCCATCAGATAGTCCATAACCCCGGCCTGCCCGTCCCGGAGACGGCCTATCAGCTGTTCATCTGATACATCCTTGTATTTATCCCGTTCCATGAGTTTCAAGACATTCTCTGCCTTACGATTTCATATGCAAGTACCGCAGCTGCGGCAGACGCATTTAAGGAACCAATTTCTCCTTTCATCGGAACCGCTGCTGTATAGTCACAGTTTTCTTTGACAAGCCTGCTGACGCCGCCGCCCTCGCTGCCAATCACAAGCCCGATTGGCCCGGTCAGGTTCTGTTTATACATCAGCTCCCCTTCCATGTCCGCACAGGCAAACCAGATGCCCTGCTTTTTCAGCTCCTTAATGGTCTGGCTCAGGTTTGTCACCTTTGCTACCGGCGTATAATTCACCGCACCTGCAGAAGCCTTTGCCACCGTGCCGGTCAGGCCCGCTGCACGGCGTTTTGGAATAATAATGCCATGTACGCCCGCCAGGTTTGCCGTCCGGATAATGGCGCCCAGATTATGCGGGTCTTCGATACTGTCCAGCAGAATCAGAAACGGCGGCTCGCCTTTTTCCTGTGCCCTGGCCAGAATGTCTTCGACGGATGCATATTCATATGCCGCTGTTACGGCAATGACTCCCTGGTGTTTTTTCGTTTCGGACAGCTGGTTCAGCCGCTCTTTATTTTCAAAATAGATAACCGTGTCCTGCTTTTTTGCTTCCCTTAAAATCGTCTGCACCGGCCCGTCCTTGCAGCCGTCCAGCACATACAGCTTGTCAATGGTCTTTCCGGAACGGAATGCTTCCAAAACCGCATTCCTTCCCTCGATTTTTGGCAGCGCTGCATCTTCTTCCTGAACCAAATCCGGTTCTTCTGCCTGCACAGCTGCTTTTTTTTCGGATTCCGGTGCATGGACAGGCGCAGCTTCTGCATAAGACGGCTCCCTGCGGCCCGGCCAGACAGCACCTGCTTTTTTCTTCCTTACAGGGAAATCTTCCCTTTCATCCCATTCTTTTGGCCTGGATGTATCTTTTCTCCTGCTATATGCCGATACACCATCCCGGCCTTCTGTCCCGGATGTCCCTTTTCTCCTGCTGTATGCAGAAATGCCATTTCCATCTTCTGTCCCGGATTTTTCCTTTTTCCCCCGAAATGCCGAGCCGTCCCGGCCGCCTTCTTTTTTCCTGCGGTATGCCGGGCTTTCATCCCATTCTTCCATCCCGGATGCTTCTTTTTTCTTATGGAACGCAGTAATGCCATCCCAGCCCTGCGGCCCGGATTTTTCTTTTTTCCTGCGGTATGCCGGGCTTTCCCCGCGTTCTTCCATGCGGGATGAATCCCTGCGCCTTTTTGGCGCATCAAAATCATAACTGCCCTCGTCCCTGTCTTCTGCCAGGGACTCTGTCCGGCTCCTTCTGTCCGGCCTGGCCGTATTGCTGTCTTTTCTCCGCATGGAATTCATACGGTATTTTATTTTTCCTATCATAAGCTCTCCTGTTCTTTCTGGTAAGGCTTTTGCTGCACATCTGCTTTATGCATGTTCCTGACCGGATGTTTCATACAGATTGCGGGTCTGTGTCCCTTCATGCTCCTTTGGGACATACTGTGCGACGGCAGCCTGAACAAGCTCTGACAGCCGTTCCATGTCCCCCTGCAGGTACAGGTACCCCATCAGCGCTTCAAATCCGGTCGCGCGGCGGTAATCGCCTACGGACGCATTTTTCGCCACCGAAAACGATTTTGCATTGCGTCCCCGCCTGTATATATCCGCTTCCTGTTCCGTCAGAAGCGGCAGCAGCGTTTTCATCATCTCAGACTGTGCCTGCGCCTTTACCAGGCGGCTTGTATCCCTGTGCAGCTTATTCACCTGCCGGCTGCCCTGTCGTACCGTCACGGTACGGATGACAAGCTCATAAATGCCGTCCCCGATATAAGCAAGCGCCAGCGGCGAAAAAGAACGGATGTCTTTTTCTTCCAGCGCAAACTGCTGCCTGATAAATGCATCCAGGTCATATGGTTTTGCTTCACGCACGTTTCCAGGCCACTCCCTCTCTCGTATCTTTTAACACAATTCCCTTTGCGGCAAGCTCGTCGCGAATCTGGTCTGCCCTTGCAAAATCCTTCTGTTTCCTTGCTTCCTGGCGTTCCTGAATCAGCTGCTCAATTAAAGAATCAAGCATTTCTTCTTCTTTTTCTGTTACAATGCCCAGCACGCCGCACAAAAGCGCCAGCCTGTCATGCAGCTTTTGCAGAAACTGGCTGGAATTATCCGCCGAAGCATTGGTATTGATAAATTTTACCAGTTCAAAGACAGCCGAAACCGCATCTGCCGTATTGCAGTCATCCTCCATGGCAGACTCAAATTTCTTCTGATATGCTTCGGATGCCTGATACAGCTTTTGTTCTTCGTCCGTCATTTTCCCTGCCGTTTCCCCTGCTGCTTTGCGTGCATCGGAAAATCTTTTCAGGGCTTCTGCCGCCGTTATAATCCGTTCCAGTCCGTTTTTTGCAGACTCCATCAGCTGCGCGCTGAAATTCAGCGGGCTTCTGTAATGCGCACTGATCATAAAAAAGCGCAGCACCTGCAAATCATATTTTTCCGAGATTTCGCGTACCGTAAAAAAATTGCCAAGCGATTTTGACATTTTCTGGTTATCAATATTCAGAAATCCATTGTGCATCCAGTAGCGTGCAAATTCCCTGCCGCTTGCTGCTTCGGACTGTGCAATTTCATTTTCATGATGTGGGAAAATCAAATCCTCGCCCCCTGCATGGATATCAATCGTTTCCCCCAGGTATTTTTTAGACATGACCGAGCACTCAATATGCCAGCCGGGACGTCCCTGGCCCCATGGGGATTCCCAGAACGGCTCCCCTTCTTTTTTCGGCTTCCAGAGTACAAAATCAAACGGTTCTTCTTTCAGCTCCCCTGTCACTTTGATATCCCGGTGCCCGGCCTGCAGGTCTTCCAGGTTTTTATGGGACAGCTTTCCATAATCCGCAAACCTGGACGTGCGGTAATACACCGTCCCGTCCGCGGCCGCATAGGCATAGCCTTTTTCAATCAGGGCTGAAATCATCTCTATCATGCCGCCGATTTCCTCGGTCGCCAGCGGATGCCTGGTTGCAGGCAGCACCTGCATGCTTTCCATGTCCTTTTTGCATTCTGCAATATACCGGGTGGAAATTTCACTGGCATCTACGCCTTCTTCCATGGCTTTTTTGATAATCTTATCATCCACATCGGTAAAATTTGACACATAATTCACATCATATCCTTTATATTCCAGATATCTGCGGAACGTGTCAAATACAATCATCGGCCTTGCATTTCCGATATGAATCAGGTTGTAAACCGTCGGGCCGCAGACATACATCCGCACCTTCCCTTCTTCTATCGGAACGAATTCCTCTTTCTGCCTCGTCAGCGTGTTGTAAATTTTCATGCCCGCTCCTTCCTTATATTTCCTGCGCAGCAGGATTTTCCTGCACAGCCTTCTGCCATATCCGAGCCCGCCGCTGCAAAGCTCCCTTCATACATGGAAGAAAGCGCGCAGACAGCATATGCGGCAATGCCTTCTTCTGCCCCTGTAAATCCAAGGCGTTCCTCGGTCGTCGCCTTTACGTTCACCTGGTTTTGCTGGATATGGAGCGTACCGGCCATATTGTGTTCCATCTGTTCCATATAAGGGCGCAGCTTCGGCTGCTGTGCCACGATGGTCACGTCAATATTTTCAATCAGGTACTGCTCCTTTTCCAGCATGCCTGCGACCTGTTCTAACAGCTTTAAGCTGCTGATTCCTGCATACTGTTCATCGGTATCCGGAAAATGCTTTCCAATATCTCCAAGGGCTGCTGCCCCAAGCAGTGCATCCATCACCGCATGGACCGCCACATCCGCATCCGAATGCCCGAGCAGCCCTTTTGCATGCGGTATTTCCACGCCGCCAAGCACCAGCCTCCTGTTTTCTGCCAGCCTGTGAACATCATATCCCATTCCTACACGCATAAATACCTCCTGCTGCGTCCTGTCCCAGATTTGAATCCTGCAGCAGCCAAACTCCGGTTCCAGTCCGTTTTCATTTGCTGCATCTTTTTTTACTGTATATACTGTGCCGCATTCGAAGCATCCACTTTTTCAAACGGCACGTATACATATTTGCCATCCTCTGTGATGCCTTCCATTTTTTCCGCCGACCCGCCGGAAATCAGTGTCAGGGCTGCTTCGACCGCGGTCTTTCCCTGTCCCGGCCCGTTCTGGCGCACGGAAAACGCCATTTCCCCGTTTTGAATCGCCGCACAGCCGTCTGCCGACGCGTCCACGCCCAGAATCAGCATGCTGCCCGGGTCAATGCCCGCATCCCTGCAGGCCTGCACCACGCCGAGCGCCATCGTATCGTTATTGCAGATAACACAGTCTGCCTGCCGCTTCGTTTTCAGAAAAATCTTAAACAGCTCTGCCGCACGCTCCGCAGACCAGTCTGCATAGTCTTCAAAGACATAATTTACCTTTTTGCCGCTTGCCGCAAATGCCCGCTTGATTCCTTTTGTACGCCCGGCTGTTGCAGAATGGCCGTTCGGGCCTTTCATAATGACCACGTTGATTTCATCCTTGCCCGAGAGCTTATCCAGCACGTATTCTGCCTGATACTGCCCTGCAACAGCCTCGCTCGAGCCGACATACATATATTCGTCCTTTACCAGGTCTTTATCCTTCGGGCAGCTGTTGACAAATACAATCGGAAGCTCGCCGGAACTGGATTTGAGCTCTGTCACTGTATCACCGTCAATGGTGCCGCATAAAATGGCATCATATCCTCCGTCCACTGCTTTCTGAATCTGTTCTACCTGATTTTCAATAATTCCCTCTGCGTCCATGACATCGACGGACGCACCGTTTGCCTTCGCCGCTTCGACCGCACCGTCAGCCAGTGTCTGGCGGTACGTGTCCATCTTGCTGATGGTCATCAGTATTTTTGCGCCTTTTGCTGAATCCAGGGATTTGCCGCCGCAGGCACCAAGCAGCGCGGCACCCATGCAGACAGCCAGTGCACTGCCAAGCCTTGCATTGTTCTGCTTTCCTGCGGCATGCTTTCGAATGGTACGTTTTTTCATGACTGCACCTCCCCTGGTTCTTTTTCGATTTTAAATATCTTAATCTGGTTTGCCAGCTCTGTGGCAGAATCCGTCAGTTCCTTCGCCCCGGTTGCCACCGTTTCGCTGTTGCCGGTAATATGCCGTGCCTGCTCGACCATCGTGTCCGAGGATGCAAGGATTTCTTCGGAACTTGCTGCCTGCTCCTGTGAAATCGCAGCGACATTGCCTGCCACGCCGTCTACCTGTTCTACCTGGTCTGTCATCTGATGTACCAGGTCGCTGACCGTATCAATGTTGTCAAAAATCTCGTCAAAGGTATGCAGCGCGCTGCTGACAAGGCTGCTGCTGCTGTTTATCCGGTCTACGCTGGCATCTGCCTGGCTGACGGCGTCTTTTACGAGTGCATTAATCTCGCTGATTAATTTTTCAATATTGCGCACGGAATCCGCGCTTGTCTGCGCCAGCTGGCCAATCTGTGTGGCAACGACTGCAAACCCGCGTCCTGCCTCGCCTGCCCTTGCCGCTTCTATCGTGGCATTTAACGACAGCAGGTTCGTTTCATCTGCGATATTTCCAATTACCGTCGTAATATTTGTAATTTCCTCCGATGCCTGCCCGACCTTGCCGATGGCTTCCTGAAGCCTTGTCACGGAATCGTTCATATCCTGCATGGCACTGCTGACATTCTGCATATCGGATTTGCCCTGCTGGGACACGGTTACGGTCTGCTGCATCTTTTCATTTACCTTGACGCTGTTTTCCCTTGTATCGGAAACAACCATTGCAAGCGTCGTGGCATTTTCTGCAATCTCATTCACCGAAATGGAAAGCTGCTCCACCGTTTCGTTTAACTCCTGCATGGAGCTGCTCTGCATTTTGGATGCATCGTACATCTGCCCGGAAACATCATTGCTGTTGTCTGCCTGCTGGTGCAGCTTTCCAGCCACGCCGTGTATGGATGCAATCATGCTGCGCATCGTTTTGGCATATTTTTCCATGCAGTGCGCCATCACGCCGATTTCGTCATGGCTGCGCACCCGGATGCCGACCGTAAAATCGCCCTCGGTCATGGCGGTAATCGCGCTTGTCAGTTCTTTCACCGGCTTTATGACGACATGCACCACGCGCCAGATTAACAGTGCTAACAGCAGCACGCTGACAGCGCCCGCCCCAATCATGGCCGTGCGGATATTGTCCACTTCCCGGTAAATGACCCTGACCGGAATATAAGAAACAAGCACCCATTCCGTGCCCGGAATTTCTTCAAAGGCAGCCATATTATCATCAATCTGCCCGGTGCTCAGGTCATCGTCTGTAAGCTTCTGCGCGACGTGCTTTAAAAAAGAATCACTGGATTCGTCCAGCTTTACCGACAGCATGCTGCTGTCCCTGTGTGCCAGAATCGTCCGGTCTGTATTATTGACCAGAAATGCCTGCGCCTTCTCCATGCCGACCAGGCTGCTTACAATAATGCTGATACGCTGCAGGGACAAATCTGCTGAAATCACGCGCAGCCCGCCGGTTTTGTTATTCAGGATGCCGGACGCGCTGATGATTTTTTCCCCTTTTGCGTTGGTGTAGGCACCGGTCAGCCCCATATTTACATGCTTAAGCCCTTCCTGGTACCAGACAGATGCATACAGGTCTGTTTCTGTCTTCTGCGAACCCTGCGCTGTAATCAGATTCCCCATCTCGTCGGCAATATAAACGCCTTCCGGACAATTATCATTATATCCATAATATCCGTTTAAATACTGCTGCAGCTGCAGGTTCGTCATATTCAGCGTCTCAATGCCCTGCTTGACCGCTGCAAATGCAGACAGGTTCTCGTCCAGCCATGCACTGATTTCATTTACCTGATTATCTACGGATGTATTTAACAGGTTCTCTGCCGACCTTGAAATCGTCGCACGCGAAATGCTGTACGAAATAGCGACCAGCACAATGACAATTATCATGACAACTGGCAGGATAACGCCAAGAAGCTTTGTCCGTATGGGTATCATCTTCCCCTTTTTCATTTTGTTTCCCTCCCCCAGAGTTTCCCGTTTCGTTCTTAAAACACAGGATTTGGGTATATTTTACCACAAGATGCGGAGAAAGAAAACGTTTTTTTGTCAAAATATCCAGACACCTCATTCTGCCCTGCCAAAACTGCGGCCAAACACCAGCTCCAGAATCCGCTGCGTCGCATGGCCGTCGCACGCGGACATAAACCGCTTTCGAAACTGCCTTACGCGGTCACGGTCAAAGCGTGCTTCTATATGCCGGATAAAATCAATGATTTCCTCATTCGTGCGCACCACCGGACCCGGCGCGAGCTCGTCAAAATCATAATAAAACCCGCGCCAGTCAAAATAGTCTTCCAAATCATACGCATAAAAAAGCATCGGCCGCTCAAACAGCGAATATTCAAATACAAGCGAGGAATAATCCGAAATGCAGATATCGCTGGCGCACAAAAGCTCCTCTATCGACAGCTCTTTCGTCACGTCCTTTGCAAAATCCGCACAGTCCGGCGGGACAGGCGGCGGGTTTTTGACAAACGGATGATGCTTGATGATAAGCACATATTCCCTGCCAAGCTCCTGCCTGAGCATCCGTATATCCAGGCAGTCCGGCGCATATGCCCCGGATGCATGGCCACGGAAAGTCGGCGCATACAAAATCACCTTCCTGCCCCCGGCAAATGGCACGCAGCTTTGCACATGCGCCCTGGCAGCGTTTAAAAACCGGGGCTGGAAAAAAACGTCGGTACGGCTGACCCCCGTCGCTTTCATGCATTCCCTGCGGCCTCCTAAGAGCATGGCTTCTTCATAAGCCCACGCAATTTCCGGGCTGCTTAACGTCACATAGGCTGTATTCCCGTAATACGGGTATTTTTTCATTTCCTGCGCGCTTTCGCCGTATTTAAGCTCTGCTGTGCTGAACCCGAATTTTTTAAATGCCCCGCATGCATGCCAGGTCTGCGTCAGGATGGTTTCGCTGCGCATCGGAATGCTGCCGGTTACATTGCATCCGTCATTTAAAAAGACGTACTTTGCATCCGCCATATCCCTGAGCATGGCCGTGCAGCGCGTCGTATATTCCAGCTTCCCTGCAAAGCCGGTCCGCAGAAAATGGGTATGAATCTGATAATGAGAATCTTTTTTTAATTTTTTATACAGCAGTGAAAAGCTGTTTGAAATCTCCGGCTCGCGGACCTCCACAAACAGCACCTTGTTTGTATTTACCGGCTTTTTCGCATGCATGCAGTAAATGCCGTTAAATAATATTCGAAATATAACAAATTTGGCAGCCCTTTGCAGGCTGCTTTTCACAATTCCCGTTTTGTTCATTTATCTGCCCATTCCAGAGCGCATCTTACGGAAGTCATTTTCAAGACACACGCTGGTTCTTTTTCCTGTTCTTTTTTCTTTTCCAGATTTTTCCGATTTCCTGCCGGATGGAATGCCAGCTTACGCATCCCATATCATTACGGTCTTTCCCATAAGCTTATGGATATCCGCCTCAAACGCACTTTGGATATCTTTGATATCCCGGACCGTAAATTCTTCCCCGGCAATATGCTCCAGATAAGATACAATCTGCGGATGCCTTTTATACAGGCCGAGCAGGCCTTCAAAGTCAGCCCGCCCGCTTCTGCTGCTTCCTATCAGGCGCAGCCCTTTTTCCAGCACCATGCGCGTATCAACCGGCACCGGTTCTTCCGAGACACCCAGAAGGCCGATGGTTCCCTGCGGACGGATATGCCCGATAATCTGGCTGATGGCTGACTGGGCCGCCTGGCCGCCGACACATTCGAGTGCATGGTCAAAAGCAAAATCATCCTTTAATTCCGTGGTCAGAAAGACCTCGTCCGCAAACGTAAAATAACTCAGCTTTTCCTCATGCACGCCGACCGCATACAGCCGCGTGTCCGGCCGCAGATAGCGCAGCAGCAGGGCCGTAATATAACCCAGATTTCCATCTCCCCACACAGCCGCCTCATCCATGCGCGCATGGGCATTTGCAAAAAACCGGCTGAGTGCATGATACGCGACACTGACCAGCTCTGTAAACGACGCCACAACCGGATTTATCTGCTCCGGCAGGCGCAGCACGCGGTCAGGAACGGTCTGCACATATTCCTGCAAAAACCCGTCTGCGCCGCTGGCGCGGAACCTGGAGCTGCGCAGGTAATTTTCTGCAATAATGTCATCCTGCTCCTTTGGCAAGTTCGGAATCATGACGACCCGCTCGCCGGTGCCAAAATTCCCGGACGGGTCATACACCACGCGCCCGATTCCCTCGTGAATCAGTGCCATCGGAAGCTTGGCATTTAAGATTTCCTGCGGCCTTGTGCCCTGGTAATACCGCTGGTCTGCGTTGCAGATAGAAAGATGCGTCGGGCGTACCAAAAGGCCCGGGCTGCTTAAATCAATCTCTTTGAAAACGGCCTCAAACTGGCGCGGGCGCTTTAACTGGTATACTGTATTTAGCATGACTGCTTCCTTCCGCCGGAATCAATCAAAGATTCCGCCACCTTCAAATCATACGGATACGTAATTTTAATATTATATACTTCTCCCTGCACGAGCCGCACTTCCTCGCCCTTGATGACAAATATTTTGCAGGCATCCGTCAGAATCTCTTTTTCCTGGCTGGAAAGCGACTCATATACCTGCTTTAATTTTCTGGCCTTAAAGGACTGCGGCGTCTGTCCCTGATACATCACGGAGCGGTCTGGAATATCGGAAATAATGTGATGGGACGTGCTCTGGACAATGGTGTCCGTCGCCGGAATCACCGTATCGCATGCCCCAAACTGCCTTGCCGCCTGGATATTTTCTTCCAGGATGCGGTGCGTGACAAACGGGCGCACGGAATCATGCGTGACAATCACCGTATCGTCATCCAGCAGCTGTTCCTGTTCCAGATACCGGATGGCGTTCATGATTGTTTCGTTGCGCGTCTCCCCGCCTTCGAGCACGATTATGCGTCCGGCTTCCTGTGCCGGTATATATTTGCGGATTAAATCCTGCGTATAGCGAATCCACTGCTTTGGCGATAACACAAGCACCTTGTCAAATCCCGGGCAGACTGCAAATTTTTCCAGCACCAGAATGAGCACCGGCTTCCCGCCGACTTCCATAAACTGTTTCGGCTTTTCGACATTTCCCATTCTGGCTCCCACGCCGCCTGCCAGAACGACGCCATAAACATTCTGGCAGCTCTTATTCTCATAAATTTCCTGTTTCGTTTCTTCCATCATTTTTCCTGCCTGCTTTCCTATTACCTGCCGTAACAGTTCAGGCAAGCTGAACTGTTACATGCAAAAATCCATTGAAAATCGCTTCGCGATGGGATTTTTGCACTCCTGAATCATGTTCTTACGGTATTTGCATCAGAATGCAAAGACCTGCCTGGCCTGCTGCTACGCGCCCATCATATCTGCCAGCCTTTTTACCACATGTCCGTCACAGCCTGACATATACCGATGATAAAACGCTTCCACATCTGCTGCATGATTCCCGTCCAGTACGCGCAGCACCTCGCCCGCAAGCTGCTCCTGCCTGGTCACGATTGCTCCGGGCAGGCTGCGGTAATCGAGGTAAAATCCGCGCCCGGCGTCATATTCCCCGATATCAGGCGCATAAAACAGCATCGGCTTTCGATAAATGCAGTATTCAAAAATAATCGAGGAATAATCCGTAATCAGAAGGTCTGTCACCGGCAACAGCTGGTCTGTGGAAAGGCTGCTGTTATCATACGGGTACTTTTTCGCCAGATGCGGATGTACTTTTATAATTACAAAAATATGCTCCGGCAGCTGTGCACAGAGCTTTTTAATATCTTCATACTGCTCCAGCCTCGGGTCTGCCGGGTTTCCGCGAAACGTCGGGGCCCAGAGGACGATTTGTTTCCCTTCCGCCTGCGGGTGTGCTTCCAGAAAGCGCCTGCGGCAGGCGTTCTGGTACGAAGCCCGGAAAAACTTGTCTGTACGGCAGACCCCGTATGGCCGGAATACGTTTCCCGGCAGGCGCATCGCGCTTTGAAAATGCGGCGCGCATCCCGGGGCACTGACCGTTACGATATCATAGTTGCGGTACACATTTCCTTTGTAAAACGCCGGAATATCCCCTTCGGTATCATAGCCGAATTTTTTAAACGCCCCGCATCCGTGCCAGAGCTGGATAACCGTCGTCTCCCTGCGCTTCCTGCAGGAAGAAACCGGCAGGAAATTGTCGCAGATTACGACATATTCCGCCCTGGCATAACATTTCATAAAATACAGCATCCGTCTTAGCAGGCGCGTAAAGGGAATATTCTGGTAATCATCGTATATTTCTATTACATGCATGTGGCCGCGCCGCTTTATCTCCCTGGCCAGCGGTGCCATGCTGGACGGCACTTTTTGATTGTGCGCGTCTGCAAAAACAACAAGGCCGCGCTCTATCCCCTGATGCTTCGCAATGTTATATACCACCGGAAGCAGGACATTCTGCAGTGCCATTTTCACGTACTGCCTGATTCTTATTTTTAAATCTGAACTTAATAATTTCATCTTTTTCCTTTTCTGCATGCCCTAACGCACAACAATCGTATACCCGGATTCCGTCCGCTCATTCAGCCCGTCCGGGCTCAGATACGAAACCGCTATCCAGTCCGCACCCAGCTCCAGCGCCCGCAGGACATCGGTATAGCGGTGATAGCTGAACACACAGGACTTGAGCTTCTGCCTGTGCAGATAAGACATCAGTTCTTCATCCAGCGCTTCTTTTGGCAGCGACACCCACTGGATGCCGCGTTTTTTACAGAATTTTCCGATTGAATCCAGGGTCAGGTTTTTCTCCTCACGCTTGTGCTTTTGCGGCACATAATACATCACCTGTACCGGAAGCCCGGATGCCTGGACGGCTTCGGTATCATGCCTGGACTGCAGGCGCATAAAAAGATGCTTCTCCCAGCCGTCTTTCCCGCCGCACAGCTTTTGGAATTCTTCGATGATAAGCGCGAGTGTTTCTTTGTTTGGTTTTCCAATATCCAGAATTAATTTCCAGTCTCCTTCTTCCCTGCGCATCCGTTCCAAAAGCTGCGCTGCATCCATCGTTTCAAAACGGCCGTACATGCGGCACTGCATAAATGCCTCATAATCCATCGCGCCCGGTGACCCGCCGTCTTCCAGATCCGGCTGCACGCCCAGCTTTTCATACGTTCCCTTTGACCAGCCGTTGACACATACCAGATGCCCGTCCCCGGTCAGCCGGATATCGGCTTCCAGCAGGCGGAAGCCGTGGCGGATGGAAGATTCCAGGCCCTGCGGCGTATTCATGTTTGTGTAGCGCATCTCAAGGCCGCCGAGCGCAGCTGCCACAAGCCTGGTGTTCCAGTTTTGCGGTTTCGGGATATAATCCCTGCGGTGTTTTTTCCACGCCCGGGTGCCATAGCGGCGGATAAACCCGGACAGGGGCTTTCGGACGCTGTTTTTCAGCGCTGCCGGGCACGGACGCACGCCTTCCCGGATGCTCTGCTCCAGGCTGTTTACAACCGTTACCGGTTCAAACTGGCAGCTTTTGAGAAAACGCTGCGGATAACCGGTACGCTCGCCCCAGAAGGTCATTTTGTCATTCCATACGAGCCCGATGCCCGGAATGCCCAGCGCATAAGCAATAATATTTGCATGCATCCGGCAGGCAATCACGCCTTCAAACGACGCAACCGCCTGCACGAGCTCCCTGCTCTCGGACGGCCTTGGCACCAGATACTGTTCTGCCTGCTCCGCGCGGCCCATATAAGCAAGCACCTCAAGTGCAAAATCATAATCCGAACGCAGCCCGTTGGCAAAAAACTTCCACGCATACCCCCGTGCTTCCAGCTCCCGTATAATGCCCTGCCACAGCTCCATCTGAAATTCACGGGTAATCTCCGGGATGCCGTAATCCTCAAAAATCCGGCTGCGCACAATGCCCAGCCCAATCAGGCCGGGCTGGGTCTGTCTGTGCACGCCGTATGCTTCCGGCGTAAATACGGCGCAGTCTATGGCTTGCGCCGTAAATACAGTATCGTTATTTAAATAAAACCTTCGCAGTGTTTCCAGGTCATCCCGGACGGTAATCCCCCTGACGCAGTCATAATTTAACGTCCGTGCCAGGCGCAGGCAGCGCTCATCCCCGCTGTCATACCCTTCCACGCCGACACTGTTAAAAAAGACCGGGATTTCATGCTCCCTGGCACACTCTAACAGTGCCGGGACATAAATATGAAAATCCTCCTGACGGTATTTAATCAGGCCCCCGCCGTCAAATATCATCAGGTCACAGGCCGCAGCCAGCTCGTAATCTTCACTCTGGATGTCATAATTTTGTATGACATAATGGTGCCTGCCCAGGCGCGGCAGCGCCTTTCGTACCAGATATGCAGCATTTTCTGCAATCACGGCATCTCCCAGATTGCGGTTTACAATCTGGACAAGCAGAATCATGACTTTTCTGCGGTAAATAACCTTCCGGTAGGGCCTTTTGAACATAACTGCTCCTTATTCATAATTATTTGTCCGCATTACGGTAACGCTATTGCTGGACACGCCGTTCTGGTTAATAAAACGGATGGAAATTGTCTGCTGTGCACTGGCAGAAGGCAGCTGCAGCGTATAAATATACCCGCCGTATGACTGGTTATAAACGCCGAACTGCGATGTGTAGTCCATGCCGTCCACACTCATGACAACGGTTCCCATCTCTTTGGCCAGCACGTCAATCTGCTGTGTAGACAGCGTGATGCTGCTCGTAAGCACGGATGGCATTTCCGGCACGGACGGTGTTTCCGGTACCGATGGTACTTCCGGCACGGATGGCTGTGTATATTCCGTTACGGTTTCTTCTGCAATTTCAGCAATCTTTCCTTCATGCCTTGCCACAACGTATACCTTTTCCCCTGCCATCAGCGGTTCTGTCAGTGTATGCGTAAAGTCGCCGATGCTGTCCGGCGTAACGCGCGTGCTCTTTCCGCGTACTACCACATTTATCTGGTAATAGGACAGCGTATGTCCTTTAATCTGAAGGCTGTTGCTGTATACCGGCTGCAGGGATGTATCAGACATTGCCGTGTATTCTGTATTCGATTTTACGCTGATAACGGCTGCAAGGCTGGTCCTTGGCGTGCCATCCTTGACGTCGTTTGCTGCCACGAGCACTTCCTGCCCGGCGGTGAATCCGTCTGTCTGGACTGCGAACGTGCCGTCCGCCTGGATTTCCCCGCTGTACTGGCGTCCGCCTGCTGTTACGGTCACGGTTCCGGATTCTTTTACATTTGTCACCTGTCCGTAAATATAATCCTCCAGGTCACACGCTTCCTGTACAACCGGAACATTCGGCGCTTCATCAGCCGTTTCCACAATCGCGGTCGCGCTGCGCCTGCCTGCCTTGTCCAGTGTTACAAATTTTAAAGACACCCCTGCATTCTGCACCGGAATGGACAGTTCAAACTGATTGCCGTTTACCACAGATTCGACAATCACAAGCTGCCTGGACTTACTGTATAAATCAGATTTTTCATACAGTGTCTTATCTGCTGCGGAGCAGTATACATTTGTGCCCGCAATCGCAACAACTGCTGCCGATGTACCGGAATAACGCCCGGTTACTTTCAGCGATTTATTGGAGACAGGGTCAATCACCGGCATGTCCGGCCCGTTTTTAAATACGGTTATGGAAACCATGTCGCTGCGCCTGCCTTTTTCGTCGGTACAGTAAGCAGATATGGTCCTGCCGGCTGCCAGGCGCTCTATCGTGCATGTATAAGTCCCGTCTGCGGCCACTTCCGCTTCATAAGTCGTGCCGTCTGCATCCACATGCACGGTTGTGCCAGGACGCGCCGTTCCGGTTACGACAGAAGCCTTGTTGCTGACTTTGTTAATCGTCGGCACCTGCACCATATCCGGGTCAATATTCGCAATCTCCGCATACCTGACAACCTTATTGCCATAGGAATCTTCTGCAAGCACCGAGTAAATTCCGTTTTCTTCTGCTGTAAAACTGCCGGATATTACTTCCTGTGCTGTTTCCCATACCGTACTGTCTGCGGTCTCCTGTCCCTTTGCCCACTTCAGCGGACGGATGCCGGAGCGGTCGCTTGCCTGTACCTTGATTTCTACCGGCTGGTCGGTCGGAACCGTTACGACCGGGGAAACAATCAGAAGCGGAACTGCCGTGTCCGGTTTTTCTGCCTGGACAAATTTTGCCAGATAATAAGCAAAATTCTCACTGCTGTTTACCAGCCCCTGGAACCAGTCCTTCATCATGGCATCGGTCTGTGAAAAAATGCTTGCGCGCACAATGTATTCACGGTCTGCATCAAAAACGACATTCCAGTTATGGTCTGTATCGGATTTTAAATCCCCGAATTTCTGCTGCTGCTTAATAAAATTAATCAGGTGTACATAAGCCAGGTCTGATTTTCCAAGCACCTTCTGCTGGGAAATCGTGCCTGTCGCATCCACGTTTGATGCAACGGTATGGCTTACCAGAATCAGCTTCTGGTCGTCGGGAAGCACGTCGCTTCCGATCAGCTTGACGATCTCCAGCAGGCTGCTCTCGGAGTTCAGAAGGGCCATCAGCCGGTTCCGGTAGTCCACGAACTTCGGG
>OFGA01000409.1_pt1 | contig 36639 bp, 37 predicted proteins | sample 1521471 | NCBI WGS metagenome assembly OFGA01 (sample SAMEA3504086, study PRJEB24116) | mouse gut metagenome | biome: mouse gut; feature: mouse-associated habitat; material: faeces | place: Denmark | collected 2011 | reverse complement strand
GGCATTGTGATTGGATTTAGAACTTCTTAACAGCCCCTGCGAAATCCAGGAATCCTTCCAGGGCGGTCTTCAGCGCGGGCGCTTCCCGGACCATGTTGTCGGTGATGCCGTTGATGAGAGAGGCGGAGGAGGGAATTTTCCTGCCGGGGTTTACAAGGGTGGAATACTCCCCTGCCGTTTTCCCCTCCCGCACCCTGATGCCGGAAATTTCGATAATTTCATCCTGGAGGGGAGATAATCCGGTGGTTTCCAGATCAAACACCACATAATCTTTTGTATATAAATTTAATCTTGCCATAAGTATCCTGTATCCTTTTTCTCCTGTAAAGCCGGTTTTTCTGACATGCTTACATTATATCTGTTTTTCCGGGAAAGTCAACACATCCACTGCGCTTCCCTCGTTCAGGTCCGGTCTGCCATAAATTGTGGCGCACATCTGCCAAAAAGCAATTTTTAAGCGCACCTTAAAATATTAAGGAAAATGTTAGATAAATTTAATGTAAATACCACATACTTTTTGTTACAATAATTGGCAAGGAGCATGGGCCCGTAAAACCGGACAGAATCGGTGCAGGATGACGGGTGAGGAATGAACATGGGAACTGTGTTAAATTATCTGGAAAAATACGGAAAATATACCTTTCAGGAAATGCCTTTGACAGAGGTGGACAGCCTGGCGCTGTGCCAGCTGTCCTATCTGAAATTTGACGATCTTGTGCCGGATGTGCGCCGGGACGGGCCCGCCGTGACGCTGGAGAGCCTGAAGGAGCATCCGGAGTTTGAAAAACTGTTCGGGGACGTGCGGTTTGAAAAGGAGAACAGGGCACTTTTTGAGGGAATGATGCAGGGGCTGCGTTTCCGCCACATGAGACTGAACTATTATGTGAATGTGGTGGAAGAACAGAGGGAGACGCAGTTTTCGGCAGTCACATGTTTTTTGGATGACGGTACCGCCTATGTGGCCTTCCGGGGGACGGACGAGACCATTGTGGGCTGGAAAGAGGATTTCAACATGGCGTTTCTCTCCCCTGTGCCGGGGCAGGCGTACAGCGCAAAGTATCTGGAAGCCGTGGCATCCAGAATCCGGGGACCTTTTTTCGTGGGGGGACATTCCAAGGGCGGGAATCTGGCTGTATACAGCAGCATGAACTGTACGCCGGATGTACAGGAGAGAATCATGCGGATTTACAGCCTGGACGGGCCGGGATTCCGTCCGGAAGTACTGGAAAAGTGCGGATACGGAAAGGTGGCCCACAAGGTGGTGAAAATTCTGCCACATTCTTCCCTGGTGGGGATGCTTTTCCAGTCGGACATGCACTTCCAGGTGGTAAAAAGCAATACCTTTGGCCTGCTGCAGCATGATCCGTTTACCTGGCAGGTGGTATCCAATCATCTGGTGCATGTGAATCAGCTGTATGAGCGTAGAAAAAATATGGACAATGCCCTGAACGAGTGGATACTTTCCCTGGATGAGAGGCAGCTGTGTACTTTCGTGGATACCATGTACCAGGTGATTACGGCCTCCCAGGCCCGCAATCTCATCGACTTTACCGCCGAGTGGAAGCGGAGCATGAACGGCATGATCGGGGCGCTGAAAGAAGTGGATGACGAGACCAGGGATATGCTGAAAGAAATGATCCGGTCCCTTTTTGAAATTGCCAGAAGCAGCCGGAAAAAGCAGTCTGCCGCAAAGCCGGAAGGGGACAGGGGGCCGGCTGCCCGGAAGCGCGGGACAAAACCAGGTATTCCGGAGCAGGAAAAAAATTATCCGGGCCGTCTTCCGGAAAGCAGGAATTCCGAAAAATAAGACAGTATTTTGGAGCCATCGGTGCCGGTTTTTTCGCCGTTGATGCGTTCCGGATGCCACTGGACGCCGATGACAGGAAGGGTTTCGTGGGAGATGGCCTCCACGCATCCGTCGGCCGGGCAGACCTGCACAACATCCAGTCCGCGTCCCAGCCTGCCCAGGGCCTGGTGATGGGCGCTGTTGACAATCGTCTTACAGCCGTAAAGTCTGTAAAGCCAGGAATCCTTTCTGATGGCGGAAGCGTGATGTCTGTCGCCGTTCTCATAAGCGTGCCTTTTGCGGGCATAAGGGTCCAGATCCTGTATTATGGAGCCGCCCAGCCCCACATTGATGACCTGCATGCCCTTGCAGATGCCCAGTACGGGCATGTTCCGCTCCAGGGCCAGGTCCAGGGCCTGGAACTGCAGAATATCCAGCCGGGTGTCAATATTGCGGGAACCGTGGTTCTGTTCCCCGAAGAAGGCGGGTGTGATGTCCCCGCCGCCGGGAAGAAGCAAAGCATCGCAGGCGGCCAGGTCTTCCGGATTCCTTGTGACTTCCGGTATGGCTCCAAAAGCCGTAATCCATCTGACATAATTGACCGTTTCGGTCGGTTTTCCAAAAATTGCAAATCGCATATGGTTTTCGCTTTCCGGGTTAAACTGTCCTTACATATATATGCGGATTTCCGGAAAGTTAAGAGAAATTAAGGATTTTTCTTTTTGGCGATACTTTACTATAAGGAAAATTCTGCTAAAATGGAACTGTTCGGCCAAAGTCTGTGTAAAAATAATTTTGGGAAGTGCTGATATGAATCAAATTAAAAAAATGCCATGGAATGAAAAAAATATACGCCGGAACGGTCTGCTGCTTTCTTTTCTGATTCCGCCTGTCATTATGCTGACCATATTTGTGCTGAAAGGAATTTATCCATTTGGGGACAGAAGCTTTCTGTTTTCCGATATGTATCACCAGTACATGCCTTTTTTCAGTGAGCTGTTACGGAAAATAAGAGCAGGGGAATCCCTGAATTTTTCCTTTCACGTGGGAATCGGTTCTAATTTTCTGGCGCTTTTCGTCTATTACCTGGCCAGTCCTTTTCATATTTTTTCCCTGCTGGTGCCCGAAAGTCATCTGATGGAGTTTATGAGCTATCTGATTGTGTTCAAAACCGGGCTGGCAGGTCTGACCGCCTGCTTTTATCTGCAGCGGCATTTCGGCATTCCGGAGGCAGGGGCCGCTGGGGAAACTATGGGACAAGATCCGGGGGGACAAAATATCTGTAAAGTGTTTTTTGCCTGCTTTTATGCCCTGTCCGGTTTTATGGCAGCTTACAATTACAATATCATGTGGGTGGACTGCGTGGTCTTGCTGCCCCTGATAGTGCTGGGGCTGGAGATGCTGGTAAAAGAAGGAAAATGGCGCCTATATTGTGTGACGCTGGCGCTTTCCATATTTACCAATTATTATATTTCCATTATGATCTGTATCTTTCTGGTGCTGTATTTTCTGTTTTTGCTGGTGACACAGAAAGGCTGCCGCATATTGCGGAGCATGGGGTATTTTACGCTGTTTTCCCTGCTGGCGGGCGCCATGGCCGCAGTGCTTCTGGTTCCGGAGGTGTGTGCCATACTGCAGACAGACTTCGGGGACATGGATTTTCCCAAGAAGGCGGAGTCTTATTTTTCCATTCTGGATATGCTTGCGAGACATTGCATGTGTGTTATGGCAGAACGGGGACTGGACCACTGGCCCAATATTTACTGCGGCAGCGCAGTGCTGTTGCTGATGCCCATGTACCTGATGAGCCGGAAGATTTCCATACGGGAGAAATTCTGCCGGCTGGCGCTGGCCGGCTTTCTGCTGCTGAGTTTTGGTACCAATATTCTGAATTTTATCTGGCACGGGCTCAATTACCCGGACTCGCTGCCCGCCAGACAGTCCTTTGTCTATATTTTTCTGGTGCTGACCATGTGCTATGACGCGCTGCGGCATGTGCGGGACGCGGAGGAACAGCATATTGTGTATGCTGTGCTGTGGGCGGCTGGATTTTTATTGTTCTGTGAAAAATTTATCGATCATGAGGATTTTGAACTGGGAGTCAAACTGCTGACTTTTGTCTTTGTCAGTCTGTACGCCGTTCTTTTATATCTGTACCGGACCAGAACGGACAGACATGTGCACCGGGCGGTGGCAGTGATTGCCCTGATGGCAGTGATCACGGAGTGCGGTATTAACACATATGTCACCAGTGTGGGAAATGTGGACCGGGAAGCTTATCTGGGACAGCAGGAGGACTACAAGGCTCTGTATGAAATGACAAAAGAGAGGGAAGATGGCTTTTACCGCATGGAGAAGTTTTCTCGGAAGACCAAGAATGACGGCACACTGGCCGGTTATCCCACTGCCAGCGTGTTTTCCTCCACCATGAATTCCTATGTGATGGATATGTACAAACGCCTGGGAATGCGCCACAGCAAGGTGTATTATGGGTTTGACGGAGCCACGGCACTGGTGTCGGCCATGCTGAATGTGCATTACATGTTCGGGGAGTCGGAGAAATATGAGAATGCCTTATACACTCTGCTGGGCAGCAGCGGGGATATCTGTCTTTATCAGTGCAACGCCGCGCTGCCTTTCGGGTATGTGGCGCCAAAGGGATTTGATTTGGCGGAGGATTCCGGAAAACAGGGATTTGCGCTGCAGAATCAGATGATAACGGACCTGGGGCTGCAGGAGAAGCTGTTTCACAGGGCAGAAGCAGTGCAGCAGGGGGAAGACGTAGTGTTCACGCCGGAGCGGGGCGGTTACTATTATGGCGTGATTACCGCATCGGGGACGAACAAAGTGGACTACATCGGGGGCAGTACGGAGGAAGAAAAATTTAACGATTTAAAGAAGGGATCCATTCTGTATTTGGGATATCTGGAAAAGAGCCAGACCATCACCCTGACAAATGGCAATGATGAGGACGAGACGCCGGAGATAAAGGCAGATGTGTACCGGATGGACATGGATGTGCTGCAGCAGGCGCTGGAGCTGCTTTCCGCACAGCATATGGAGAATGTGACCTGGAAAAGCGATTTTCTGAAGGGAGACCTGACTCTGGAAAAACCGGGGCGTCTGATTCTTTCCGTGCCATATGAGGAAGGCTGGACGGTGCTGGTGAACGGGGAAGAAAAAGAGGGGAGTCTGTTTGGGGGCTGCCTCATGGCATTTGACCTGGAGCCGGGAGATTATACTTTTGAGATGACATATGTGCCAAAGGGAAGAAATGCGGGGCTGGTCATCAGTGCGGGAGGTATCCTGCTGTTTGCGGTATGCTGTGTTCTGGGCAGAAAATCCGGCAGGGAGAAGGGGGAGAGGACAGAGAAAAATGGGGAACCGGAGCAGGCAAAAATGGCCGAAAAATCCGGCTCTCCGGAGAATGAGACATCAGGGGAAGCGTAAACGGGTCGTGTTTTTTGGTAAAATGACGAAAAAAGGGTGACAAATTTGACATAGTTGAAATTAGGGCTTCCTATTTTGGAAAAAGTGTATTATAATGATGGACAGAGCATGATATTCAATCATGTATCAGGCAGCATGTCATTAAAGATTCTGGCTGTGCCCCCCTTTTATTTTTGAAAACTGTAGAAATCAGGAGGATTTTATGAGAGAAAAGTATGAATCATTGGCGCTTGTACAGTTGAAAGAGCTTGCAAAAGCGCGCGGGCTGAGAGGTACGTCTTCCATGAAGAAGGCGGAACTGGTGGAAGCCATGCTGGCAGAGGATGAGAGAGTGAAGCAGAAGGAAGCCGCCGAAAGCGCAGGGAAAAGCGAGGAGACACAGCAGACTCGCGACAATGCTTCCAAACCGGTCCGGAAGCGTATCGTCACGAATACCAACGGACCCCGGCAGAGAACGGAGCGTGCTCCCGGTGCGGTGATGAACGAGAGCAGCTACAAAGCGGAAGCCTCGCCCCAAAGCGAAAGCGTACAGAAGACGGAGGAAGTGAACGAGACGAATACAGCGGCCCCGGCCCAGGATGCGGCCATGGCCCAGGCAGCGCCCCAGACGGCACAGGTCCAGCGTCCCAGCCGTTCCAATGAAGTCTATGACGAGAAAACCTACCCCAAAGAACTGGACAGCGGTGAGGAAGCCAGTGGTATTCTGGAAGTTATGCCGGACGGTTATGGATTTATCCGTTGTGAGAATTATCTTCCGGGAGAGAATGATGTGTATGTGGCTCCCAGCCAAATCCGCCGTTTTGGTTTGAAGACAGGCGATATCCTGCGCGGGAACAAGCGGATTAAGACGCAGCAGGAGAAATTCAGCGCACTTCTGTTTATCAGGACGATCAACGGTTATACGATTGAAGAAGCGACAAAACGTATGGCCTTCGAGGATATGACTCCTATTTTTCCCAATGAGCGTATTAAACTGGAGACTGCAGGATGCAGTGTTGCAATGAGGGTTATGGACCTGGTCAGCCCTGTGGGCAAAGGCCAGAGAGGTATGATTGTGTCACCGCCCAAGGCAGGTAAGACGACCCTGCTGAAAGAGGTGGCGAAATCGGTTCTGCGCACCAATCCGGGGATGCATATGCTGATATTGCTGATCGACGAGCGCCCCGAGGAAGTGACGGACATCAAGGAAGCCATCAGCGGGCCCAATGTGGAAGTGATTTATTCTACCTTTGACGAGTTGCCGGAACACCACAAAAGAGTATCCGAAATGACGATAGAGAGGGCGAAACGCCTGGTGGAACATAAAAAAGACGTGGTCATACTGCTGGACAGCATCACGCGTCTGGCCAGGGCATACAATCTGGTGGTTCCTCCCAGCGGAAGGACACTGTCCGGAGGTCTTGACCCGGCGGCGCTGCACATGCCGAAGCGGTTTTTTGGCGCAGCCAGAAATATGCGCGAAGGTGGAAGCCTGACGATTCTGGCTACGGCCCTGGTGGACACGGGCAGCAAGATGGATGATGTGATTTACGAGGAATTCAAGGGTACGGGCAACATGGAAATGATTCTTGACCGGAAGCTTTCCGAAAAGCGTATTTTCCCTGCCATTGACCTGGCCAAATCCGGCACCAGAAGGGAAGACCTGCTTCTGAGCAGCGAGGAGCTGGGAGCTATCAACATTATGCGCAAGGCGCTGAACGGCCTGAAAGCGGATGAAGCCACGGACCGTATTCTGGATATGTTTGCGCGGACAAGAAACAACAATGAATTCGTGCAAATGGTAAAAAGAAACAAATTTATTTAAAATAAGACTTGCAAGGAAGCTGTCCATATGCTACAATAATAGCGCTGTTTGTGGTTCCATAAGCAGTGCGGATGTGAACGACAAATAATAGTGCGATTGTTATAGAGAGGTGAATGAGATGAAAGAAGGAATCCATCCCAAGTATTATCAGGCAACGGTGACCTGCAACTGCGGAAACACATTTGTTACCGGTTCCACAAAGCCTGATATCCATGTGGAAGTCTGCTCCAAGTGCCATTCGTTCTATACCGGCCAGCAGAAAGTAGCGAGAGCCGATGGACGTATTGAGAAGTTCAACAAGAAATACGGCGTAAAATAGGAATCGCGGAGAAGGTTGAGGTGCTGACGGGTATCTCAACCTTTTTTATGCGCACGGGCGCATAAGGAAAATAGTTGCTGACGCAACATGCGCCCGGCGCGGCGAGTAGTGGAGAAGGACGTTCCCCTACTCGATTGCAGGGGCGCAAAAGGAAATCAGCAGCGAAAGCGGCGCGCCCCAGAGGGCATGTCATGGTAAGAACTGAAAATTTTGCTTTGTGCCCGGCATTCGTGAGTAAAGCCGGGACAGGGAGGACACGATGGCAAGAAGAAAACATTGCTATTCTGGTATCGGGGGACAGGCCGTACTGGAAGGCGTTATGATGAAAAACAAGGATAAATATGCGGTAGCCGTGAGACGCCCGGACGGGGGTATCACCGTTGACGTGGAAAGCTATCAGGGAATTCTGGCAGGCAGCAGGATAAAAGAGCTGCCGTTTATCAGGGGTGTCTTCAACTTTGTGGATTCCCTGATTCTGGGAACCAGATGTCTGAATTACTCGGCATCTTTCTGCGAGGAAGAGGAAGAACCCGGGAGCGCGGGCGGGGAAAAGCTGATGACTGTCCTGGTGACATGTATTTCCATTGTGCTGGCGGTGGGCATTTTCATTGTCCTTCCCTATTATCTGTCATCCCTGCTCAATGGCTGGCTGCGGAACCAGTCCCTGGTGACAATTATTGAGGGAGTCGTCCGTATTCTGATCTTTATTCTGTATGTTTGCGGGATCAGCATTATGAAGGATATCAGGAGGCTGTACCGTTACCACGGGGCGGAACACAAATGTATCAATTGTATTGAGAGGGGCAGGCCCCTGACGGTGGACAATGCCATGCGCAGTTCCCGGCTTCACAAACGATGCGGCACAAGCTTTATCTTTTTTGTGTTTCTGGTGAGCATTGTCCTGTTCTTTTTTATAAAAGTGGAAAACCCGGCGGCCAGGGTAGGCCTGCGCATTCTGCTGATGCCCGTGGTGGCGGGAATTTCCTATGAGATAATCCGGCTGGCAGGGCGGTCGGACAATATTCTGGTAAGGCTGGTTTCCGCGCCCGGCATGGCCGTACAGCGCATGACCACCAAGGAGCCGGACAAGGAAATGGTAGAGACTGCCATCGCTGCCGTGGAGGCGGTATTTGACTGGAAAAAATATCTGGCGGATCACTTCGGGTATGAGGCAGATGAGGACCGGAATCAGGAGGACCGGGAGGAAATCCCGGCAGATGCCAGGTCATGACTTACGGAGAACTTTACCGGCAGGGAAAGGAAATGCTGGCAGGGGCGGGAATCGGGGAAGCAGAGCTGGACGCCCGTCTTTTGCTGGAGTTTGTGTGCAAAACCACCCGAAATGATTTGCTGGTGCACGGGGACAGGACGGTGGAGCCGGAGAAGGAAGCGGATTATCGGGAGAAGATCTGCCGGCGTATGTCCAGAATACCCCTGCAGCACCTGACCGGTGTGCAGGAATTTATGGGACTGGAATTTGCGGTGGATGAAAATGTGCTGATACCCCGGCAGGATACGGAGATTCTTGTGGAGGAGGTACTGCGGAATCTTCACGATGGCATGCGTGTGCTGGATATGTGTACCGGTTCGGGATGTATCCTGATCAGTCTCCTGCATTACAGCAATCATTGTCTGGGGGTGGGAGCGGATATCTCGGAGAAAGCGCTGGCCTGTGCAGAGAAAAATGCGGTAAGGCTGCTGGGCGGGAAGTATCCGGGAACACTTTCCGGGGCGGCGTGTCCCGGGGAAGGAAAATGTCCGGGAGAGAACAGGGAAACAGATAATCCCGGGGAGCCGGAGGAAGGATTTGGGGGATTTCGCCTGATACACAGTGATTTATTTGAACATGTTACAGGAAAGTTCGATATCATTGTTTCCAATCCACCCTATATTCGGTCAGGAGAGATTGCGGATCTGATGCCGGAAGTGAGGGAACATGAGCCGGTAGCGGCCCTGGACGGCGGAGAGGACGGTCTGGATTACTATCGCCGGATTGTGCAGGAAAGCAGGGCACATCTCTATGGCGGAGGAAAACTGTTCCTGGAGATCGGGTATGATCAGGCAGATGCCGTCCGGGATTTGCTGGAAAAAGCGGGATATCTGGAAACAGAAGTGGTGAAAGATTACGCAGGTCTTTGCAGGGTAGTACATGGTGTGCGGAATTTTGAATAAATTTATTCCTTTTTCGGAATTGTGTACCCATGGAAAATGAGCTTATAAATATACATTGCAGGCAGCAGACATATCATTTTATAATCAAGTATATAATCGGAAGTTGGAGATGCAATTCATGAAAGAGAAAATTGCATTATGTGGTGATAATTGTATGGAGTGCCCAAGATACAATGCACATACTGAGGAGGAACTAAAAGCAGCTGCAGAATTGTGGTACAAAGTAGGATGGAGAGAGTGTGTTGTATCAAATGAAGAAATTGCCTGCAGTGGTTGTTCTTTACATAAACAATGTACCTATCAATTAGTGGATTGCACAAGAGAGCACAGTGTGGATAAATGTAATCAATGTGATGAGTTTCCGTGCGGAAAGATTAATGCTATGCTGGAGCGTTCTGTTGAGTATAAAAAGAAGTGTAAGGAAGTGTGCTCTGAACAAGAATATCTTATTTTAGAAAAGGCATTTTTTGAAAAAGAGAATAACTTGAAGAAGTAGACAAATTTCGGTTTGAAAAATACTTTTCCCAAAAGGGAGTAAATTTATTGGGCATACTGATAAAAACGGCTGTCTGCGGCAACAGGCAGATGCCGTAAACAAGAACGGGGCTTTGGCGGGACAAGACCGTCCGGCAGATTGGAGAATGTGAGGAATTATGTTTGACAAGTTGGAGGATTTACTGATCCGCTTTGAGGAGATTATGGGTGAACTTCATGAACCTACGGTGACGGCCAACCAGGAGCGTTTCCGTAAGCTGATGAAGGAACAGAGCAGCCTGACTCCCATTGTGGAAGCATATACGGAGTATAAGAAATGCAGGCAGGATATCCAGGATTCCCTGGGAATGCTGGAAGAAGAGAATGATGAAGAAATGCGGGAGATGATCAAGGAAACCCTGAACGAGAGCCAGAAGCGCATGGAAGAACTGGAGAAGGAACTGAAAATTCTGCTTCTTCCCAAGGATCCCAATGACGAAAAAAATGTGATTGTGGAGATACGCGCAGGTGCGGGCGGGGATGAGGCGGCGCTGTTTGCGGCGGAAATTTACCGCATGTACGTGCATTACGCGGAGAGCCAGCGCTGGAAAGTGGAGACCATGAATGTGGACGAGATCGGTATCGGGGGCATGAAGGAAGTGCAGTTTATGATCACTGGTCAGGGAGCCTATTCGAGAATGAAGTATGAGAGCGGCGTGCACCGTGTACAGCGCGTGCCGGAGACGGAGAGCGGGGGAAGAATTCATACTTCCACCATAAGCGTGGCTGTGATGCCGGAAGTGGATGAGGACATTGATATTGTGATTGATGAAAAGGATGTCAGAATCGATGTCATGCGTGCCTCCGGAAACGGCGGGCAGTGCGTGAACACCACGGACTCCGCGGTGCGCCTGACCCATTACCCTACGGGTATCGTGGTGTATAGTCAGACGGAGAAATCCCAGCTTCAGAATAAGGCCAAGGCATACGCCTTATTGAAAGCAAAACTGTATGACATAGAACAGCAGCAGAGACATGACGCGGAAGCGGAGATGCGCAGGAGCCAGATCGGAACCGGGGACCGTTCGGAGAAGATACGCACCTACAATTTCCCTCAGGGCCGTGTCACCGATCACCGTATCGGACTGACGATTTACAAGCTTGACAAAGTGATGAACGGGGACATACAGGAAATTCTGGAAGCGTGTATTGCCGCCGACCAGGCAGCAAAGCTGGTAAAGATGGGGGAAAACTAAAGACGGGTGGAATGCGCCGCCGGGAGAAGCCACAGATGGGCGGAATGCGCTGTCGGGAGGCGGGGCCTGGAAAGATGGAGAAAACGAAAGACGGGCAAAATGTGCCGCCGGGAGGCGGAGCCTGGAAAGCCGGGAGAAGCCGGAGGCGGGCCGGGAGGTGCCGAAAATGTGCGGGAAAAACTTATTATTTGACAATCATGACGAGAGAATCCGGTATTACGAATTAATGCTGGAACGAAACCTGGAGGGGCTTCCGGAATTTCCTTTGCCGGAAGGATACCGCTTTGTCTTTTATGTCCAGGGTGACAGGGAGCACTGGATCGACATTGAAATGTCGGCAAAGGAACTGAAAAGTTATGAGCAGGGAAGGGAAGTCTGGGAGAAATACTATGGCTCCCAGGAAAGTATTCTGGGAAACCGGATGGTTTTCGTGGAGGACGGGGATGGCAGAAAGGTGGCAACGGCCACGGCGTATTTTGACATAACCGGAAGGGACAAGTCAGGTGATGGCTGGCTGCACTGGGTTGCGGTGCGCAGGGACTGTCAGGGAAAGGGACTGTCCAGGCCGCTGATAGCGTATGTGCTGGGAATCATGCGCGGACTGGGCTATACGCATGCCAAAATTCCCACGCAGACCACCACATGGCTTGCCTGCAGGATTTACCTTGATTTCGGATTTACCCCCATTCCTCAGAATGCCGTTCACAGCAGAGAGGGATGGAGAATTATAAAAGCGCTGACAAACCATGCGTCACTGGGGGATTTTGACGCTGCCGGCTACGAGGACATTGTTGCCGGAGAATAAAAGGGAAAGTCGGACGGGGAAAGATAAACCTCATCCGATATGGGCTGCAACGGCATCTTCACAGATTTCCGACAGCCCTTTTTTCAGGTCTTGTAAGGGATATTATGTTGTTGATAAGATATATCCAGCAGATCAAAATGCTCATTCAGAGCACGGAGATAATCAGCATTCATGCTGGCATAAGGGCAGGCAAGAAATACCGTTTTCCCCAATATTTTGCTCTTTCCGATATGTATGTCCATCTGGGATAAGAGATCCATGCCGATGAGGATATTGCCGCTCCTGTCATAGCTGATTTTTACGGAGTCCTTTTTCAGACAGATTCCATGGAAATCAATTTCGAGGTCTTTGTGTTCGAAAGTCACGGACTGGAGTTCCATATATTTCTTTGTCCTGAGTTTTTCCTTGTCCGACTCGCGTTTTTCTTTTGAGTCATTGACTCCGAAAGATATTTCCTTTTTGATGGAGGAATCAGCACAATCGGCTTGTTTCATCAGACGAGCTTTTTCATTTGAAATGCCAAGCTTTCTGATAGGTATGGAGGTGTAGGGGCATCCCGTATCAATTTTGACGTTTATCTGTCCGATTCGTGTAATGTCCAGGCTTTTTATCGTCATATTCACATCGGCCCTTATTTCATTCCGGTGGTTCAGTTCAAGTAGGATAAAATCATTCTTCATAGTAGATATCCCCCTCCAGTTCAAGGCTGTCATTATAGACGGGACATACTACATTGCCCGGTGCAAACAGTTTATCAGACTCTGCATTTGTTTCCCGGCCTATGAACTGCACGGTATAGACATCATCATTTTTACCTTTTACCAGCAGTATCCATGTGTTATATATATTGCTGAGCTGATTCTTGTCGCTGATTTCCATGCCGATATATAAATCTTCTATTTTAAATTTACTTCCGTTTGAGGTCATTGGACTGTCGTCTCCTTCCTTTTCTTTTAGTATAACCTTATGCAATGAAAAATACAAATAGAAATTTAAGTTCGATACAATCTGGTATGTCAAAGAGTATTATATTGAGCAATTTATTGACAATTAATGACTATATTTTCTTTGGATAACTGACAGAATGTGATATACTTGTATAAAAGATATTTTTAGAAGGAAAATATTTGTTGGTTTCAAATTGAGGTGCAGGAATATGTCGATGGAAATATGGATGACAAAGGCAGGGATAGGAGACTGTATTTTAATAAGATGTGGTAAGCAGAAGAAAAAGGTAAATATTCTTATAGATTCCGGGCAAGGAGTATTTACGGAGGACTGGCAGGGAGGGGGAATCTTTAAAGGTGGATTTGATTAAATTGCCCCACCATGGGAGTAGCCATAATATAAGCGGTGAATTTTTGCGTACATTCCGGACAAATAGATATCTTATCAGTACGAAAGGGCATGAGAGATATAAACATCCAGGAAAGGGAGCATTAGCCCTAATTGCCTCTATACTTGATTCTGAAGAAACTGCAGAAATATATTGCAATTATAATTGGTGGAGAGAAAAAGAAAGCTTTTGGTAGGCAGAGAGAAGGGAAGGAAACTGGGATCAAAATTGTTGTGTCTTAAAAGGAAGAGATGGAAGATTGAGGTCTTTGAGCTTTTATCAGCTTGATACAGTTCCTATCAGAATTGATAATGATGTGTTGTTGGGCTCATAAAATTTTAGAAGGGGATTTTGAAGCATGGAAATACAGGATATGTGTAAATATGAAAAAGATATCAAAAAATATTCTGTACGTTTACACGACGCTGGTACATGTGAAAGTGGATCGGGTTTTGTGTTGGCGTATCAGGAGAGCAAATATATTTATATTTTTACGGCCTTGCATGTTGTACTTGGTATGTTTACTAAAGTAGGAGGTCAATGCTCTTTTTATTTGCAGCCTCCCATAAATCAAGGTTTTAGCAATAAAAAATGAGGTTGTATTTGACACTACCATACAATAATTGGAGATAAAAAGTAAGGTTATGAGGAAAAACGGAGGGATCCTGTGAAACAACTCTTAGAGTGTACGGATATTTTAATCGTAGCGCCATTCTTTCTGGGGTATCTATGGGCAGCAGATAAGTTTTGTAAAAAATTTTTAGGAGCTTCCAAAAGAAGGGAAGGGCTGTTTTTGTTTTTTTCCTTTTGTGGATGGCTGTTTTGTAATATTTTAGGCCGGCTGTCTTTCATTCCGTATACTTTTTCTGTGCTGCTGTATCCTATATTCTTTATGGGATTGGTGCTGCTGTTGTTCCAGTCAGACAGGGAGAAAAGGATTCTGGCTGCAGCTATGTTGATGGTAGTTGTAAGGATGGCAGCAGATTTCTTTGCCTCTTTTTTATCATGCATGGAACTGTTTTTCCTGCATGTAGTAAAAAAGATACCAGAACCGTTTTCTGAAGTTTGGGTGATCGGACTGATTAGTGGTGCAGGCAATTGTTTTGCCATATTGGCTGTACGCTGGATGTCGAAGCATCTTGGTTCTGTTTTTTGTGGCAAACCGAGAAAGTGGTATGTGATACTGGCAGTTCCTATGTTTGTGACTGTTATAGTGTATGATGTGGCAAGCTGGGGTGCCAGCAATGGCATAATGGTCAGGAGCGGGGGCAACATGGGTTTGTATTATGACCAGATTTTCAGCCTTGTTGAATTTTTGGTTTTGGCGTCCCTGTCGATGACAGCAATAGGATTTTATGTGTTTGGAATGAACCGGATTTATCTGGAACAGGAAAAGAGCAGCCAGTACCATTCGCAGATTGCTGTTTACAAGATGCTGTCAGAGCAGTACAGGCAGTCGGAGAGGCTGCGGCATGATATGAAGAATCATATTATTGCCTTGTCGGCGCTGTCCCGGAATAAAGAATGGGAGAAGATAGATGGCTACCTGAAAAATATGGAGGGCATTGCCCTGGATGTGGGAGGGGATATGACAGGGAATAAGGCAGTGGATGCACTTCTGCATCAGAAACGGAAACAGGCAAAGGAGGGAAACATTCAATGGGAATGTGATGTACAGATACCGGGAGAATGTTGCATCAATGAGTTTGACCTGTGCGTATTGTTTGGGAACATATTGGATAATGCCTTGGAAGCGTGTGGAAGGATGCAGGGAGATGAATGCCGCTTTATCAATATTCAGGCAAAAGCGGTAAAGAAATGTTTTCTGGTGGAAGTAAAAAACAGTATGGGCAGGGCGGAAAAGTTTACAGAAAGCTTTACGGATAAAGGGAATTATCAGGCACATGGCATCGGCCTGCTGAATGTTGGCGATGTGGTGGACAGGTATAACGGGGCAGTGCATAAAGAAGCAAAAAAAGGCATTTTCGTGATATCCATTTTAATGCCGTTTCCTGATGCCGTACATGACATCAAAACGGCTGTTTGAAACAGAAACCTAATATCGTATATCCCCGCCTCCGAAAAGATAAATGAGGGTTTTTACTACTCTTAAATATGGTGGCCAGGAGGCGGTGCTATGAATACAAAGACAATGGAAGGCCTTGTAGGCGCAAGGACAAATATGAATCTGCTAGATACCCCCATGCGTGTCTATAAGGAGGCAAGGCGCAAAGGCAATACAGCAACAATGGAGCGCGCAATGGGGTATGCCGGTGAATTTTCCGGCAAGGCGGAGGAATATAAGGCGGAAGCAGACAAAGGGATGGAAGAAGATGCAAAGGAGGCAAGGGAAAAAGCTACATTACAAAGTGAGGAGGCTGTCCGCAAGCGCAGGGAAGAACGTGAAAAACTGGAAGAGAGGATGGAAGAAAACAGGAATGCAGATTCCCGTACAGACACCCAGGAGACAAGGGCATGCCTCTTGGAAATCAGTGAAGAAGGAAAGGTATTGTGGAAGGGCAGCATAGGGTCAGGCAGCACAAGCCCTGGTGAAATAAAGGCGGATGCCGTAAGGGAGCCTGTGGCCTATACAAAAACAGGCAAGACGGTCCCGGCGGAAGGGGAGGCAAGCATTTCAGTTTCTATATAATCCGGAGCTGTGCCGGGGACATTACGCCCTGAAATAAGCCCGGTAAAAAGGAAAGAGCCAGGGATTGATGTTATTTATCCTCAACAAGATTTTGAATTGTATTTTATACTGCAAATTAATTATAAGAGAAGAGACCGGCCTTCTCACAAACAGCCCGGTCTCTTCCACCCTTAAAATCTTCTATGCAATTCAGTAATGCACAAGCACCGTCTTCTGTGGGATATCGTTATGCCCTCCCATACAGACAATGCACGCCCGAAGCTCCGGGAACAGGCAGACCTGGGGAGACCGATAAAACATCTCTTCTCTGTGGTCCTGGATCACTTCTTTATACAGTAAGGAGAAATCCGATGCCCGCCAGATTGCAATCTCCATCTGGGCCGTATCCAGGGCCGCCGTGGCATAGACAGATCCGTCATCGGAAAAGAAAGGCCCGCTTACCGGCAGTGAGCTTACCTTCTCCGTATTGTATGCCGCATTTCCCGTTTTCGTATTGATCACTCCCATTCCTCCCTCAAAGAACAGGCTGTCCTCCCCAAACAGCAGCTTTCCGCCGCTGTACCCTGTCGCCGTACCAAAATCATACTGTAGGATATGGTTTTCATAGCCTTTACCGTCTATGCCGACCCGGCCCCATGACGGAACCGATGTGCCATTCTGGCCCGTCGTGCCGCTAAACACAATATGACTGTTGTCTTCATCAAAGAAGAGCGCTGAGGCCCCTAAAAGATCAATGTTGTTTTCTTCCGTCCACAAATCCATCACTTTCTGTTTCTTCTGGCTTTTGAGATCATAAAGGTTTATCCCCTCCCAATTATCGCAATAGACAAGCAGTGTTCCGTCATGTGAAACCGTCCATTCAGCCAGCGCTGCGGTGGATACAATATCATTCAAAACCATTCTCCGTGTCTCCTTCAGGGCATCATCGTAAAAAATACACAGACATTCCATATCCCCTTCGAAGCTGATCCCTATCATCTGTGCCCCCTCTTCCTGCGCATCCTCAAAGGGTAATCCGCTTTTGGGCACACCGATCGCACAATATCCACCCTTGTACGAATAAAAATCAATCATATTCCAGTCTTCCGTCTTCGTCTGCGCCAGGGCCTGTGCCGTCACCATGTCATAAAGACACAGCATATCTTCCTTTAAAACCAGAAGCGTATTATCCTTTCCCTTCCAGATTTGTATGCTCCGGCCGTCAAACAATTCCCCGTCCAAGGCTGCCGCACTTTTATCCTGCCCGCCCATCGGCGCAGCCTTCGTTTCCGCAGTTCCCCTCTCTTCCGGGGTTTGGCCGGACTCTGCTTCCTTCGCCATCACTCCTTTTGAAAGCTGCCCTGCAGCATCCCTCACCCCACATCCGGCCATACAGGCTGCGGCCAGTGTCATTGCCAGTATTTTTATCCATTTGTTCTTCATAACAATCTCCTTTTTACCGATTTTCTGCTTTTTACCTATGGCCATGGAATCCCAAGTTTATCCTTGGCATTCTCCAGCCAGACGGGATTGATGGTTTCTCCCACTTTTCCTGACGTGAAATATCCCCCCACCCATGCCGGATTTTTACTCTCATCATACAGAAATTCCGCATAGCTGAATGTTTCCGGATCGCCGCCCAGAATCAGGTAATGTTTAATCCCCTGGCTGTCCCTGTAATCATAAATATACGCCTGACTGTCGGAAATCTGCTCCGTAATGTCAATATTTTCTCCGTTCGCCGTAAACCAGAGGCGGCCATCTTTATATACTGCCGGCGCTGTCACATTTGCCGTGTCAAGCACGGCACTGGAAACCATATTCCCCTTTTCATCCACCGATTCCGTAAATATGGCATTGCTGGCAAAAGATACAATCCGGCTGATGATCCCCTCTCCGGTATATGCATATGTGGTTCCGCTGGCCAGCACCAGCAGCAGTACCGTTGCCAACGCGGCTGCCGGCCTCGGAAGCCGTCTGTATCCCGCCGGGATTTTTGATGTGCCTGCCTGCTTATTTTGCATTGCCTCTTCAATACGCTGGCTGCACCGCTCCGGCATTTTGATTTGCCCGTATACTTCTTTCACTCTATTTTCCATCCATCAGACCTCCTCTTTTAATGCTTCTTCCAATATCCTCCTTGCCCGCGACATTCGTGTTGTGACAGCACTGTCAGAAATATGTAGTATCTCCCCGATTTCCCGGACCGTATATCCTTCATAATAGAAAAGATAGACGACGATACGATATTTGGGTTTCAACCTGCCGATACATTCCCAGACATCATTCTGTGCAGGCTGATTAAACACGATCTCTTCCCTGTGTGCTTCTTCAAACGGCCCTGTCCTTTTTCTCCAGACAGAGCGCAGGAGGCTCCGGCACTGGTTGGCTGTCACCTGCATCAGCCATGCCTTCTCCTTACCGGGCGTCAGGCTGCTTTGCTCCATCAGTTTCAGAAAGACCGTCTGACAGACATCTTCCGCATCCTGGATTGAATGGGTGTAACTGGCCGCCAGCCTGTAGACATCATCCTTATAGAGACGGAACAATTCCATCACATCATACATGAATGCATCTCCTTTCTGTATTTTTAGCTTCCGTGTAAATTTTTAATCTTGAGATCTCATAAATAAGACGCGCCAGCCTCTCCTTTTGTCACAAACTATTTGTAATATATATTTGCTTTTTTATTTCCCCGTCTTCATACTGTATAATTTTTAGGTGTTAGCCAACAAAGAATTACTTATCGCCGCATCAATTTGCTTTCAGAAGAAGAAATCTTATCTTTGTTTGATGCTGTTCTTCTTATGTCTGCGAAGAATACCCCCAAGTTAAGTTAGCCTTCCCATGAGCTTCAATTATTATTTTAGTTTTACCATAGGCGTCAGATAGGATCAATGTCTGATGACAGGACGGTACATTTTAATAGGGGATTTTTAGCTGTTGTTAAATTATGATGAATTGCATAGTTGAATAAAAGCGTAAAATCTGCTACAATAAGGTTTAGCTTTTTTAGCAAGACGGAAATTTGTAGGAGATCCGGTTGGAAAATCACCCTGATGCTGATTTTATCAACTGGCAGTTTGGGGCGCAAGCGTCCCAAATTAGAGCGCAGATGTGAGACCGCCTGCGCGAATCTCATATCACGTTGCCACAAAAGCGCGGCATGGAGGTTAAGATGAATTTAATCCAGAAAGTATTTGGCACACACAGTGAAAGGGAGCTGAAACGTATAGAGGGATTGGTGCAGGCGATAGAGGATCTGCGCCCGTCCATGCAGGGGCTGTCGGATGAAGAGCTTGCCGGGAAGACAGAGGAATTTAAAAAGCGGCTGTCGGAAGGGGCAACCTTAGACGATCTTCTGCCGGAGGCATTTGCGGCGGTAAGGGAGGCGGCACGCAGAGTCCTTAATATGGAACACTACCGGGTGCAGCTGATCGGCGGCATTATCATGCACCAGGGGCGCATTGCGGAAATGAAGACCGGTGAAGGAAAAACCCTGATTGCAACACTTCCTTCCTATTTAAATGCCCTGGAAGGGAAAGGGGTCTATGTGGTAACTGTCAACGACTATCTTGCCAAGCGTGATGCCGAGTGGATGGGGGAGGTCCATAAATTTTTAGGGCTTACCGTAGGCGTGGTGCTAAACAGCATGAAGTCTGAGGAGCGCAGGGAAGCCTATGCCTGCGATATCACCTATGTGACCAATAATGAACTGGGGTTTGACTATCTGCGGGACAATATGGTGATCTACAAGGCACAGCTTGTGCTGCGGGATCTCCATTACGCCATCATCGACGAGGTGGACTCCATCCTTATTGACGAGGCCCGTACCCCCCTGATCATATCCGGCCAAAGCGGAAAATCCACCAAGCTGTATGAGGTCTGCGATGTAGTTGCCAAGCAGTTAAAGCGGGGCGAGGATATGCAGGACCTGAGCAAGATGGATGCCATTATGGGCGTGGAAAGGGAAGAGACAGGGGACTTCATTGTCAATGAGAAGGACAAGGTGGTAAACCTTACGGCCCAGGGCGTTGAGAAGGTGGAGAAATTTTTCCATATAGAAAACCTGGCGGATCCTGAAAATATTGAGATCCAGCACAATATGACCCTTGCCCTGCGGGCGAATAACCTGATGTTCCGGGACCAGGACTATGTGGTGAAGGACGACCAGGTACTGATCGTAGACGAGTTTACCGGGCGTATCATGCCGGGGCGGCGGTATTCTGACGGCCTGCATCAGGCCATTGAAGCGAAAGAGCATGTGAAGGTGAAGCGGGAGAGCAAGACCCTGGCGACCATCACCTTCCAGAACTTTTTTAATAAATTTGAAAAAAAGGCGGGCATGACAGGTACTGCCCTTACAGAAGAGAGAGAATTCCGTGATATTTACGGCATGGATGTAATTGAGATCCCCACCAACAGGCCGGTGGCAAGAAAAGACCTGCAGGATGCGGTTTATAAGACCAGGAAGGAAAAGCTCCATGCCATTGTGGAGGCGGTAAAGGAGGCCCATGCCAAGGGGCAGCCTGTGCTGGTAGGCACTATTACCATTGAGGCTTCGGAGGAACTGAGCAAGCTCCTTACCAGGCAGGGGATCCCCCATAAGGTCTTAAATGCCAAGTTCCATGAGCTGGAGGCGGAGATCGTGGCGGACGCAGGTATCCACGGGGCGGTGACCATTGCCACCAATATGGCAGGGCGCGGTACGGATATCAAGCTGGACGAGGCGGCCAAGGAAGCCGGGGGGCTTAAGATCATCGGCACTGAGCGCCATGAGTCCAGGCGTATAGACAACCAGCTAAGAGGACGTTCCGGCCGCCAGGGGGATCCCGGTGAATCCAAGTTCTATATTTCCCTGGAGGACGATCTCATGCGCCTGTTCGGTTCCGAGCGCCTGATCAATATGTTTAATACCCTGGGCATCCCTGAAAATCAGGAGATTGAGCACAAGATGCTCAGCAATGCCATTGAGTCCGCCCAGAAGAAAATCGAAAATAACAACTATGGCATCAGAAAGAACCTGCTGGAATATGACCAGGTGATGAACGAGCAGAGGGAGATCATCTATGAGGAACGCCGCAGGGTATTAGACGGCGAGAGCATGAGGGATGCCATCTACAAGATGCTCACGGATATTGTGGAAAATTCCGTGGACATTGTTATTGGCGACGATACGGATTATGAGGAATGGAATCTGGATGAGCTAAACACCCTTCTCCTGCCCACCATCCCCTTAAAGCGGATTAACCGGGGACGCATCAACACACCCAAGAAAAACGCCTTAAAGCAGCAGCTAAAGGAAGAGGCTGTAAAGTTTTATGAGGCCAAGGAGGCGGAGTTCCCTGAAATTGAGGCTATCCGGGAGCTGGAGAGGGTGATCTTGCTGAAGGTGATCGACCGGAAATGGATGGACCACATAGACGATATGGAACAGCTCCGCCAGGGCGTAGGGCTGCAGGCATATGGGCAGAGAGACCCCCTGGTGGAATACAAGCTCAGCGGCTATGAAATGTTTGACGAGATGACCCAGAATATCCGGGAGGAGACCATCAGGGTACTGTGCCACGTAAGAGTGGAGCAGAAGGTGGAGCGGGAGCAGGTTGCCAAGGTGACGGGAACCAACAAGGACGATTCCCTGGCGGCGGCTCCGGTGAAGAGAGGGAATGATAAGGTGTATCCCAACGATCCCTGTCCCTGCGGCAGCGGCAAGAAGTATAAACAGTGCTGTGGGCGGAAAAATGCATAGCATATCCGGGGCATCAGGCTGTGGAAATAAAAATCAGGAAAGAGGTGACGCAAGGTGGTAGAATTAGACCAGATGAAGTCTGAGCTTCAGACTTACAAAAGCCCTTTAGCGGAAGTGAGGGATTCACTTTGACCTGGCTAACAAGTCAAAGAAGGTAGAAGAACTGGAAAGGGAAATGGAGGCGCCTGGCTTTTGGGACGACCCGGACATTTCCAACCGTAAAGTAAAGGAACTGAAGAATTTAAAAGATACCGTGGAAACCATGGAAGGGCTGGAGCAGCAGTATGAGGATATTGAGACCCTGATTGAGATGGGCTACGAGGAAGAGGATGCAGGGCTTGTGGCGGAGATCCGGGGGGAGCTGGATGAATTTATCGCAACTTTTGAGGAAATCCGTTTAGGTACTTTGCTTTCCGACGAGTATGACAGTTACAGCGCTATAATGAAGCTGAATGCCGGGGCAGGGGGTACGGAGAGCTGCGACTGGTGCTCCATGCTTTACCGCATGTATACAAGATGGGCGGAGCGCAAGGGCTTTGCTGTGGAGGAACTGGATTATCTGGACGGGGAGGAGGCGGGCATTAAGTCAGTAACCTTCCAGGTAAACGGGATTAATGCCTACGGGTATCTGAAATCGGAAAAAGGCGTCCACCGTCTGGTGCGCATTTCCCCCTTTAATGCCCAGGGCAAGCGGCAGACCTCCTTTGTATCCCTGGACGTGATGCCGGACATTGAGGAGGATGTGGATGTGGAGATCAACGAGGAGGAACTTCGCATTGACACCTACCGAAGCAGCGGTGCAGGGGGACAGCATATTAATAAAACTTCCTCCGCCATCCGCATTACCCACCTTCCCACGGGGATCGTGGTACAGTGCCAGAATGAACGCTCCCAGTTCCAGAACAAGGATAAGGCCATGCAGATGCTGAAAGCCAAGCTGTATATGCTGAAAAAAGAAGCTAACGCAGAAAAGCTTTCGGACATCCGGGGGGAGGTAAAGGACATTGGCTGGGGCAACCAGATCCGTTCCTATGTGATGCAGCCCTATACCATGGTGAAGGACCACAGGACCGGCGCGGAGACGGGCAATACAGACTCTGTGATGGACGGGGGGATTGACCCGTTTATCAATGCTTATTTAAAATGGATCAATACAAAGGAACGTAAATAACCATTCATAAAAAGAAGGCCTTCTATGATAAATAAAAATCATAGGAGGCCTTAATTGGTTGTTTACATTGATGCGGTTTCAGAAACCGGTTTTTTGCGGACCAGGTCAAGATAAAAATTCGCCTGGGTAGCGGCAAGGTAGGGAAGCACCCACAAAAGTCCGATACCACAGGAAAGGCTTCCCAGCAGCAGCAGCGGGATAAAAGAAAGCTCAATATACAGGAGCCTTCCCATATTTCCTTTCATCAGCCGTATGCTCATTTGGATGATCCGGGCAGCCGGATAGTCCGGGAAATCCAGCATCAGGAAAAACGCCTGGGAAAGCATCAGTTCCACATATGTGCTGACGATCACCCCTGCCAGGAGCAAAACTGCGAAAAGCAAAAATAAAGGCGCGCCTTCATAGGCATCATTTACCAGGACACTTGCCCCCGGTAAAGTACGGGTTACAAAGTAGCTGGCAACGGAAGCAGGCAGCATACTCACTGCGGCAACGCCTGCAGTGACCACCCGGATGGAAAGTACCTTGGCGGTATCTCCACGGAAGAAGTGAAACAGGTCGCTGACCAGGGGCTTCTGGTTACAGGCGATTTTCAAATAAATATAAGCTTCCCCGGCAATAAAATAACCGGAAAAGAGGCTTAACAAAAAGCTGGCGGCGGCAGTAAGGAAGATGCCTGCCAGAGAATTGGAAGCAATCAGCAGGGTAATTGACCAGTTAATAACAAGGACGCAGATAAAATGAATAAAATATGCTGCGGTTACAGTCCCGTATTTTCCAAGAAGCTGTCCTTTTGCCAGGGACTTTAAGCTGGCGGAGGATAAATATTGATCCATATAAAAACTCCCATACATTTTATTTCCCCGGCGGTAAGCCGGGGAATGATTTTTCGTATATGCTTTAAACTGCCATATCTAAATTGCGCCCAATAAAGGAAAGGGCATCCTGGGCCTTCTTTTCCTTTACGTAAGGGTTGGTTTCATTGGGGTATTTAATTCTGGTAGCAGTGGTTCCGCCTGCCACATAGCTGGTGCCGCATTTCGGGCAGACAGCGGTTTTTAAGGTAACATTGGCAGCAAGCACTTTGCCGCCCTTTTTTGCCGCTTTTGTGAAAGCGTTGCTTACATGCTCCTGTTCATGGGCGCGGACCCTGGAGGCAGAAGCCTGGGGGGAAATGTGGGAGGCTGATTTAAAGGAAACCATCTCATCTGACCCGTCCTGGTATTTGCGGTTTTTGCAGGTCTCACATTCTGCCGGGGAAGACTTGCGCCCGGGGTTTACCTGGGTGGGCTCCCCGGGATTTACTGTGGGCTTGCCGGAGGCTGCGCCGGGCTGGCTGGCGCTGGCCGCGCCCACAGAATAACCGCTGGCATAAGGAGCCATATAATTATAATTGCCTGTGATCATATTGCTCATAAAATACCTCATTTCTGCGCTGCTTTTTGTATATTTTAAGTTTGTGGATGCAGCGCAGACACAAACCTGTAAGTGAAAGCATTGGAAAGCTCTCCGCTATTTTTACATAATACATAAACAGGACAGCCACCCTGGTATAAGCGGGAACTATCCGGCGTTTATTTCCCGAGCATTTCCGTATAGGTTTTCATAAGGTCTTCATAGGACTGCCCCAGGACATCCTCCAGCTCCTGCCCGGTCTGCCGCTTAAACTGCTGGTCCATCTGCCTGCCGAAATTTACCAGGTCTTCACCGCTGCTGGAAAAAAACGATCCCACCAGGACACCAACAATAGTGGCCACCAATAGCATTCCCCCAATGGCGCAGCCAATACCCACCCTGGCAGTTACCAGCATCCGTTTGCCATATCCTTTGGAAAGGATTGCCAGGAGGATTGCAATGCTGCCGCAGATGATAGGGACATAAACAGTAAACAGCATAAAAAAGCAGGCAACCCCAAGAATCATGGAAGCTGTGGCCATGCCCTGCCCGGGATTCCGCAAGGGCTGCCCGGGATATTCATTATGATTTGGCTGTTGATAAGGATTGTTGTAATTATTATTGTAGTCCATAGGCTTCACTTTCTTTTCCGTACTTAATAAATATATTAGCACTTTCTGGCGGTTAATACAACGCTGAATTTGTTATTTTCTTTTCTGGCTGCATGGGATATTATTGCCCAGGGACCCTCTTCCAAATCCATTGGGCGGGAAAACTTTCTGTTTCCGCCCAACGGGGTTTGTGGTAGAATAGATGGCAACAGCTGCCAGGGGAAATCGGAGCAGGAGGAGCGGATATGAAGAATGAATATGACCAGGAAGGGTTTTTTGAAGAATATGCCAAAATGCCCCGCAGCAGGGATGGTTTGGCGGCTGCCGGGGAATGGCACCAGCTAAAGTACCTGTTTCCTTTGCTGCAGGGAAAAGCTGTCCTTGACCTGGGGTGCGGCTATGGCTGGCACTGCAGCTTTGCCGCAAAACAGGGGGCTGCCCGGGTATTAGGGCTCGACTTAAGCAGAAGGATGGTTGAAGAAGCAAAAAAGCGGAATGCAGAAAAGCAAATTGAGTACCGTGTGTGTGGGATAGAGGAATATGAGTACCCGGAAACTATGTGGGATTGTGTGGTTTCCAATCTGGCTTTGCATTATATTGAAGATATTGGGAGCGTATTTCAAAAGGTACACCGGACACTGAAACCGGGCGGCATATTTCTTTTTAATATAGAACATCCGGTTTTTACCGCAGGTGTTGGGCAAGACTGGGTATATACACAGGAGGGGAAGCCCCAGTACTGGCCGGTTGACAATTATTTCATTCCGGGAGAGCGGAATACACGCTTTTTAGGGTGTGACGTGGCGAAACAGCACCACACGCTTACCCAGATCCTGATGGGATTATTGAATAACGGCTTTTTACTGGAAGCTGTGGAAGAGGCAAAACCCTCCGGGGAAATGATGGGGATACCGGGAATGGAAGACGAATTGCGCCGCCCGATGATGTTGTTGGTAAAGGCAGCCGTGAGAAAATGAAAGGGAATAACAGATGCAGTATCTGGCAGTGATCACAGGGATTTTCAGCCTGGAGTATGGCCTGAAAAATTATATTGAAAAAAATGTGGCAGAGGGGGAAAGCCGTAAAAAGCTGGGCGGTTTGCTCCTATTAAGGAAGCACCACAACCGGGGGGCTTTTCTGAATGCAGGGCAGGCAAGGCGCAGGGCGGTGATGGTGTTGTCCGCGCTGCTGTCTTTGGCGGTTACGGGTTTTTTTGCCCTGGTTTTGGGAAAGCCTGGCAAAAAGCTTTTAAAGTGGGGGCTGGCCCTGCTATTGGGGGGCGCTTACAGTAATACCTATGACCGGCTTGTGAGGAAGTATGTGGTGGATTATGTGAGTTTTCCCCTGCCCTTTGGGCTGGACAATATTATTTTCAATATTGGGGATTTCTGTATTATGGTGGGGGCGCTGCTGTGCGTGCCGGGCTGCAGCGGGGAATGGGATGAAAACCCGTGAAACCCTTCCGGAAAATTAATTCCTTGACAGGAGCCATATTTTGTGTTACTGTATTAATAACATAATACAACAACACAGAGGAAGGGAGAAATAAATGGCGTGGAATTTAGATTCAGACCGTCCGATTTATGCCCAGATTCTTGAAGAGATACAGCTCCGCATTATTGCAGGGCAGTATCAGCCAGGAGGGAAAATACCCAGCGTGCGGGAATTTGCCGCAGAGGCGGGGGTAAATCCCAATACCATGCAGAAGGCGCTCTCGGAGCTGGAGAGGTATGGCCTTGTAATGGCGCAGAGAACAAGCGGAAGGGTAGTGACGGAGGATATGGAAATGATTAAAGAAATCCGCAGTAAGCTTGCAAGGGAGCAGATACTTGCGTTTATTGACAAGATGAAGAAGCTGGGATTTAACAAAGAGGAAATTGTGGCCATGGTTGCCCAGACGGGAGGAGAAGCATGAGCGGACTGGTAGAAGTAATGAACCTTACCAAAGTATATGATAAGAATAAGCTTGCCCTGGACCAGATGAACCTGACAATACCCAGGGGAAAGATTATTGGGCTCCTTGGCCCTAATGGCAGCGGCAAGACCACTTTGATCAAGCTGGTCAACGGGCTTTTGGTTGCCACAAAAGGGCAGATCCTGATCAACGGCAGGCCGCCGGGGCCGGAGAGCAAAAGCTGCGTATCCTATCTGCCGGAGAGGACATATTTCCAAAACAGCATGAAGGTGAAGGAGCTGATAGCTTTTTTTGCGGATTTTTACAGGGATTTCCATATAGAGAAAGCAAAGCAGATGCTGGCCAATTTAAGGATAAGCGAGGATGCCCAGTTGAAGACCCTTTCCAAGGGAACCAAGGAGAAGGTGCAGCTTATTATGGTTATGAGCAGGCAGGCCCAGCTTTATATCTTAGATGAGCCCATTGCGGGGGTTGACCCTGCCGCCAGGGATTATATTTTGAGGACGATTATCAGTAATTATAATGAAAATGCAACGGTTCTCATATCCACCCACCTGATCACTGATATTGAAAAGGTGTTGGATGAGGTAATCTTTATCAGGGACGGACGGGTGGTGCTCCAGGATACGGTGGAAAATATCCGGGAGCAGAAAGGGAAGTCGGTGGATTCCTATTTCAGGGAGGTATTTGCATGTTAGGGAAATTATTAAAGCATGAGTGGAAAGCGGTCTGGAAGGTGCCCACGCTTCTCATTGGCATCCTGTTATTGATGGCGGCGGTGGCGGGAGTCACTTTCATGCTGCCTATATGGGACAGCGAATGGGTGGGGCTTCCCATGTCAGGGGCGATGCTGGTGATGGTGTATTATTTCGCCATCTTTGCCTGTGGGTTTGGGATTATGGTTTATTTGGCAGTGCGGTTCTACAAAAATATGTTTACCGATGAAGGCTACCTGACCCATACCCTGCCGGTAACCCCCAGGGCGCTTTTATTAAATAAGGTGATCACCATGAGCGCATGGAACCTTATTGGCATTGCTGCCATATTTGTAAGCATCTTCATTTTCGTGGGGATTATGGTGCTGGTGCTTTTGCCAAAGAACAGTTCCTTTGCAAGGGATATCCTGGAGGCTGTCCAGAGGATGGTGGTAGGCTGGCCGGAGCTTTTAAAAGAACCGGGAATGGAAGGCTTTGGCGGGTTCTGCATCAGTATCCTATGCCTGATATTTGTGGGGGCTTTTGGAAGTACGATGCTGACCATTGGATCCATTACCTTGGGACAGATGGTGAGAAAGCACAGAATCCTTGGGGCGATCGGCGCATATTTTGCCATCGGTATGGCAATACAGTTTGTCTCCACGGCAATATTGATTCCCATTATGCTGACATACGTTAATAATTTCAGCTGGAATACGCAAGTATCGCCTTTTCCGGTTTTTACCCTGATTTACTCTGTGCTGATGCTTGTGATGCTGGCAGTGGGGGTGGGGCTGTATTTCTTAAGTGAATATCTGGTTAAAAAGCAGTTGGAGCTGGATTAGCAGCTTCTTTGGCTTTGGCGGCGGCCATGCATTAGAAAAGGCCCCGGCTGGGAATCAGCCGGGGCCTTGTTACAATAAGCCGGCCCGCGGAGCGTGACGGCTGGTGCGGCCTGTTTAATCTTGGCGGATCACTGTCCCTGCCCTGCCCCTTAAAGCCCTGTCGGCCTCCTCCAGGGAGGTGATCAGGACGCTTCCCCGGGGGTTGGCATCCAGGTAGGTGATGGCAGCTTCGATCTTAGGCAGCATGGTGCCTTCCCCGAATTCCTTTTCCTGGATCATTTTCTTTGCTTCTGATATTGTAAGGGAAGAGAGGGCTTTTGGGCTTTCTTTTTGGAAATCCCGGCAGACATTGGGGACGGAGGTAAAAATGATTAGCTGGTCTGCCATAAGGTCTGCGGCCAGCTTCCCGGCAATGGCGTCCTTTTCAATCACTGCAGAGGCTCCCTGGAGGGCGTGTTTTTGTTCAATTACCGGAATGCCGCCGCCACCGCAGGCAATCACAATCTGCCCTGCATTGGAAAGGGCGCGGATAGCTTCGATTTCTACAATGTCAATGGGTTTTGGGGCAGCGATAATGCGCCGGAACCCTTTTCCTGGTACTTCCTCCACATAATTTCCCTTCCGTATCTCTGTTTCCGCGTCCTCCCAGGACATATAACGGCCAATGGGCTTGGTGGGTTCATAGAAAGCCTCATCGTAAGGGTCTACAGTTACCTGGGTTAAAATGGTGGCTACTGTCTTGCTGACCCCACGGCTTAACAGTTCGGCTTTCAGGGAGTTCTGGATATCGTACCCCACATAGCCCTGGCTCATGGCGCTGCAGACACACATGGGGCAGGGGGTGTAGTCAATGTAAAGGCGGCGCAGTTCTGTCATGGCTTTGTGGATCATACTGACCTGGGGGCCGTTGCTGTGGGTGATGGTAAGCTGGTAATCCGCCTCTGTGAGATCTGCAAGCACCCTGGCGGCAAGCCGGAGGGCATCTTTCTGGGAGCTGGTGGTGGAGCCTAAGGCACTGTGTCCAAGTGAAACCACTGCTTTTTTCTTACTCATAATTTTCGGGGACCTTTCTCTTTGATGGTTGATATATTTTCAATTAAGGATGAAGACAGTATAGCAAAGGAAGGGGCATTTGTACAGTGCAGCCTGTGTGTACTCCCGGGCTGTTTATAGTAACGGATACTGTTTTTATTTGCAGAAAACTTTGGTCCTGCGTTGCAAGCCGTCTTTCTTTGTGCTAAGATAAAAAAGATTCCCGCTTATTAAAGGGACAATTACTGGCAGGAAGAAACAGGAGAAACGAGGGCAGGATTACATATGGAAACTATGATTCAGATAAAAAATGTGACAAAGACCTTTGTGGGGAAGGACAATAAGGTGGAGGCGTTAAAGGGCATCGACCTGGACATCCACAAAGGCGAGATTTATGGCATCATCGGCATGAGCGGCGCGGGAAAGTCCACGCTGGTACGGTGTTTGAACTTTCTGGAGCGTCCCACTTCCGGGACGGTCCTGGTGGAAGGGAAGGATTTATCCACCTTAAGCGACAGTGAGCTCCGCAGGGCGCGGACACAGATTTCTATGATTTTCCAGCATTTTAATCTGCTGATGCAGCGTACAGTGATTGATAATGTCTGTTTTCCCATGGAAATTATCAAAACTCCTGCCAAGGATGCCCTAAGCCGCGCCAGGGAGCTTCTCTCCATCGTAGGGCTTTCTGAGAAGGCCCTTTCCTATCCGGCGCAGCTATCCGGCGGGCAGAAGCAGCGGGTGGCAATTGCCAGGGCCCTTGCCACCAATCCCAGGATATTGCTGTGCGACGAGGCCACCAGTGCCCTGGACCCCACCACCACCAAAGCGATCCTGGGGCTTTTAAAAGAAATCAACGAAAAATATGGGATTACGATTGTGATTATTACCCATGAGATGGCGGTGGTACAGGAAATCTGCACCCATGTGGCGATCATAGACCAGGGAACCCTGGCGGAGACGGGAACCGTGGAGGAGGTGTTCCAGCGCCCAAGGAGCAAAGCGGCGAAGAAGCTGGTTTTCCAGGGAGAGCGGGAACACTATGGGGAGATGAAAGGCAAGCGGTGCATCCGCATTGTGTTTACCAGCAATTCTTCCTTTGAGCCGGTGATTGCCAATATGGTGCTGGCATGCAAAAGCCCGGTGAACATCCTGCTGGCGGACACCAGGGATATTGGCGGCGTAGCCCATGGGCAGATGGTCTTGCAGCTTCCGGAAGAAGCTGGGGCGGCGGAAAAGATGATACAATATTTAAAGAACAGAAAACTGGAAGTGGGGGAACTGGATAATTATGTGGGATAAACAGACAATCATGATGATCGTGGAGGGGACAGGCGTGACCCTTTATATGACTTTGGCTTCCACCCTGATTGCTTATGCCCTGGGGCTCCCTATGGGGATCCTGCTGGTGGTGTCGGCACCCGGGGGGCTGAAACCCAACAGGGCAGTATATAAGATTTTGGACGTGGCAGTAAATATTGTAAGGAGCATTCCCTTTCTGATCCTGCTGATGCTGATCATTCCTTTTACCAGGCTGATTGTGGGAAAAAGCTATGGGGCTACGGCAACGATTGTCCCCCTTGCCCTGGCGGCGGCGCCTTTTGTCGCCAGGCTGGTGGAATCCTCCCTGCTGGAGGTAGACCATGGGGTGATTGAGGCTGCCCAGAGTATGGGGGCGGATCTTTGGACAATCATATGGAAGGTACTGCTGGCGGAGGCAAGGACTTCCCTGATCGTGGGGGCTACCATTGCCCTGGGGACGATCCTGGGTTACTCGGCAATGGCAGGCGTGGTGGGCGGCGGCGGCCTGGGAGATATCGCCATCCGCTACGGGTATTACAGATACCAGGCGGATATTATGATTGTAACGGTAGTGCTGTTGGTGGCACTGGTACAGATTTTGCAGATGGTCGGCACCAGGCTGTCCAAAAAACTGGACAGGCGTATTACCCGTTAGCCTGGGATCCGGGAACCCCTGGGGAAAAATGAAGATTTCCTTAATTTTACCCGGCCCGTGGGGCAAAAAAGCAATCCATGTTGTTTTTAAAAGGCAAATATTGTATGATGGTTGCACATATGGCAACCGGATATTTTGATTTTAGGGAGGTGTAGTTATGAAAAGGGAGAGAGTTGCAAAATTGTTTATGGCATACGGGCTTGCCCTGGGGATCGCTTTCTGCCCTGCCGTCCGGCTGGATGCGCAGGCTGTGGAGGCGTTCGCTACAGTGGAGGGGACGGTCTTATCAGGCACAACCTCGGAACTGTTGCTGCTTTCCACCAAAGAGGGGCGGATGGAGATCAAGCTGGACAGTAATACGGATGCCAGCGCCTGTAAGGTGCTGCTTCCGGGGAGGGAAATCAGCGTTTCTGTAGCCCATGGACCGGACGAGTACCTGCATGCGGTTAAAATTTCCAGTGAGAAAAAGACACCGGGGGCAACGCTGGATACTTCCTCCTCAGCAACCATCATAGGGACCATAAGTGAAAAAACCAGGGAAGATATCCTGTTTGTGAATACCGCCCAGGGGGAAATGGAGATTAAGCTAGACCCCACCACCAATATGGGCGAATGTTCGGTTCTGGTGGCAGGGCAAACCTACAGCATTACCTGCGTCAGGGGTTCCGACGCTTATATGCACGCTTTAAGCATTTCTGACGGGATAACCTCCGGGGCTTCTGCCTTTGCCTCAAATATTTCCCCTGCCCCTGCGGCGGCGGTGACTGCCCAGACCATGTCGGTAACGGGAACGGTATCTGAGCGGACCAAGGAAACCCTGCTGTATTTGTCCACGGACGGAGGGGAAATGCAGATCGTGATCGATGCCAACACAGATGCCAGGGCAGGCATGGTGATTACCCCCGGCAGGAAGCTTACGGTTTCTTTCTACCATGGTTCCGATGAATATCTCCATGCGGCAAGTATTACCGGCGTTAAGGACAGCGGCGTGGCGGAGATCGACACTTCATCCACATCCACCGTCACAGGCACAGTGGGCAGCAAATCCACGGAAGACCTGCTGTACCTGAAAACACCCCAGGGGGAAATGGAACTGAAGCTGGATACAGTCAAGAGCGTCAGCAACTGCAAGGTGATCACCAGCGGCAGGAAGCTCAGCGTTACCTGTGCCCGGGGCTCCGACGCTTATATGCACGCGGTAGATATTACCGGGGCATAAACAATCTGCTGCCAATTTGGGAGCCTGGCAGGGTAGGGCGTAGGGAAAAGGATTTCGTCAATATGCATGAAAAAGATATTGGACTGTGTAATATATTGAACAAAAAACGTAAAATATTGCTATTGATGTGAAATTATTGTTGTATAATTTTTTAAAATAGATTATAATAAGCCTACTGGTATGCGGGAAAATAATGAAAAAGTGGAGGGAGGTTACACATTTCATGAAAGGCCCCGGCAGTTATTGAAAAAGAGGCCAAAAGCCGGAGGAGGCATCATATGCCAGATAATTGAATATTAAAAATGGAGGAGGAAAAGAGAAATAATGTTCAATAATGAAAGGTTGGAGAAAAGGCTTTCAAAGTCTTTTTGGTTGGTTTCGATGATTTCGGCGGTAGCGGCAATTGTGGGGCTGATAGCGGTTATCCTGGTGGCTGCAAGGTATTCCTATGCACTTACGAATTTCGGCTTTGCCCAGGGGGATATCGGGAAAGCATTGTTTGAATTTGCAGATGTCAGGTCTTCCCTGCGTGCATCCATCGGTTATGTGGACGAGGATGCCATTAATAATGTGGTAAAACAGCATGAGGAGAATAAGAGGCTGTTTGAAGAATATTTTGCCCAGGTGGAAAAAACCATTGTGTCAGAAGAGGGCAGGGAGACCTACGATGAAATTAAATCGGAGCTGGACGCTTACTGGACGCTGGACGCGAAGATTATGGAAATGGGCGCGACTTCAGACCCGGAGCTGAGCAGCCAGGCCCAGGAGATTGCCTTAAGCCAGCTTTCAGGTGCCTACAACAGCATTTACCAGAAGCTGGAGAGCCTTTTGGAAGTGAAAGTGAACGAAGGGAACGAGCTTTCTAATAATCTCAAGGCGCTGACTGTGATCATGGCATTTGTGATAGTGTCTGTTATTGTGGTTGCCATGGTATTTTCTTCAAGAATCGGGAAAGCCATTGCCGTGGGGATTGCAACACCTATGAAACAGCTTGGGGACAGGTTCAGGAGCTTTTCTTCCGGGGATTTGTCCACACCTTTCCCAACGCTTAACAATGATGACGAAGTGGCGGACCTGATAAAGGAAGCCACCCATATGTCTTCTATATTAAATGGGATTATTTATGATGTTGGGCTGATACTTGGCAAGATGGCGGATGGGAACTATTCGGCAAAATCCGAGATTGCAGACCAGTACACCGGTGATTTCAGTAAACTGATTGAGGCAATGCGGAAGCTGAAACGGCAGATGACACGGACACTGAGCGCCATTGGCGAGGCTTCCAGCCAGGTATCTGCAGGTTCCACCAACCTGGCGGAATCTTCCCAGTCCCTGGCAGAGGGCGCTACTGACCAGGCAGGGGCAGTGGAAGAGCTGCAGGCAACCATTACCAATATTGCAGAAACCATGGAGAGAAGCACCCAAAGTGCAGAGGATTCCTACAAACAGGCACAGAAATATGCAGATGAGGCGGATAACAGCCGGGATGGCATGAACAGGATGGTTACTGCTATGAAGAGGATTAGCGAGACCTCCACAAAAATTGGGAATATTATTTCTGAAATTGAGTCTATTGCATCCCAGACCAACCTGCTTTCGCTGAATGCGTCCATTGAAGCGGCAAGGGCGGGAGAAGCGGGGCGCGGCTTTGCAGTTGTGGCAGACCAGATCAGGCAGCTTGCAGAGCAAAGTGCCAAGGCGGCAGTTGATACCAGGGAACTGATAGAAGGCTCCCTTCAGGAAATTGCAGAAGGAAACCATGCTGTGGAGAGTGCATCCACTTCCATTGAAGTAGTAGTGGACGGCATCAAACAGATTGCAGATGCGTCTAAGAGCTTAAGCGTCATGATTGGGGACCAGAAAGAAACCATCTACCAGGCGGAGCAGGGTGTCACCCAGATTTCGGAGGTAGTACAGAACAACTCGGCGGCTGCCCAGGAGTCTTCCGCTACCAGCCAGGAGCTGTCGGCCCAGGCCACTACCCTGGACGAGCTGATTGGCCAGTTTACATATGACAAATAGAGGAAAACAGAATAAAGGATAAAGAATGGAAAAGGTATGTAAGGTTTGCCATGAAAGGATAGATGGGAAATTTTGCATACCTTTTTTTCTATTTTATTGATCTTTTTCAGCTATTTGGGAGTTATATAGATAGGGGGGCAGAAAGGGGGAAGCAGATGGAGGACAGGGAACTGGTCAGGCAGGTACAAAATGGGAATAAGGAAGCCCTTGGCATGATCATAGAAAAATATTATGACCATATCTATCGTTTCTGCCGTTTCTACACCGGTATGGAGACAGAAGCTTATGATATAACCCAGGAGGTATTTTTGAAATTTATCCGCTATGCGGACGCTTACCGGCATAAAAATCTCAAAGGCTATTTGCTCACCATTGCCCGCAACCTGTGCCTGGATTTTTTCAGGAAAAAAAGGGAGGTCCTTGGACTGGAGAATGCGCCGGAAGAGGGGGAGGAAGACAAAGGGATCGGGAAGGTTGAAGATGAGATGTTTTTAGAGGAGATTCTTGGAAAGCTGCCGGTCCAGCAGAGGGAAGTGGTTTTACTTCGGCTTTATGAAGAACGGAAGTTTTGTGAAATTGCAGTAATGCTTGGATGTAATACTGCTACCGTGAAATCAAGGTATAAGCTGGGAATTGCCAGCATCAGGAGGGAGATGGAAAAGTCCTATGGGAAAAAGCGAAAAGGAGATTAAAAACATTTTCCGGCAGGCGGGAGCTGCCATGGAGATTGATAAAGGCAGGAAGGGACGGGCGGTTACCTTTTTAAAACAGGCGGCAAAGGAAAAGGAGATTTCTCTTGTTTACAGCAGGAAGGAGATTCTTAAAAACCAGCTTGGTTATATGGACAAAACCATGTGGATTTTGCAGGTGGCGCTGTATTTTTTGGCTGCCCTGCTTGTGGCAAGGCTGTATGCGCTGGGGACGGAAAGGGAAGGGGTGCTTGCAGTGGTGGCAATGATGGCAGGGGCAGTGGGCATTGTTTCTATGATGGGGATCTGCCATGCTTTTTACTCAGATATGGCGGAGCTAAGCGGGAGCTGTTACTTTAATGTCAGCCAGATGACCATGTTCCAACTGGTGTATTATGGAACCCTGAACCTGGGGGGGATGTTTGCCGGGATTTTTTTCCTGGGTTTTGGGTGGCAGATTCCCTTTGTGCAGATTTCCTTGTATGTGTTGGTTCCCTTTTTGTTTACCCAGTGCTGCGCCCTGGGAGCGGCCCTTACAAAGGCGGGGAGAAAAAGCCCCGGACTGGCATGCCTGGTGGGCGCCTTTGCGGCCATTTCCTGTGGGGCGGCCGCTTCCTTTCCGGCAGTTTACAGGACCTCTGCGCTGGCCTTTTGGGAAATTGCTTTTGGCGTGGAGGTGGCGGCATTTGGATGGCAGATTAAAAGATTATTTCACATGTTAGGCGAGGGGGAAATTTTATGCATGAATTAGAGCTCTTTCAGGTAGAAAAAACTTATCGGGATAAAATAGCCGTGGAGAACCTGGAGGCTGTTTTTTCCAGCGGCGTATATGGGCTTTTGGGGGAGAATGGGGCAGGGAAGACCACGACAATCAGTATGCTGTCAACGCTCCTTCTGCCCACCCATGGGGAAATCTGGGTGGATGGGGAGCTTCTGACAAGGAAACGGACCGACCTGAAACGGAAAATCAGCGTAATTACACAGGAATATTCCATGCGGCAGGACATGAATATGGATGAAATTATGGAATACCAGGGCCGGCTCTATTACATGCCCAAGAAGGAAATACGCAGGAAAAGCCAGGAGCTTCTGGAATTCTGCGGGCTGGCTAACGCCCGGAAGCGGACCGTAAGGAAGCTGTCCGGGGGGATGAAGCGGAAGCTGATGGTCTGCAGGGCGCTTTTGACAGACCCGGAAATTTTATTGCTGGACGAGCCCACCGCAGGGATGGACGCCGTGTCCAGGAGGCAGATGTGGGACCTGCTCAAGCAGCTCAATGGAAAAAACCTGACAATTCTGCTTACCACCCAC
>OFGA01000406.1_pt1 | contig 36850 bp, 27 predicted proteins | sample 1521471 | NCBI WGS metagenome assembly OFGA01 (sample SAMEA3504086, study PRJEB24116) | mouse gut metagenome | biome: mouse gut; feature: mouse-associated habitat; material: faeces | place: Denmark | collected 2011 | reverse complement strand
CTTTTTCAGTGATGCATTTGCGACAAAGTCCCCCTCTAAATCCGCCTGCAGAAGGAACTTTTCATCCGCATCCTCCGTATTGAGATAAGATCGAAACAGATAGTACAATTTATCTGTCTCGAGCTGCTTGGCCGCATATAAAAGCATCTCATTTGCTGTCGGACTCTTGGCCGATATCTTGTCCAGTTCACTCAAAAATCCAGGCTGCTCACGCTGGGGAAGATAGGTGCTCTGTATCAATTTCTGATACACCAGATAGAGCTTGTCCATCGGCGTCTCCTTGCTCAGTGACAAATAGGAAACTACCATGTTATTAGAATGGGCAAGATTAAACACCGTATTCAGCAGATGCGTCTTGCCTTCCCCATATTTTCCGCAAATCACCATTCCGCTTGATTTTCCCTGCTCACATACCTGATCCAGATGGTCTGAGATTTCCTTCATAATTTTCGGACGTGCCTCTGAAAAATACTGTCCCACAGCACGCGACGGCACCCCCGACCGCAGTGCTTCGATCATATGCCTTGCCTCAAAATCATACATCAGCATCCACCTCCTGCATCGTCATTTGGATTAACTGCGGAATGCCCACTGCCCCTGTGTGTGCCCGTTCGATCAACTGCTCTGCGCATTCCAGATTCAACGGACGCGCCAAAGCACTGTTCTGCACCCCTGCAATACTCTCGGACATCGCCACAATCACCTCTGGTGTATACTCCTGCATCGCAAGACGATCCATATCAATCATATCGGCAAAACGGTTAAAGCGTTCTCCTACAATCTCATTTTGTATACGCATCCACAATGCCTGATAAGACTTGATCCCTGCATTCTCATTGTCGAGCAGTTCTCGGTCAAAAGCATACACAAACATAATATTCTTCATACTGTCAATATCATCAATCAGCTGACGGACGCTCTCATACGTATCTTCCCGCTTTACCTTTGTATAATGTATCGCTTCCAGACTGGAACGGCTGGTCAGAATCTCCATATCATCAATCGTGACAAACAGACCCGAATGACCGCCCATGCGGACCAGTTCCGCCAGTGAACGGAGCATATGCCTGGCATTATATTTGGTAATGCGGCTCGGATAAAAATCCAGTGCACGCAGCTGAGACAGTTTTATGGACCGGTCTCCCTCCAGCCACGCCATCAGCAGTTCCTTATTCTGCTCCTCCAGTATAGGATAGCCTAAAATACTTCCCGTGAGCATGCTGCATGCCAGCGCAAAATTATTGTCCATCAGCGGATTATCCAGAAAGGTTTTCCGCAGCAGCGTACGAATCTCGCGTTTGGTGATCGCATCTACCGAATCAATCTGGGAAAGATAGTCGATAAAGCGCATTCCTTCCGGTATCTTTTCATACTCAAACCCCATCTGCTGTACCACCTTGCGGCTGACTGCCGCCAGACACGCCATGACATCGCACTGTCTGAAAATCTCCACATAGATGTCCTTAAAATCATGCAGCCAGATATCCTTTGCAGAAAACTGGGCTGTCTTATAATTTTCCTTATCAGCAACTGCTGTCATCAGCTTCAGGAAATGCGTTTTTCCGCTTCCCGGACGCCCTGTTATGAATTTGATCTTACTGCCGCCATCCCTTATGTATTCCTGAAAATATTTTTCCTGCCAGAAATCAGTCAGAAATTCAACTCCGCACAGAAGCTGTTCCCCGAAATCATCTTCCATACTGCGCCTCCCTTCACCATTTACTCATAAAAACGAATCGTTGCCAGAAACTGTTCTTTTCCATCCCTGCCCAAAATGCGAATCGCCTTCTGCCCAACCCGGGTCGGACCGAACTGGAACTTTTTCCCGTTTTTCGTTTCCTCTATTCCGGAAATATAGAGTCTTGCAAGGTCGAATGCGAAGCTCTGCTGGTCATAATCCTTCCGGAAACGGCTCATAGGCGCTAATACTTTATACAGATTGGTCAGATAAATATCAGACTGCGGCTGCCTGTTATATTTTAAAATTGCCAAATCATACGCATCCGACAATTCACTTGCAAAAGCCATGGCGTTAAACGGAGCCTTGTTCAGTCTGTCCTGTCCATTCTTTACGATATCCACAAAACTTTCCGGGCGCATGCACTGCACCTTTTTCCTGTCCATATATAGATCCTGGTTTTCCGCATCCAGCCTTACGCGGTATGGGAACATCTCATAGACCGGAAATTCCCCGCGCACATCCACACCCTTTTCCTCACAGGCTTCCAACATCTGCTTCGCAAAATCCCCGCCTTCAAAATATGCTTTGGAATCAAAACTTCCCACTGTCTCCTGCAGCTTATCCAGTGAAGCGGTAAGTGTCTTGGCAGCCTCCGCCATAGAACTTAAATCCTTGGCAAGGCTTTTTAAATCACCGCTTTCCACTTCACGGCTGACTACCTTAAACAATTTTTGCAAGGATGCAAGGGAATCCTTTAACGTTTTCTGATCCGGCTGCAGATCCTGATACAATTCTTCATAATTCATTGATTTGTTATCCTCATTCTTTCATTGAAATTGATACTTCCAGTATCATTATTAAAATCTATAAAAAAGTATATACGAAATGATGAGGCATTTCAACATCTTATTCCCATTTATGGCAATCTATGTTAAAATCATATTTATGAAAAAAGAACTATACGAATGGCAGGAATTGTGTCTAAAACGCTGGCTTGCAAACAATGGACGCGGTATCGTCCAGGCAGTGACCGGCTCCGGAAAAACATATTTTGCACTCACCGCTGCCCACTATCTGGAACAGAACTCAGACCGGAAACTTCATGTAAAGATCGTGGTTCCTTCCAGTGCTTTAATGCACCAATGGAAGCAGGCCCTGCTGGAATACCATGCACATCCGGAAATCGGTCTTTGGGGCGGCGGACATAAATCTCCGACTGAGTGCCGCTACATGATCTACGTGATTAACTCCGCCCGTTATAAACTTGCCAGACAGATTCTGGAAGAGCTAAAACAGGGGGATTCCGTTTTGCTGATCGCAGACGAATGCCACCACTATGCCAGCGGCCAAAATCAATTGATCTTTGAATTTCTGCCTCATATGAAAGGATATGAAAAACAGTTTTTCTCCCTGGGGCTTTCCGCTACTTTGCCCGGCGGCCAGTCCGGGCAATATTTAAAGTCTGTCCTTGGTAAGAAAGTCTATACATACGGCATAACGGAAGCTTCCTTCCAGCGCACGATAAGCCCTTACGATATTTATCATATTGCCCTCTCTCTCCAGGCGGAAGAACATGAGGAATATCAAGATCTTTCCGAGCAGATGAACTTTTTATACCGTAAGCTGCTGCAAGCCTGCCCTTCCCTGAAAAACTTAATGCAGGCGGACCTCTTCGAAGCGCTGCGCAGTCTCTCAGGCGGTCCAAACTTACAGATTGCCAAAACTGCCTCTACTTATATGTCGCTTTCCTACAAAAGAAAAAGTCTGGTGGCCCTGGCATCCGCAAGAATTTATTGTGCATTCGACCTGATACAAAAGCTGGATCAGAAGGAAAAGATCATTATTTTCAGTGAACGGATCGGACAGGCGGAAGAATTGTATCAACTGTTACAGGAATGGGAACCGGAACGGATTGGGCGGTATCATTCTAAAATGGGAGAGCTGGCAAACAAAAACGTTCTGGAGCGTTTCCGGGCAGGAACCGTCAGGATCTTGATTACCTGCAAAGCCATTGATGAAGGGATTGATGTTCCTGATGCCAGCGTGGGTATTATTTTATCCGGCACCGCCACCAAACGCCAAAGGACCCAGCGCCTTGGCCGGATCATACGAAAAAAAGACAACCGAATCACCGCCAGTCTGTATTATCTGCATGTTGAGGATACTTCCGAGGATTCCAGTTACTTACCGGATGAAAAAGGGCATCGGCTGTTTGAGCTTTCTTATCATTTTGAAAGCCGGACCTTTATCCATCCTGCTTATGACAAACGGGCAGATGCCTATTTCAATGCCGCATGTTCTCTGGGCATTGGGGAAGATCAAAGAAAAGAGATCATGCGCTGCCTGCAGCTTGGACGCGTCCGGTCAGACTGGAAAGGGGATTTGCGGGATATTAAGGAAAAGATAAAAGAAGCTAAATATGCCAGTGACCGGAATTACTGGATCTGCATGAAAAAGCTTCTCTGATCGTCAATCTTCTATCAGTTCCCTGATCAACTGCAGCTCCTGTTTTCCCGTCACTGTTTTTGCCTGCGCCATTGTTCCATAGCGCTTCCTTTTTTCCTCGTCTCTGCATAGCATTGCAATACTTTCCGCCACGGCTTTAGGAGACAGTTCACATAAAATTCCGTCAACCCCATCGGTGATCTGCTCCCTGTTCCCATTGCAGTCAGAAGCGATCACCGCACATCCTAATATCTGGGCTTCCTGGATTGCAATACTTTTTCCTTCATACCTGGTAGCATGCACATACAGATCCGCCTGTCGGTAATAGGGATAGGGATTATCTGTCTCGCCTAATAGCCGGAAATCTTCCGAAAGCCCCAGCAATGCAATCTTTTTTTCCAAGCTTTTTCTCTGATCTCCTTCCCCCAGCACATACCATCTAACCTTCCTCCCTTCGTCCTTTAAAATCTTCATGGCCTCTATTGCCACATCATAGGCTTTCTGCCGGATCAAACGCCCTACCGTGAGCAGACGGACTCCCTCATAATCATCCGAAAATCCGCCGGATTCCTCCCCAAGGCGTAAAATCTTCTCCCTGTCGATCATATTATGAAATACTTTCGTCTTGTTTTCATATTCCGGGTAAACGGCAAGAAAATGTTTCTTCACTTCATCGGATACCGTAAAAATCCTGTCAATCCCGGCAAAGCACCCCTGATCCAGTTCTCTTGTGTAGCCTGCGTTTTCATAATCAATATGTATAAACGCCGCCTTTTTGCGGGCTTTTACATGCTCGGAAACATAATAAGCCGACGCCCCCTCTAGCCATGCCACCGCAAGGTCAAAGGATTGGGCAAAGCGGCAAGCCCCCTCGGACATGACCCGCCATAATAATTTATCTATTTGGATCTTTCTGTTTTTTATCATCGTTATCAAATTTTTTATCAGGAAGCCTGCTTTCGCCAAAAGCCTGCCATTACGAAAAAAAGCCCTGCATACTTTCCATGCCATCCGGCGTCTGCCCACATCATTTAAAACAGACTCCTTATCAAAATCGGTATTTAACAGCCTGACATAAGACGGTATGCGGCCAATCAGTTCACCCTGCCCCATCACAACATAAAGATAAAGCTCATAGCCATCACCGCCTAACCGATAAAGCAGTTCGATCAATGCCATCTCTGCCCCCGCCCGGCCCATGGTATTGACCACAAATAATATTTTTTTCACGGCGCACTTTCCCCTTTAACCACTACGGTATTTTTTTCTTCGTTTCCATTATCCGAACAATCCCTTGCCCGAATCACAAAATAATACGTCTCCCCGCTTTCCAGCCCTTTCACCACAGCCTGATAGGGATAGGCATCCGGGATGCCCCCATAACCATAGCCCTCACCCATTTCCGGAACCAGCTCTGTTTTCTCTGCCTTTTTCAGATCAGGATCTTTCAAAAAATCGAACGGTTCCTTCTGATAATAAAGGGTATAGACCACGCCGCTCTTATCCATGGCAACATCCCAGCGCACAATCACCCCGCCTTGGGCGGACTCCACCTGCCCGATTCCAATGCGTGGAATCGGTTCTGTCACGGCATAATTATGGACACTGCTCCAAACAGGCGGTGCTGTGTCCGCTTTTTCTTCATGGGCGATCACGAAATCGTTGACCAGCAGCAATCCCCCGTCCGTTATATAATGAGAAAACCCGGCCTTATTTTGTGCCTGGTCAACAGCTTCCAAAAGAATAGCAAGCCCGGTATCCGATCCACCCGTTAAAGTATCTCTTAGATTGTACTCTTCCGGCCCTTCCGCATAATCCAGTGACAATACCCGAAACCCATCCGGCCGGTCTGCTTCAGCGCTGATCTTAGGCGCATAAGAATTTTTATTATCGGCAAAAAAATATTCATTATACAATCCTTCCGGGTTCGAGTCCAGCATATAGCTTTCAAACATTAAAAAATCTACATACTTACGTGGAGAATATTCAAAATGGGGAAGCTGGTAATTATAAAAGAACAATCCCCGGTTTTGTACAATATATTTATCAGGATAGTCCTCTTTTAAATGCTTCATAAAATTTATGACTCCCGGTGCCGTCCATTCAAACCTTGTTTTGGCAGGATCCTCATCCTTGGTATAGCTATTTGGCGCACAGGTATCAATGGTGTCCAGAAATATCCCGTCACATCCCAGGCCCCGGCCGTAATCTTTGGTAAGTATTTCCTTTATCCCGGCTATTTGATCAACACCGTCCGCTGTCATATTATCTAACACGTCGTACCAGGCCGGATCGCCTATATTGGTGTAAGCACAATTAAAATTAGGGTTAAAGTCCGGCATACCATTATGATCATTGTCATCCAGATAATAGGAGGCAAACCCGCTGCCTTCTGGCGACGATCCGGAACTGATCTTAGGCCCCGTTCCATCCCCTGTAAATCTTGAGTCCTTCCGCATTTGTTCCGGAGTCATCCCATTAGTCCTTAAGTCCTCACCAACAGAAAGATACCCGAAAACATAGGCTCCACCGGCCTGTATCCGGCGTACCTGCTCTCTGGTTATGTTTCCGGAATCAGGATGCAGTATGACAATATCATATTGCTTTGCCATCCTGATGATATCATCATCCAATTCCCCGTAATAGATCATATAGGTTGGATGATGAGTTTTATCCAAATCCACTCTGGGTTTATAGTAGATTCTGACCGTACGATATACGTCTATCAAAAGGACCGACAATAAAACCACTGCGCATATTTTTTTAATCGGTTTGTTTTTTATCCAATCTATCACTTTTTACCTATACCTTTCACATGAGTCTCTCCCATTCAATCATTCTCCTCAAACATTCCAAACTGCCCCATAGCCTTCGCCAAATACCAACCTGCCTTGGGATATTCCCTGACAATCCGCATGACAAGTTTCCTGCACCAGGGCATATCAGGGGAATCCATATAGATATCCGCATATTTTTCCAGCTCCTTCTCACAGATTTCCCGGCCGGGCCACTTCTTAAAGGAATCCCATTTTCCCTGACGAAACGCTTCCTCATACCATAAAGCCAAAAAGCGGAAAGCATATTGAAGCTTGTGACTGATAAAACCAGGATCACCCATCCCCTCACCTATTGCCAGCACCGGTTCCAGGGCATGGCTTAACTCCTGTGGGGACCACCTTTTCGATGTTAAGCTCTTCTCATGCTTGCAATATTGATATCCATAAAACGGAAGTCTTTCCCAGATTCCATTACATTGGTTTAAGTACCTGCAGATAAAGGCAAAATCCTCAAAAGCAACTGTATCCTCCGGGCAGGATACCAGAAGCTTCCCGTTTTTATCTATGATCTTTTCCCTTCGAAACAAAGCCGGCCCAAGACTCATTTGAATCTGCCCCCACATAGCGCAGCTCAAAGCCTTTTCCGGGCAGCTGACCGCCTGTCTTCGCAAACGACAATGATACCGCCCCGCTTTCCCGCTTTCCTTACAAAATAAAAGCCCGCAGGAAGCCATATCATTCCCCTTTCTCAGACTGAGAACCAACCTTTCGATCATCTGTGGATGGATCATATCATCCCCGTCCACAAAGCCGATATATTTTCCTCTGGCTTTTTGCATCCCACAATTCCGCGCCCGTCCGCTGCCACCGTTCGTGACATTGATCAGTTCCAGTTCTATGTCCCCAGGCTTGTATTTTTCCTTAAATTGTTCCACCACCTTTTGCGTACTATCGGTAGAACCGTCATTGACCACAATCAGCTCCAGATTGCGGTATGTGGATGCCGCAATACTTTTCAGGCAGCGTCCTATTTTCTTTTCCTCCTGATAAGCAGGGATAATCATTGTTACCAGTTCATTCATAATAATAATGCCAAGCTTCCCCTTCCAATTTATTTCCTCATCCGGCGTATTACAAAATAGCTTGCTTTACATATAAGATCCACCATGCACCAGCACCCTGTATTAAAAAAGAACAATAGCCCCCTCCTTAAGCAATTCCCGGTGTTTAAGCTATATTTAGCAGCAGCGCTATAAATTTCATTTTCACGCACCTTACGGCATAATTTACAATTTTGCCGGTAAGTCCTTGGACTATCGGGATTAAAAATACCAAAGACCAGAACCTCTGTCATAGCTGAAAGTACATTCTCGTAGTATGCCGCCTCCAGCAGGGTAAATATACCATATTCCCTGAGCAGCCGCTGCAGGCTCCTTTGGAAACAATAATAATTCCCAATAAATTCCCTGTGGAAACAATGGGTAGCAGAATCCCGGCGCCATCCCACAAAATAAGCCGTTTTTCGGATATAGGCGCATTGTTTCATTGCCCGGTAAAACGCTATATTAAACAGTTTATCTTCGCCGATCACAATATCCGGCGGAAACCTTATCCCATATTCCTTTATCACCGATTTCCGGTAAGCCTTTGCGCATGGAGACAATAGGCTGCTGTTTCCATCCACTGTCAGCTTTTTTGCACAAAGTGTCTTTTCAATGATCTGAATTACATGCATTTTATCGTAATAATACACGTGTTCAATGGATTTTAAATCCTTCTTTCTTTCCTTTTTGTCCGGCTTTTTTCCCAATTTAGAAAAATCAAAAATCAGCAGATCGCAATCCTGATATTCTTCCCTGCCGACCATTTCCAGAAAATCACTTGAGATCATATCGTCGGAATCCACGAAAACGATCCATTCTCCTTCACTATATTCAATCCCTTTGTTTCTTGCTTGGGAAACGCCCCTGTGCTTTTGGGAAAACAGCCTGATTCGTCCATCCTTACGGCCATACCCCCTGCAGACATCCAGACTAGAATCAGTGGATCCGTCATCTACCAGAATGATTTCAAAATCCTGGCAGGTAGACGCCAGAACGGAATCTATGCACCGCCCTATGTATTTTTCTGTATTATAAACAGGTATCATAACGGAAATCATACTCTTTTACCCTATTTCTGGGAACGATTCAAAAAAGAGACATAATCAAAATCGTCTAAATACCGTCTCCGCCAAAACCGGTCTTTAAAATTGGTTGTCGTTCCCATCTCTCCCTTTTCCTCAAATCCCTTGATATAATACGCCGATGGGAACTCTGGATATTCCCGGTGTGTAAATATGACCTTATTCCGGTATGGCAGCCGGTCAAAACGTTTTACTACTTCATAAGTGCAGCCTTCTTTTTCCGATCCCACGATAAATAAATTATCCCAGCGAATCCGCTTTTTTCTTTCCTCCCATTTAGAAACGCCCTGATCAAAAGTCTCATAATGGATAAAATTGATTTGAACATCCCCCAACAGCCCTGCAGGGCAGGAAAAATCTCCCTTAAGAGGAACCACTTCCTGTTCCATATACCATTCAAGGTTTTCCAGCATCTTAACAAAATCCTCCATCCCGATGGTCAGGTTGATGGTTGGCGACAAAAAAGGAAGGCCCAGATCATAGTACATGAACGTGCCGTTACAGTCCGATGCCAAAATAGTAAAATCACTGTTTTTAAGCCGTCTTCTTTTTCTTTTCCTATAAAGCTGCAATTCCACGTTTTTAATGATTTTAGATAACAGCGGCGCCCATGCCGTATTTCTTATAATCGGAAAAAGCTTTAAGGGTCCGCACTTGCACAGATCCCAAACAGCGCAGGCAGCCTGCTTCAACTTCCCGTATTTATATGAGACCTGAAACCTTCTTCCGGCCTTCCAACCCTCTATACGCTTTCTTAATTTGGGATCCGTTATATGACAGATATCCGCAATCTCATCCACCAGCCTTTCATAGTCACGGTACTTCTTCTCCTCTTCGCGCTGCGTTAACTTTCTTCTGGAATGGCTCCCTTCCCTGACCCGGACTCCGTACAGCTCTTCCCTTATCGTAGGGCAGCCATGCCGGTACAGAAACGGAAGCAGCATCTGGAAATTCTGCCCCACTTCGTATTCCGGTATCCGGCGCTTGGGATAAATCTCAAAAAACTTCCCTGTTTGTAACATATAACAGCCACAGCAGATATAGGTCTTAAATTCCAGGATATCCCAAAAAAGATCTTCTTTCGATAGATCCCCTGTTTTTTCATCCCTTTTTTCCACTCTGCCTGTATGATCCCGATAATATGCCAAAGACCTGACACAGTGATACTCGGGGTGATCCTGCAAAAATTCCACCCTTTTTTTTATGGAATCCTTCTCCAATATGTCGTCACTATCCGGCCAGATCAGATACTCGCCGGAAACATAGCGCAATCCCTGATTGATGGCTGCCGAGGCATTTCGATGCCCGGCCTGTATGATACGGTATTCATACCCCCTTGCCGAAAATTGCTCACGATAGCCTTCCGCAACAGAAACCGTTTTATCCGCAGATCCGTCATCAACCAATATCATTTCCACTTGCTCATAAGATTGTGCCAAAACAGAATCAAGAAATTCCGCCAAATAGCTTTCCCCATTAAACACCGGAGTTACGATTGAAACCCTGTGTTTGACCAATTGATAATTTTCTTCCTTCATATCTCAAACCCATCACTTCACTCGTATTATTTTTTGATTTTCAATTTTATAAATCAGGTCACACTCGTTTGCCAGGCTCATGTGATGTGTTACCATTAGAATTGTTTTTCCTCCCTTTAAGTGGCGTATGGAATCTATGACTGCTTTTTCAGTTTCCATATCAAGTGCGGCTGTGGCTTCATCCATGACTAAAAGTTCAAAATCCTTGTACAATGCCCTTGCCAGGGCAATCCTCTGGCGCTGTCCTCCTGAAATCGCCGTTCCGTTTTCTCCGATCAGCGTGTGGATCCCTTCCGGCATTTGGGAAATATCCTCCCATAATTGTGCGCATTTCAGGGCTTCCTCCACTTTTTGGACATTGATTTCCTTCTCTGTTTCAAAAAAAGCCACATTATTCTGTATCGTTTCGCCGTTCAGATATACGGTCTGAGGAATATAACTTACCATTTTCCCAAGGTTTGCTTCACAGAATCCTTCGCCATCCGCCTGAGCCACTATATCGTAATCGTCATACAAGATACTGCCCGATTGTGGTTTTAATAAGCCAAGAGCCAAATCTAAAAGTGTTGTCTTACCTGCACCTGAAATGCCTGTCACCGCCACAGAACATCCCGCCGGAATATCAATACTGGCTTGATCAAATATTTTCACCCTGTCATGGTAACCAAATGTTAAGTTCCTGATCGCAAGTCCCTGTCGAAAAGACAATTCCTTTTTTTTCATTTTTGCCCTGGTTTCTTCCCGGTTCTTGATTTCTTCATATTGGGCAATGTTTTCCCTTATCGATTTATATGATTTCTTCAAAAAGCTGACATCGTTAATTCCGGATAAGATACCATATACCATTGGAATCATCCTGATAAACGTCGTAATATAGGACACCATCAATCCCAGCACCACCGGAAGGTTGCTTCCGCCCATCAGGAAAAAGCTTAATGCAATAAACATGACCGCCAGAACGGCATTTTGTAACAGTACCCCTATCCCACTGTTTTCATAGTCAAATTCACTTTGTACTTTGGCATATTTACTGCTGATATCCTGATATCGATCCAAAATATAAGCAGATCTGTCATCTATTTTGATCTCCCTAAAGGCGCCATAAGCAAGCGCGATCTGGGCATTTACTTTTATCCTTAAGGCCCTGTATTTCTCCCCATAAGCTTCTATCCTGCCGCGATAGAAGAAAAAAAATGTCAAAGCACATATCAATAAAATGATACAGCTTACCACACCTGCCCATTTTGAAATATGGATAAAAATAATGCCATATCCTGACATTGTGAGGAAATTCGTACAAATCGTAATCCCATCTATGATGATCCTGACACAGTTTACCGCATCCCCCTGCACGATCATCAATGCCTGTGAGGCGCTTTTTTGGTTGTGGCTTCCCAAGTTCTCTTTTATGATCACTTCATATAATTTCATGGATAACTTCTGTGCGCTTCTATATACAAACTGCGTGGAAATTTTACACCGATACATATCAAATATAATTTTCAATACGGAAACCACACCCATAAACAGCGCAAAAGCAGTCATCCGGGGTAACGCCTGATTGGTGCGGATCACGCTGTTGATGATATAGATAATCATGGAATAGCAAAATACATCCACAACGTGGCTGACAAGGCTCAAAAGAATAAGGCAATAACACTTTTTCTTATCCTCCCTCTCCAATATGCCGATCAAATATCCGATCATCTCCACTGCTTTACTCCTCCCACAGCTTTATCAAAATTTTTCTTAAAAGAACATACAACGGAAAAAAATAAAAGCAGCTCCAAAACATTAATTTATGAAATATTTCCAATTTCTTAAACAGCAAGAACCTGGTTTCCTTATTTGCAATTTCCCTTAAGCGCTGACACTTGTTTAGGTCTTTTACCTTTTTTGCCTCCGTATAACTGCTCTCAATCTGTATGACAAACATTCTTTCCCAAGTGAGCGCATACCTGATACGCCCCATTCGGTATTCCTTATCCCTGATGGTCCTGCTGCACTCAAAGTAACCCATGTTATTCTTTGTTTGAAAAGAATTTACCGTATTTCCGGGATGTATTCTGTAGTAATACCATTCACGATATAGATAGACCGTCCGTATTTTACTGCCTGACAAATGATACAGAAACAGTGTATCTTCTCCATTTCCCAGGCCTTCATCAAACCGCAGTTCCCCCACTGCACTTTTTCGGATCATTTTGCCGCCGATTCCGGCCATCTGTCTTGCGTACCTTACATGAAACCATTCTTCCGTTTCCCTGCCATTCCCAACCTTACCTTTCAACCTGCCCGCATTGGTATCTGTTTTTTCCAATCCTCTTTCCAATTCATAGGTATTTACCTTCCTGCATTGGCACATGACAAGCTCTGCATGATATTTTTCCGCCAAATATACAAACTTTTCTATCAATAACGGATGCATTTCATCATCGCTGTCCAAAAATAAAAGAAACTCCCCGGCAGCTTCCTCAATCCCCCGGTTCCTTGCTGCCGATACACCAAGATGTTTCTGGCAAACTATACGTATCCTTCCGTCAGCCCGGCTTAACTTGCTGCATATCTCCACACTCTTATCCGAAGACCCGTCATCAACAACGATCATTTCCCAATTGGGATACGACTGCCTTACCACGGACTGCATACACTCTTTTATAAAAGATTGCGAATTGTACATCGGTATGATCACGGAAACCTTTTTCATCCTTACATCCCTCTGCCATCTGAAATATTTTCTTTTAAAAAATCCCCCGCCTTTTCTGCTTCTTTTCCGATCTTATTTTTCACCCTTCCCCAGTCAATATTTGTTTCCATACTGATATGTCCTTTGTCATATATCCGGTCTGCCAATCCACACACCGTGAGGATATTTCTTATTCTTTCTCCCCGGCTGCTATGTAAAAATGCCATAAACTTTTTTTCAAAGATAATACTAAATGCTACAGTATGAAAAGAATTTGTCACCACATAATCCGCTTTATGGATGTAACCCAAAAATTCTTCCGGTCCCGCCATGTAGTCAATCAGATAACCTTTATCATGGTCTTCATGACTTATTTTTAATTCTATGACCGGCAAACCTGTCTTTTGGGAAAGCAGATCCACGTAACCGGACAGTTCCGGATTGTCCTCCGTACTATAGACCAGAATGTAATGTTCTCTTTCGGGAGGGATTGCCACATCCTGCCATAGCTCTTTTTCCAGTAAAAAAACCGGATCCAAAACGGATACTACTTTTTTCCCACTATGCTTTCTTACATAAAAAGCTGCCTCCTTTTCCCTGACGGAAACAACATCTACACCATTCATCAGTTCCGAAAACTGCCTGTCATATTGGGGCGGCAGCGACGATCCGCCTAAGCTTGCGGCATATGCGATCACTCTTTTTTTACGTTTGCTTTCAAATCCTCCAAAATATACCTTCCGCAGCCCAAAAGTGATATCCGGGTTCCAGATCTGATCACTCCCTACGACATAATACAGATAAGGCAGCTTCCTAAACTGCCAGTCAAATAAAAGCTTTTTTGTTCCTGCATCCACCAGATATTTTTTCCGGAAACGGTCCATATTGGCTTTCCGTTTAAAAAAATGACCTCCCATTTTCCTATGTGATCGGATTCCCCAGCATAGATAGCGCAGGCTCTTATAAAAATTTCCCGTGGGGGCATAAGGAGCCCACCAATTCCTCCCAACCATAAACATTGGTTCATACCGCACAATGTCCGCTTTTAATCCCAGATCATTCAAATATTTTTTTAATCCGTATGCCTGCAGCATTGCCCCATAGTTATCAGAGCAATGGAAAGTTATGATTCCAATATCCCTGTCTTTCATCTGCATCATCCCACCTTTGACCACTCCCTGCCACCGGGAACTTGACATGAAAATTTTTAACAGATACAATATGGAAAAACAATCTATCATGCGAAACGGACAAGACCATATGAAAAATCTAGCCGAGAAAAACCTGTGTACAGGTTGTGGAGCCTGTGAAGCGGCCTGCCCGCAAAACGCCATTACATTAAAACCTGACAAAGAGGGATTCTTATATCCCACAATTGATGAATCCCTTTGCAATCAGTGTGCGTTATGCACAAAGACATGCCCTGTACTAAACCACACACCCGCCAATAGCGGCAATGCCTGTTTTGGCGCCCATGCAAAAGAAGATGACATCCGGCTTTTGGGATCCTCCGGCGGGATTTTTCCTTTGCTGGCACTCCATGTCCTTCAAGATGGCGGCGCTGTATTTGGCGCAGCCCTTTCCCAGGATGGCAGTGTAACACATATGGGGATCGACCATCCCGATCAGCTGACAAAGATCACGAAAACCAAATACGTCCAAAGCACCCTGTCCGGCGTATGGGAAAGCATACGGAATCTGTTAGAAAAAGGACACACCGTTTTATTCTGTGGAACTCCATGCCAATCAGAGGGGCTCCGCTCCTATCTCGAAAAAGAGTATGACAACCTCCTTTTACTGGATCTTATCTGTTACGGCGTCACATCACCGGGAATCTGGCAATCTTATATTCAGTTTCTGGAAAACAGATATGGCCAAAAACTTCACAATTTCTTCTTCCGCGACAAATGCCGCCAGGATAACGGCCATTCCGTAAAAATACAATTTCAGGACAAGGAGCTTTCCTATTCCATCTATAAAGATCCCTACCTGCACTCATACTTTCGGAATATCAATATCCGCCCCTCCTGCTATCAATGCCGGCATTGCCAAATATCAAGAAACAGTGATATGACCCTGGGCGATTTTTGGGGAATAGAGCGGGTAAATCCCGCCTTTGATGACGGAATGGGCAATTCACTACTTATCTGCCATACCTCGAAAGGAAGGCTTCTTTTCGACCGCATCAAAATGGATACCGAATGGTTTCCGTGCACAGAAGCTGACGCATTACAGCCCCGGCTTAAGGAACCCACAAAACGCCCCCTGCTGCGCCAGGTCTACATGGGGTTATATCCCTGGCTGCCATTTTCACTCTGGATCCGTCTATTTAAATGATATGGTGTTCCGTCCACATCCTGCCTGAAATAGTAGCAGATAAACACATCATCTTCGTAATAAATGTTTAGTGCCGACGGATTTTCTCTGGCAAACCACTGGCACCAATCATAAACCTTGGATTCTAAAATTGCGCGCGTCTCAAGCTGCAGGTATAGCTGCCGCAAATACGGGTCTGTGATCTCCGTTTGGGCCAGCTCCTGTGAAATTTGCGAAGATATCAGCTCCGGACTCTGGACTGCTCTGCCAGAAGCATATAATGACAGATATTTTTCCGTTCCCATCCACCAGGGCCCTTCAAAAAAATATGCCTGGGCATAAAGGATTGGTTTTTTCTCCACAAACAAAAATACATATTCCGACGGCAGCGTGTATTCCTCCTCTTGGGATTTTTCCACAAACGTAAGCAGTTCTTCATGCCACCCGGTTTCAATAACGGGATATAGCTCATCCGTAGGCGATACGATGGTATAGCTATATTGGGGGAATGTATCTATGATCCTGCAGGTTGTCTCCGCCGCCGAATTGTACCGCGAAAGCTCATAAAACAAATATCCCCTAAAGCAGCCAAACAGGATCGTTCCTCCGTAAATTCCGCCTGCCACGGCTAAAGACAAAATCCTAAGGATCTGTTTCCCGCAAAAACACATCAGGCCTGAAAACAGGATATCAATTGGCATGACCAAAACCCCAAGGACCATCATGTGCCCAACTGCCAGGAACCGCCCCTCCGGTATCAGATCCGGCAGCCCCATCATAGGAAACGCATAAAGGGCAACATAGCATACAGATGATACCATGACCGAAGGATACCACATGCATACTTTCCCCATATATTTTGATCTCCATCTGGCTATCAGACAAAAGACCGCAACGGCTGCCATCACAAGCAGAATACAGCCTGCCCTCCTTACCCCGTATAATGCCACGTAGCCTTCCTTATATATCTTTGTCAAAGCCCTTGCCGCATAGACCGTTAATGTTACTTCCCCGTTTCCCTCGTCCTCCCATTTGACGGGTTTTCCGCCGGAGGCGTTTTCCGCATTTTGCGTTCTGGCCTGCCTGATCTCCTCTCCGTCCATTGCCTTGACCGCCCAATTAAGGGAAGGGTTAAGCCCCGTTCCCTGGGCCATGGCTCCTGCCATGGGAAGAATGGCAATAAGAAAGGCACAAAGCACGGAAACCACAAGGGATACAAAATGTTTCCCTGAAAATAGTTTTTTCAGACCAAACAGTGCAAATGGCAGACAGATAACAACTGCCATGATCACCACAAAAAAGTGAGTGGCAAGGGCGGCAGTCAAAGACAGCGTAAACAATAATAGATTCCCGTTCCAATGAAACCTGGGCGCTTTCCCATTTCCGCCGGCCACAGGGTCATCCTCTAAATAATTTGCCAGCCAGAGTGCGCAAAGGCATACGGTATATAAGCCAAATTCCTGGGGCATTGTCATTTGAAGCCGGAACATCCCCCTTACCTGATCCACATTTTTAAGATCCAATACTTGAAACAAAAGCAGCACAAATACAGGCGTATAATACCAATGGAATATCTTTTTCAGCAAAAGATAAACCGCAAGGAAAAACACAGCCACATGGATTCCCTGCAAAAACAGCAGAATACTGTACACGCGGATGCCAAACAAAGTATTCAGGCAGTAAGTGAAGCAATGCATCCCTGCCGGATAGATCCCTTCCACAAACAGCTCCCCTTCTATCAGCCCATAGATCCACTTGTGATGGGTATAAAGATCTCCAACTCCGTAAGAACATACCTTAAATGCCCCATAAGAAAAATACATCATCCCAAACACCATAACCGCCAAGAGAAGCCCGTATTTCCAAAATAACCTGGCCGCCCTGCGTCCAAGATTCCAGATAAACTCTTTGATCTGTACCTTTATCTTCAGCCAATTACCAGGCTGTAGTGATTTTTTTATATAATGAAAGCTCAGGCAATGTATCACTTTTTTTATATAGGTATAGCTCACCCCAAAAAATAAGATCACGATCACCAGGACTCTGTACTTTCCATACAAAACGCGAAAATCCGGAAACTTTGCTTCCATCATCTTTTTATATTTCCGGTCAAGGTATCCTGCGGTATTTTTAAAAAGAGCGCCTGCAAAAACCCCATAAAAGCCAAGACGAATCAGCCATTGATCCAATATATGAAAAAGCCCCAGTCCTAATACGGCCGTATTGGCAATCACAACTGTCACCGCCGTACAGAAACCAAAACAAAAGGTTTTTGATTTTCCTTTTAAATACCCATGGAACACCACCAACGGCCACAAAAGCATTAGAAACAAGTAACCGCAGAACACCTTTCCATATTCCGATATCCAATACCACAAATCTATTTCCATACCGTTTCTCCCTTTTAGATGGCCGCCTGGCTCCCCGGCCTTATATTACCAATGTGATATCCGCATTCTGCCGGCGCCTGTTCGTTTGCTAAAAGAATCTGCCGTCCTGTATTAGGATCCATAAGCCAAAAGTAGACTTCATACGTTACTTCCTCCAGCCTGTCAATGGCAACATCCGCTTGCAGAGTTGCCATCTTCCCTGACTTATTTCCCCCTTCCAGCCTGCATAGATCGCCCTTCATTTTGTAAAAATAATACCTGTTCCCTTCCCTGTTACGCAGAGTCAGCCTTGCCGTGGGATTGGTATAGATTGGTGCAAACCCCGCATTTCTCATGCTTACATTTACGTCCACATGACCCTGACGGGAGTGAAGCCCAAAATCAACTTTCTCGATCAAAAGCCGGTATCCCAGATGACGTTCCATATAAGTATATCCGTCCATGCCCCGAAAGCACCCCGGTCCTTTATATGTTACCTTCTTCCACTTTTCCAGCACCTTTTGATCATGCCCCGTGTTCAAGTAAGAGACATGCATTGTTGCTAAGTCCTTTACCGCATTTTCAAAATCATTATAATAATTGTCACAAATGACCTCGCCGCCATTCGGAACATGGCGGCATAATTTTTCCTGAAATTCCAACTCTTCTTTCCTCGTTTTTTCCTGCAGCCTGTAAGTACCGTAATCGCTTTCATTTCCAAGCATTCCGTCATTATATAAACCAATGCGTCCGGCAAAAGGGCAGGCGTCAGGGAAATTTTTTTCTACCTCACACAGTCCGGTGATCTCCCTCCATTGAAAGGGCGTCCTTACCCCAAGAAAAACCAGCCCTGCCGTTACCTGATACAGTTTTTGCGCCAGCCGGATCCAATCCCCGGCACTGCAATACTTCGTGCCATTCATCTCGCCCCAATTGCCAATCCATAACCCTTGCAGACTGAAGATCCATCCGGCGGCTTCATGCAGCACCCCTTCCATCTGATCCATATGGTTTAAGATAATATCAATCGTTTCCGGTTCATATTTCTGATTTTCACCGTCCCAATCATATACAAACCGGACGATCAACTGCTTCCCAATCTGCCCCAATGCCCGGAACAAAGATTTCATATTCCCGATTCCGGCGCCGGTGATCTCTCCCTTACGGTAAGCCTGCAGATTTATCTCAACCAGAGATAATCTTGTGCTTTCATCCCCCAGATACAATTCCTGTACATACCGGCTGTAATCTACCGCCTTATCCGTGATCATAAAACGGTAAATCTGATAAAATCCTCTTCCCGGATTCTGTAATTCCATAGCGGATTCCGTAAACACATAACCTTCCATCCTGACCATCCTATCCTAAAAAATCTTTAATCCCTTGATCCTGAATACCACAGCCAGCACGTTAAGGAACATGCGGGGCATATACCAGACCGGCTCTAATCCCGAATGCATACTTTTCCCATCCTTCCTCACATGCATCACTGCCGGTATTTCCGCTACCTGAAATTTTAGCAGCAGCATCTGCAGTACCATATTGGCATCCGGATACTGATGATCAAAATTATTATATTGGGAATAGTAAGCAAAGGCTTTCCTGCTAAGGCCCTGAAGCCCGGTAGTGGGATCCGCAATTTTCCTTCCTGATAAAACATAGATCATAAAACGGAACAGCCAAAAAGCAAATTTTTTTAACGCGGAAACCTTAAATTCGGAACTTCCCTCCATAAATCTGGATGCCAGTACAATGTCCGCACTCCGGCCGTTCCCGTCATTTGCCGTCAATTTTTGATAAATCAGCGGAATATTGCAGACATCATGCTGTCCGTCCGCATCCATCTGTATCACGTATTGATACCCTTTACGCAATGCGTATTTATACCCCAGCTGCAAAGAGCTTCCATAACCCAGGCCGAATATATTCCTGATCTGTATACAGGGGTATTCGTCAATGACCTGCCCGGAACGGTCCTTAGACCCGTCATTAACACATAAGACATCCGCTATCTTCCCAATCTCCGGGCAGAATAACTGTTCCAACAGTTTACGGATATTTTTTTCTTCATTTTTAACCGGCAGAATGATCAGCAGATCTTTTTCCGGTATTTTAAAAGTTTCATTTTTCTCCTGTAACAGCATGGAAACTTCCATTGCCATTTCATGGTTTTTCATGAGCAGGGAAGAAACTACCAGACTGAACTGATAGCAGATAAAAAGGCCTGCCACACTAATGCAAATGGCAAGATGCTCGCCATCTTCATATATCATGGTTCCCCATACGGATAATCGGAAGGTTCCGCCTAACATAACAAGCGCCACGCCTATGATTTCCCATATGACAACAAAATTTGCCGTCATTTTTTTAACAGACAAGAACCAAAAACTGGATATCACAATTACAATGCCTGCAATTGTCACTACAATTTCTACGATTCTGCCTGTTTCCATCTGCCGCCCCCTCTTCTCCCTTTTTGTCCTCCGCCATCCTTTTGATAAACCACACTGGAAGGCATTTTTCCTTTTCCCCGATCCAGAAGCTGCCACCTGCAGAAGGTGTCCCGGTCCAGATTCCTTTCCACATAGCGCAGCCTTGCATAAGCAATTGACCATCCCGCAAAAGCCCCAAGCAGTACTCCTAAGCCATACCAGATTTCCGACAGCCCCGTGGCAAAAACGCTCCCTAAAAAGGTTACGGCGCAAAAGCTAAGTGTGGTCAGGACAGCCCCCGTCAAGTCGTTATAATAGTAAAGAAATAAGATTGCCGCATACATCAAAAACAATATAAAATACCCGGCAGCCATGCATGGATATATCCTCATGACCATTCCCCCAAAGCCATACTGAGGTAACAGTACGATACAAAGCAGATAAACCACCACGGATATGATAAACTGGACCCGCACAAGACTCATCAGCTCATTGGAGACTGTACGGAACATCCGTCTTTTTGCGTTGTTGATATCTGTCCATTTCCCACCAATCACCGATTCCGAATATGCCCTGTATTTTTCATGAAAATGCATTTCAATCCTGGCGATGAATATGACAGTAGCAGAAATATTAGTAAACATGGCAATACAGGTTGCCATGTCATAAGGCTGGTTACATACAAAGCTTTTAACCACCACGATCCTCATATCCGTTGCCCAAAACACAAAGTTATGGATATACAATCCCAAAATATACAGGAAATTGCAAACCACCAGTTTCCACCATTTCCCAAAGTATTTCAGTACCTCTTTATATCGGTTGCTGTTTTTCACAAAATATCTCTTGATGGTCGCAAATTCCATAGCCGCAATAAAAAAGAAACCCACCATAAGCGAAAACAAAATGCTGATGGTAACCTCCCACCGGAACAAAAATTTCAAGATAAGCGATAATAAAAGCGTGATCACCATCCCCACAAGAAAATACAAAGATATTTTCTGATAGTCTTTACAGATTGAAAGATAAATCATGGAATAAAAGACCAACACCAGCGAAATATACCCACAAAACCCTGTAAAAACATAAAATACGCTCACTCCGCCGATAAAATGCTCCCACAGGCAAAAAGGAATTCCCAAAAGACAGCTAAGCACAATATTAAAGCTAAGCCCTAAATAATAGCAGGGCAGGATATCCTGGTAGCGCTCCTCAAATATAGCATCCTGCATATATTTAGACAAAACCGCATTAAACGGAGACGCTGTCAGCAATGCAAAAATGAAAATATATAATATCGTGCAAAAAAATATCTCTCTTGTCAGATACGTTGACTGGTTTAAGCCTAACAGCCATCCCATTAATATAATATTTGCTATGACCAGTATCATTGGGGCTACCGTGGCTATTGTACTGTAGGTAAATCCGACAAGGCTTGAAAAGACCGACTTCTTCTCAAATATATGGTTTAACTTAACACCTATGCCCGCCATGCCTTACACCTCCCCGATATCGTCATTAGACTGCATTGGTAACATTTCCCCACTTCTTTCTACCCACTGCAGATTTTTGCTGACCGCGAAATCTTTATATAATTTGCCATAGGAATGAATCATTTTCTCTATCCGGTAGAACTTCGACACCCTGCGGTAACCGTTTTCCCCCATTTGGATACGCTTTTTCTTATCCTCTGCCAACGTAAGGATCGCTTGCGTGATCTCCCCTACGTTCATGATATGGGTAATGATTCCCGCTTCCCCAAATTCATCCCCCTCATTTCCCAGGATCAATCCCTGGCAGTCACCTACATCCGTTGCGATCACCGGTTTATGAACCGCAAAGCTTTCCAGGATTGTCAGCGGCTGTCCTTCGCTGATACTGGTCAAGATCATCATGTCCATCTTGCCATAATATTCCCTGACGTCTATTTTTCCGGTAAATATGACGTCACTGATCCCCATGACACCTACCATGTCAAAGCATTCCTGCGCATAACTGTCGCCGTGATCCCATGGCCCCATGATCCAAAGCTTCAATCTGGAATCCTGTTCCTTGGCAAAACCAAATGCCTGGATCAGGGTTTTAACATCCTTAATGGGAGCTACCCGGAATACTGCCCCCACATAAATTTCCTCCTCTTCCGCTTCCGTTTTCCCTAAAAGCCCCTGAAATCTTTCAATCTGGATCCCATTAGGAATTACCATCGTCTTTTCCGCCGGGCACTCTAACTCAATCTGCAATTCTCTGGCACGCCCATATAAGCTGGTGACCAAATCCGCCCTGTCATATGCCATTTTAGACATTTTTTGAAACTGTTCGATCCATATATTTTTGTAGATGCCTTTCACCCATTTGGAACGGATCAGTTCCTCCTCCCGCTCTCTGGTATAAATGCCATGCTCCGACACCAATAAACGTCCGCCATGGATATGCCTGCCCATACTCCCTAAAACACCTGCGTATCCGGTACATAAGCAATGATAAACATCCGCTTTCGGAATTTTCATCTGTAAAGTCCTGAACAGCGGCAGATAAATAGAACGCATCGTCCACAAGAAATCCGTAAATACAATCTGGCTATAATTCAGCTTATAAAATTCCGTGACCGCATTCAGGAAATCTTCTCCCATTAAAACATCATTTAAAGAACGTTTTTTCTTCTGGAAATAATCAATCAGCGCTTCCCATTCCACCTGTCCGCCGAGCATAACACTTCTAAAAACATTATATTCTTTCCTGCTCATACGACGCTTGCGCCTGCTTTTTTTATTCCAATCCAAATCCTCCAAATAAAGCTCATGTACTTCCACTACATTTTCCGGCAGGGTGTACGCAAATTTTCCTCTCAATTCCCGATTGGCTATAATCGTTAAGATAACAAACTCTTGATTCGGGAAAGAACATATCAGCCCATGTGCCCAGCTGGACATGCCTCCTACCGTATACGGATAACACCCTTCCACTACCAAACAAATCCTCATCTTGTTCCTTCCTTTTCAGTTTTCCATTAATACACAGGCTTTAATGTTATTACTGCATTTTTCTGTCTTACTTCAAGCAGGTAAGCATCATCTTCCAGTTTTTTCCAGCTTCCGCCTTCCATTTTCTCTATCAGTTCATGATTCGTCCGAAGTACAAACCAGGCGGATTCCCTGTCATGGTTTCTCTCCAGATAAATAGAATTAAACTCTCTTTTTTCTTTAAAATCCAAAGCAAAAAATTCCCGTATCCTCTCATCGCATTCTGACACGGTGGTGTTTTCAAACCCCTGCTTTCCAATCCGGTATTCCTGGAGATTTTTCCGCAGCGTATTGGAAGCCGCTGTCCAATACAGATCATCCTGTTCGGGGTAGACAATACTCTGCATATTTATCATCATACAAGAATAGCCTAAGGCCGTTTCCAGGCACTGGGTACGAAATCCTGTCCGTACAGAGTCCTCCCACCCGTCACTGACAGCCCTTTGCCTGGTAACATACTCTGACAAGTAACCGATTACTTCCTTATCCTCACTGCAGCTTTCAACAATTGTCCTTACAGACCCTAAAATTTCTTCCCCTAAAACATCCCATATTTCTTCGTCCGTCAGGCTGTTCCCATAAAATGACGTAAATTGATAATCCGGTAAAGCCTCCTGCATAAATTCATGATCTTTTGCAAGCTTTTTCTCAACAGGCGTGCCAGAAAGGCAGGTTCCTGACAATCCTGTCTCTGCGCTCTGCTCGTTTAAAAGCTTCATATACCGTTGAAACTGGAGCGCATCCGGTTCGTTGGAATCTTCATAATCAAATTCAGGCGCCAGCATACAGGAAATTTCCGCTCCGCTTTCCCTGCGCACAGCTACCACGTCCGGCCAGACCACGTTTTGGAAAAATTCCTTTAAAGGCTGGCTATACCGTTCCACCATCAGATCCTCGTTCTCATTTGCAAGCACCGGATAATTTACATAAACCAAATTCTGTGCATTCACTACCGGATAAATTTCATACAACTGCATTTTGGATGCTATTGCAGACAAGATCCCTAATCCCGCAACGTCCTCTATGTAACTACCGTTTATCGCAAAAACGGAAGCTGTCTCAAAAGACTTTCGCCAAATAACGGCAGGAAACTCACTTTCCTCTACTATTACGCCTGCCATTGCGGTATCCTTTGGTACGCCGTTTAAATAAATCTCACTGTCGGAAGTAACGGAATACCAGGGAAACGTAAACTCCATTCCTTTTTCCATTTGGTCAGACGGATAAAAAGCTTCCCCTCCTAACAAAAATCCCTGCTTTAAGTATAGGTAGTCTGCCGTCATTTCTTCTGCCCTGATCGTCTGGATTCCCAAAAGATCCCTAAGGAGTTGGTTTTCCTTTAGCACGGACACTTCCGGCAGGCCGCAAAAAATCAAATGACTTCCTTCGTTTATATAGCTTTTTAAGAGCTTGCAGCTCTCCTCGCCATCCCAGTCAACGGCCTTAGGATCCACCGCTATCATTACAGGGGATGCGGCGCTGTTTTCTTTTCTCGACAACTCATATTCTTCCAGTGACAAATAGGTTTCCATATTCCTCTTCGTATAGGTAACCCACAAAGAAACCGTCTCTCCAACAGATCCTTCTTTTTCCCCAATATATACCACCGTCTCGCGGCCATCATTTACAAAATCCCCGGTATCCGCATTAACCTGATAAGCGTCACTTTTGCCCGGAATTTCTTCCGTGTCAATGATATAAGAATTTTCCTCATAATGATTCCAGCTTTCCAACGCAACATTAGAAAACTGGAACAGAAAAAAAACGATGAACATTATGACCGTAATTGTAAAATAGTTACGACGTGATATCATCTCAAAACCATGCCCTTCTTTTAACTGAAAATTCTGACCAGTTCCAATGTCTCATGGTCGATCACAACATCTGATTTTTTCAGTGCATCCAGAGTCTGGAAAAACGCTTCTTTGTTCCTGACAATGAAATACAGCTTTAATTTACAGGTAAACGCCGCAAGCCGGTCCGGATACTGCTTTGCTAACCGGATGCACCATTTCTCCGAATTATCAAAATCCTGAATATCCAGCAGTCTTAGGCATATGCTTTCATACTGCTGTTCCGTCATCCCGGAAGGATTCTTTTTATAAAATGACTCTGCTGCCTCAGCCATCATCCTCACAAACCTGTTTTGCTCCAATTCCGTAAAGACCTTCTGCTTCAAAACATTGTCCGTGTAGTTGATCATCATATCTTCATACTCAGTCTGGTCATCCGCTTCCTCCCTGATCCCCAGATACAGCTTCTGTACCTCCATGCGGAATTCACTCAGCTCATAGCTTAAAATAGCCGCCGCATAATGGGATGACTCCGAATCTTTTGTTTCTAACGCCAGGGAGATTGCTGACAGTGAATCCTTGATCTCACCTTTCAGTACGTTAAGCATTGCCGTGCGCAGGCTTTTCCTGTCATTGACCGCAATAGCTTCTTCAAGAGGAATCACGTTCATTTCCCTGTCTTCGTCCGCCTTTAACTGCGTCCTTACGCGTTCTTTGCTGAAAACAACATCATCCAGCTCTGCCTGAAACCTAAAGACCGTAAGATAAAATAAATGGACAACCAGAAAAAACAGCGGCCCCACAACCGGACACAAAAGCATTACGATAAACCTAAGCAGATATGTCCTCCTGTTATCATGCAGCCGCTCTGCTTCCCCTTCCCTTTTCCTGTTGCGGATAGGAACCATGATCAGGGTACCTGCCAACAGATAGAGAACCGCCACAACCGTATTGATAAGGACAATGATAAAGAAAACGTGCTCACTCCAGGTCAGAACCATATTTGCGTCTCCTCTCTGAGGCAGCACTCATACCCCGCATCGTGAAAACGGTTTAATACCCTCTGCGCATTTTTTTCATCTGTATTGGAAAGTAAGATATAAAACTTTCCATCATCCAATACTCCCATATAATCTGTCTGGCGCATGTTTTTTCCTAAGGTTCGCGCCGCCTGTATGTAATCCTTTGCCTTAATCTCCAGCAAAGCGCATTCCGTCAATCCGTTTGCTCTTGCGCCAAAAAAAGCCTTGACCAATTGCCCAAACGCATCTGACACCATGATCCGGGTCTGCTCCACATAACGTTTATTGGTAAGTGCTTCCAGATACCTGTTTGCATGTACCACTGCATTTTGAATCAAAGCACCCACGATCGTTAATCGGTTTGCCTCCGAAAGCGTCATCCGCTGCCAGGGAATCCCCCATATCATAAAGATCAATTCCATTTGGTCTTCCGTATACACGGCACTGGCCATCAGCGGCAGGTTTTCATCCATTTTCTTATTGATGAAAACATGATGCTCCTTTAAATCCTGATACAGATTTTCCATATCCGTGTATTTGATGGAATTTCCTAACTTTTTGGCTTCCGGAGACGTAAAGGAAAACAGTCTGGCATAATCCCTGTTAGCCACTGTATAAACAGCCACATCCCTGCTGTCCATCAACTGGCCCAAAACCTTTGCGGCGTAAAACAATACCTCCTCGGGCGCATAAGCTTCCAAGCTGGAAGTAATCTCATAAATCTTGCCAAGACTATCCCTTTGATTTACGAGCTGGGTTTCAAACCCCTGCTTCATGCGGACGTTACTGTCATTGATATCTGCTATATCATCCACTTTCTTACTCAGGTAACGCACTTCCTCATCATTTTCGTCTTTGATAAACTGAAGCTGGTCCCGCAGATAGCCTACTGCCATCCCCACAATAAATAGCTGCGCCATCCATATGTATGTATTATAATCAAGCAAAACCTCAAACCCTGTCCGCCTGTACATCTGCTGCAGAAGATACCCCGCCACTGCCAAAAGTGATGAAAATATTGCCTGCTGCTGCCCGTAGACAATGGCAAACAGCAATACATATAACAGGAAAAAATCCAGTTTATTAAAATAGCCGCTCTCTGCCGCCTTACTGTTTAACATAAAAAACGGAACAAAACAGATCAGATTTTCCACAAACGGAAACAACTGCTTTAGCACCGTCTTGACACCATGCCAAATTTTTCCGGCCCCGGCTCCGCCTGTGTCTTCCGCACTGATAAAAGAGTCCGCATGCCGCTTCATATATTTGGCAGCCTGCTCTACCCCTTCTTCATAATGAACAAAAATCTTTTGACCATATTCCTCCTGAAAAGGCCGTCCATCCAATACCAGGCGGTATTTATCACCTACGGAATTATTGACCAGTCTGATGCCGCCCCCTAATGCTTTGATGACAAGTCCAGCCAATTGTATTTCATTGATCTCTTCCATAGAAGAAATATGGTAACAGGATAAGGCCGGGCGTTCCGCCATGATCACTGTGTAAGACAATTCCACCGCATCATTCAGATAAAGCATGGAAAATAACCTTCTGTCACTGGCAGAAACTTTACCCGTTTTTAACGCTTCCAGGCACATCTGAAAGCACGGATTGTTTTCTTCCTGCTTCTTATGCGGAATGCCATACACGCGGTCAAACCTTAAGATCAGCGTATCTGCCCCCTGGGTTTTCCGATAATTTTCACAGATCTCTTCCCCCTGGGCAATCGCCATTGCCTTATATCCCTTCGGGGATACAATTTCAGAAGCCGGAACATCATCATGATACGAATTCCCATACACATCCTGAGAAGAAAAATAGACAAATCTGCCCCTGCCTGTCATGGAAAAAATAGACAAAAGATTCATTACCGATGCCGTGTAACGTACTGATTCCTGTCTTTCCCTATGCCAATCAAAGTTTGTGTCATAAGCCCCCATAAACAATACGATATCCGGGTTGACACTCTCAAAAACATCCTTAACGCTTTCGTCTTCATACAGGTAATGATACCGCTCAAATACATGTTTATAGGCGGCATGCCTGTTCCTGTGTCCCGTCAATAAAAATATTCGGTGCTTCCCCTTATTCAACTTGTCTATTACGGCATCCATCATCCTGCTGCTGCCGCCAATCAATAGCACATTCATTTACCGACTACCACCCTCCTAAACAGCATGATCAACACTGGCCCATGATCTTCACCATATTAATAATTTCTTCAAACTCCTCATCATTTCCCCGGTCAAACCAGTCTTGTGCCCCTATCAATATGTATGGCGCATGCATAGAAAGTTCCAACAGCAAAGCTCCGGCCGGCTTCCCGGTCAGATCCGTTTTTATCCTATACTGACAACGGGCAGAATTATAAATAACCAATTCACCTTCCATATTGCTTGTAATATCAACAATTTCCGGCTCATAACTCATACCAGATTCCTGATTAAAAACACGCAAATAGGCAAGAACGATCTCTTTGTATGAAATCTTGTACTTGCCAGAATGAAAATCTGCGATTTTTATGCAGTTTCCGGTAAAGGTGATTTTTTCCGGCCTCAGCGTAATATCCAGATTCTTTTTCATTTTTAATTACCCCTGCAGTCATGGTTGAAATGCTGAAAGTCCATTATAGTGTACCTTTTGACAGTGAACTTGATTGGATATTTGTAAAGATTATTGTAAATTGTTACCCCTGCAAAAAAGGAAAATATTAGGAAAACGCTTGCAAATCCAAAAAAGGTACCGTATAATGTTTATTAAAATTATAGGTATCAAAAGGTACACTTTTTGATACCTATAATTCCTATTTTATCTCTTAACATTTTCCTGGATGGTCCTATATTCACGTAATCGCCGAAAAAATGTTGCCTTACTCATACTGCACTGTTCCAGCACTTTCTCTAAAGTCAGTCTCTTTTGTTCCCACGCTCTGACAAGTTCTCCGAAATCATCAGGCGCCCCCTTTCCGGGCCTGCCAAACTTTACACCTTTTGCCTTTGCGGCGGCGATTCCCTGTGCTTGTCTTTTTTTGATATTTTCCCGCTCGCTTTGCGCCGTAAAAGACAAAATCTGCAGGACCAGATCCGCAATAAAAGTTCCCATCAGGTCTTTACCGTTGCGGGTATCCAACAAGGGCATATCCAGCACACAAATATCAATACCAATCTCTTTTGTCAGGGTACGCCACTGTTCTTGGATTTCCTCATAGTTGCGCCCTAAACGGTCAATGCTTAGGATATACAAAAGGTCGCCGGCTTTCAGATTTCCTACCAAATTCTTGTAATTAGGACGGTTAAAGTCCTTGCCCGACTGCTTATCCATATAAATATTTTTTTCAGGCACTTGCACATCCCACAGTGCAGCTATCTGCCGGTCTTCATTCTGGTCAGTGCTCGATACTCGTACATATCCGTAAATATTCATATTGTTTATCCCTCCATTTATTATATTTACTATAAAAAAAAGAGTGGAACAATCACTCCAATGTCAAGAATTATTGTTCCTTCACAAAAATTTTTTCCATTTTTTTCAAGTAATGCATTTACGGCTGACCTATGATATACTGTTTAAAAATACCGACAAGTCATATCTGGCATGTTGAGTCACACAAGGAGAAACATAATCATGGACTTTATGAAGAAAAACTGGAAAGGCATCCTGATCTGCCTGTGCATTGCAATCCCCTCATGGTTTTTAGGAAAGCGTTTCCCCATCATCGGAGGCGCGGTCATTGCAATCCTGGCCGGCATGATCATTACCCTTTTGATCAAAAATAAAAGCCCTTTTGAGGCAGGGATCAAATTTACCTCCAAAAAAATACTGCAATGGGCAGTTATTCTGCTGGGGTTCGGCTTAAACTTAAATGTTATCTTACAAACCGGTAAGCAGTCACTTCCCATTATCCTCAGCACCATTTCCACTGCTTTAGTCATTGCATACATCCTGCATAAAGCACTGCACATCCCGGGGAAGATTTCCACGTTGGTGGGCGTAGGCTCCTCCATTTGCGGCGGCTCCGCCATTGCGGCAACCGCTCCGGTCATTGATGCCGATGACGAGGAAGTGGCACAGGCGATTTCCGTTATTTTTTTCTTTAATGTGCTGGCCGCACTGCTTTTCCCAACACTGGGGAAATTCCTTGGATTTTCCACTATCTCCGGAGAAGCCTTCGGTATTTTTGCCGGAACTGCCGTTAACGACACATCTTCCGTAACGGCAGCCGCTTCCACCTGGGATAACATGTGGAACCTGGGCTCCGCTACCCTGGATACTGCCGTGACAGTAAAGCTGACCCGCACCCTTGCGATCATCCCCATCACTCTTGTGCTTGCCTTTATCAGGACCCGAAGGGAAAAGGGAAACGGCTCCGAAGAAAAAAAAGTCAGCATCAAACAGATTTTCCCTATGTTTATCCTGTATTTTATAGCAGCATCCGTCATTACTACGATTGCGGCATCCGCAGGAATTGATTCCAGTGTTTTTGCCCCCATCAAGGAACTCAGCAAGTTCTTCATCGTCCTTGCCATGGCGGCAATTGGCTTAAACACCAATATTGTGAAACTGATCAGGACCGGCGGCAAACCGATCATTATGGGATTCTGTTGCTGGACAGGAATCACGGCTGTCAGCCTTCTTATGCAGCGTATCCTGGGAATCTGGTAAAATAACAATTTAAAGAGGAGGATGTAACATGAACTACCGAAGATTAGGAAAAACCGGCCTTTTGGTCAGCGAAATCGGATTTGGGGGCGAATGGATGGAACGGCACACCCCGGAAGAATGTAAGGCGGTATTAGAAGAAGCTGCCCAATCGGGAATCAATATTTTAGATTGCTGGATGTCTGAGCCCAATGTACGTTCCAGCCTTGGAAACGCACTGAAAGGAAGCCGTGAAAAATGGTACATACAGGGCCATATCGGTTCCACCTGGCAGGACGGCCAATATGTACGCACCAGAGACGTAGAGAAATGTAAAGCTGCCTTTGAGGATCTTTTGACCAGGCTGCAGACCGATTACATTGATCTGGGCATGATGCACTTTATCGATGCCGAAAGCGACTGGGAACAGGCCACAAGCGGTGATTACCTGAAGTATGTACAGGAGCTGAAAGCTTCCGGAAAAATCCGCCATATTGGAATAAGCACCCACAATCCGACCATTGCGAAAACAGCGGCCCAAAGCGGTATCGTAGAAATGATACTGTTCAGCATTAATCCCGCTTTTGACCTGCTGCCGCCAACAGACAACATTGACAATTATTTTGCGGAAACCTATCAAGAGGGATTAGGCGGAATCGACCCGGCCCGCACGGAACTGTATAAACTATGTGAGCAGCATGACGTAGGAATCACTGTCATGAAACCTTATGCCGGCGGCCGGTTGTTTGATGCGGACAGGTCTCCTTTTGGAGCGGCGCTTACGCCGGTGCAGTGTATCCATTATTGCCTGACAAGGCCGGCTGTTGCGTCTGTTCTGGCAGGATACGATACCCCGGAACATGTAAAGCAGGCAGTGGCATATGAAACCGCATCCCAGGAAGAAAAAGATTATGCAAGCGTGCTTGCCAACGCCCCCAAGAACACCTTCGGAAAAGGAGAATGCACCTACTGCGGCCATTGCAAACCCTGCCCCTCCAACATTGATATTGCAATGGTGAATAAATATTATGATCTGGCATCTATGCAGCCGGAAGTTCCCGCTACAGTCAAAGCGCATTATTTTGCCTTAGAGCACCGTGCGGATGCGTGCATCGGATGCAGAGGATGTGAAAGCAGGTGTCCATTTGGCGTAAGCATTGCGGAGCGGATGAAAAAAGCAGATGAACTGTTTAACGCAAAATAGTTTAAAACAATATATTGCAAGAAGCACTTAGATTTCTCTAAGTGCTTCTACATACTCTCACTCTCATTGTTCTGCGCGCATCTCACGTACCGTCTTGCGAAGCCTGAGCACCATGGAAGGCGCAACGGACAGTTCATCCACTCCCATCCTCACAAATGTCTCCGTAAGCTCCGGATCTGCCCCTAGCTCTCCGCAGATACCTGCCCACTTCCCTGCCTTATGAGCGCTATCCACTACCATCTGGATCATCCGCAGGATAGCCTTGTGGTGAGGATTATAAAAAGCATCCAGCCTTTCATTCTGCCTGTCGATGGCCAGCGTATATTGGGTCAGGTCATTGGTTCCAATACTAAAGAAATCCACCATCTCCGCCAATTCATCACCGATCATGACTGCTGCCGGTGTCTCAATCATAATTCCCTGTTCCGGCATCTTATAAGGAATCCCGTCTGCGTCTAACTGGGCTTTTACTTCATCCATAATCTCATAAATCTTTTTAATTTCTTCTACCGATGTGATCATCGGATACATGATAGAAAGGTTTCCAAATACGGTTGCACGCAGCAGTGCACGCAGCTGAGTCTTAAAGATCTCCGGCTCCGTCAGACAGATACGGATAGCGCGATATCCCATGGCCGGATTATCTTCCTTGCCTAAATTAAAATAATCCACTTGCTTATCCGCCCCGATATCCAGTGTACGGATAATGACCTTCTTGCCCGCCATCGTCTGCACTACCTGCTTATAAGCCTGGAACTGCTCCTCCTCTGTGGGGTAATCCTCTTTCCCAAGATACAAAAATTCACTGCGGAACAGCCCGATACCGCCGGCATCGTTTTCCAGTACATAGCCAACATCACTTACGCTCCCGATATTGGCATAAATATTGATGGTCTTCCCATCTAACGTGATATTTTCTTTTCCTTTTAAGGTCTGTAGAAGCGTCAGCTTTTCCTTTTCTTCCTCCATGCGCCCTCTGGCACTGGCGCATACTTCCTCCGAAGGATCAAAAACAACTTCTCCGTTAAAACCGTCTACCACCACCTGGGTGCCGGAACGAATCTCTTCTAAATCCACCGGAACCCCGATCAGTGCCGGTATATTCATCATCCTTGCCAAAATGGAAGTATGGGAATTAATAGATCCATGAACTGTCACAAAGGCAAGAATCTTTTTCTTATCCATCTGCACCGTTTCGCTGGGCGTCAGGTCGTCCGCCAAGATGACAGACGGTTCCATGGATGAAAAATCAATATCCTCTTCTCCCATCAGATTTTTGATCAGGCGGTTTGAGATATCCTTTACATCCGCCGCTCGGGCCTTCATGTAATCATCGTCCATATTGGCAAACATTTCAGAAAAATTATCTCCGGTGACCGCTGCCGCATATTCCGCATTGATCATTTCCGTCCGAATCATATTGTGGATCGCATCCAGATAATCTTCGTCCTCTAACATCATCTGATGCACTTCGAAAATTGCCGCACTTGCTTCCCCTACTTCCTTTAATGCCTTCTCGTAAAGATCCTGCAGCTGCTCTTTTGACTTTTCCCCTGCTGTTTCAAGCCTTGCCAGTTCTTCGTCCGCATCCGCAATCTTTACCCTTGTCACCTGCTGATCGTTCTTTTTAAGAACCACCACCGGTCCCAAAGCAATCCCTTTATACACTGACTTACCGGATAATTTCAGCATTCTATACTTCCTCCATCCCAATACTTTTACAGTTTTTACAGATTTGCCTCAAAGAAAGCCTTGATTCCTTCAAACGCAGCGTCTTCGTCTCCGCCTTCCACAGACACTTCCACGCTCTGACCACACTTTACGCCAAGCCCCATGACTGCCATCAACTTCGTAGCTTCCGCACTTTTTCCATCCTTACTGATCGTAATCTTACTCTCATACTTTTTGGCTTCTTTCACCAAAAGTCCTGCAGGCCTTGCATGGATTCCTACTTCATCTTTAACCACATATTCGAATTTCTTCATTTCCGTTCCTCCTTGTGAGTTTGATTACTATTATTTTAAGGTATAAGCGAAATTATGTCCAGCCTACATCAAAATTTTAATCGGAAACCTTTTTTAAATAACAGAATCCATACGCCGGCAGCGAAACCTCCGCCGTATCCGTCTTCTTTCCTGAAATGAGATCCTTATACTCCCCATCCGCTTCGCCGATATGCGCTGTCTTCTCAAATTCACTGAAATTAAACAGGCCGATAATCTTTTCCCCGTCCAAATACCTGCCAATGCAAAGAACAGAACGGTCACCGGTATCAACCGTCCAGGCGTCAGCATTTGATACAAATACCTTTTCCGTCTTCCTGATCTGCTCCAACCGCTCCAAACCCTGGAATATTTTCCCTTCCACTGTTTCAGGGTCTTTTCTATTCTCTGCCAGATCCCAATTCATCGCCCCCCTGTGGATATACCTGGAATCTGCCGCTTTAAAAGGATTTTCCTTATAAGTATAATCATTGACCTGACCCACTTCATCCCCACTGTAAAGCACCGGGATCCCGGACTGCATGAACATGTACGCATGGAGCATCAGATCCATCCTGACGGCCTTTTCCATAGCTTCATCATCCTGCTCAAAACCTGCCTTTTCAATCCCGCACATAGATGCGGTGGTTCCGCAAAATCTCGCATCTCCGGTGACAGGGTCCGCATTATAAAGCTCACCCCGGCTGTTACTGCCTCCGGCATAACCCTGAAAATAATCATTCAAATACTGTTTGTGGGAACGTTCTCCAATCCCTTCCTCCACAAGGCTCCCATAATCAAGCCCCCAGCCAATATCGTCATGGCAGCGGAGATAATTCAAAAATACATAATCCTTGGGAAGGGCATTTACAATATCCAGCTGTCTTTTTAACAGCCTTACATCTCTTGTAGCCACCGTGTGCCAGGTAGTCGCCATGGTAGTCACATTATAGAGCATGTGACATTCCGGCTTTTCCACCGACCCAAAATAGGGAACTACCTTTACCGGCTCCATCACTACCTCACCCAGAAGCAGCACGCCGGGACACACAATTTCACAGATCATCCGCAGCATCCGCACAATGCTGTGTACCTGTGGCAGATTCCGGCAGGTGGTGCCCAGCTCTTTCCAGATATAAGGCACCGCATCAATGCGGATAATATCCACGCCCTGGTTCGTCAGATTCAGCAGACAGTCGGTCATATCGTGAAATACAACCGGATTCCGGTAATTCAAATCCCACTGGTAAGGGTAGAAGGTCGTCATTACAAACTTCTTCTCATCCTCCAGCCAGGTAAAATTTCCCGGCGCCGTGGTGGGAAATACCTGGGGACACGTCTTTTCATACTGTCCGGGAATCTCAAAGCTGTCAAAAAAGAAATACCGATCCTGAAACTCCTTCTCCCCTGCTCTGGCCCGCTTCGCCCACTCATGTTCCTCCGAGGTATGGTTCATTACAAAATCCAGGCAGACGCTTAAGCCCTTCTTATGGCAGGTCTCCGTAAGCGCCGCCAGATCTTCCATTGTTCCCAAATCCGGCCGCACCTTACCGAAATCCGCAACCGCATAGCCGCCGTCGCTCTTTCCCTCCGGGGAATCCAGAAGGGGCATCAGATGGAGATAATTTACGCCGCACTCCTGAATATAGGGGAGACGCTTTTCCACTCCTTTCAGATTCCCTGCAAAGGCTTCCGTGTACATCATCATGCCCACCATATCGTTGCGCTTGTACCAGTCCGGATCGGACTCCCGGACAGCATCAAGCTTTTTCAAAGAAGCCCGGCGTTCCTCGTATCTGGCCTTCAGGCGGCCGCACAGGTAAGAAAATCCGTCCTCCGGATAAAGTTCACAGTACAGCCACTTCAATTCATCCAGATGCCTTGCAAGTCGTTCTTCAAAATCTACTGCTTTACTCATACTATAGCTCCTATTCCAGTATCATAATATTATTATGTCCAAAGGCAGGCAGCCCCGGCTGCCTGCCTTTGAAACTTATCAAGAAATTGCTATCTCCCGCACGTGCTTAAAACTACTGTCTTAAAGATTATTGTTTTGATTGGTTAATGAGCAATTGCTTTCTCCGTCTCTTTGTCAAATACATGAATCTTATCCGTATCCAGCACAAAATCAACTACGTCTCCCTCACGGGCCGCCGTGCCGGAGCTTACTCTTGCGGTCATCTGGGTTCCGCACATATCAAAGTACAGATAAACCTCAGCGCCCAAAAGCTCGTAAACATTTACAGTTCCCTTTACTACGGCCTGATTTTTCGCCCTTGTAGTTGCCGGATCGCTTACATCCTCGGGACGAATGCCCATCACAACCTGTTTTCCCTTGTAGCCGCCGTCAATGAGCTTCTTGCCCTTTTCTGCGGTAAGGGGAACACGGTAATCTCCGGCTTTCAGGAATACGTTTTCTCCCTCTGTCTCGCAGACAGCGTCGATAAAATTCATCTGAGGAGAACCGATAAAGCCTGCAACAAAGAGATTATCCGGCTCGTTGTATAAGGTCTGGGGGCTTGCAATCTGCTGAACCACGCCGTCCTTCATAACAACGATTCTTGTTCCCAGAGTCATGGCCTCGGTCTGGTCGTGAGTTACATAGATAATGGTAGCGCCCAGTCTCTGATGCAGCTTGGAAATCTCAGTACGCATCTGTACACGCAGCTTGGCGTCCAGGTTGGAAAGAGGCTCATCCATCAGGAATACCTTGGGGTTGCGCACAATGGCACGGCCCATCGCAACACGCTGACGCTGTCCGC
>OFGA01000392.1_pt1 | contig 37512 bp, 51 predicted proteins | sample 1521471 | NCBI WGS metagenome assembly OFGA01 (sample SAMEA3504086, study PRJEB24116) | mouse gut metagenome | biome: mouse gut; feature: mouse-associated habitat; material: faeces | place: Denmark | collected 2011 | reverse complement strand
CAATCCCCGATTTTCAAGATCGGCACGGTTAGTGATGTTTCGTGAAACAACCCTGCTTGACCTGCCGGGACTATTGCATTTTGCCTCCCCATGTGTTATTATTTTAACGAATATTTCCAATTCCTGCGGGCTGTTGAAGCCAGCAGGGAACAGTGTGGGTTAAAAGGATGCCCGGATGGGGCGGAAAGGAAGTAGTTAAAGACATGAAACAGGGTTTTGATGATGTTGTGGCACGGGTGCAGAAGTGCGGCAGGAAGACTGTGGCCGTATCCGTGGCCCAGGATTCTGCAGTTCTGGAGGCTGTAAAGGAGGCGGCAGCCAGGGGTATTGCCGATGCAATCCTGGTGGGGGATGAGGCGAAGATTCGCGAGATTGCAGCCTCAATCAATATGGATCTGTCCGGCTATGAGATCATTGATGAGCCGGACGTCATTGCAGCTTCCCTGAAGGCGGTGAAACTGGCACATGACGGCAGGGCTGACATGTACATGAAGGGACTGATTGACACCAAGGATTTCCTGAAGAGCGTGTTGGACAAGGAAGTGGGCCTGCGCACAGGCAATCCGCTGTCCCATGTATGCGTATTTGAGATTCCCGGCATTGACAGGCTTCTGTTTTTGACAGATGTGGCCTTCATGACCTATCCGACGCTGGAGGACAAGGTCAATATCATCAAGAATACGATTCCGGTGTGCAATGCCTGCGGCGTGGATATGCCCAAGGTGGCGCCTCTGGCAGCGGTGGAGGTGGTAAATCCCAAGATGCCTGCCACGGTGGATGCGGCTGAGCTGACAAAAATGTGCGAAGAGGGTCAGATTCCGGGCTGTGTCATAGACGGACCGCTCTCTCTTGACCTTGCCATAGACGCAGAAGCGGCAAAGCACAAAGGGGCCACCCACAGGAAGATCCAGGGCGATGCAGATGTGCTGCTTTTCCCGGATATCCATGCGGGCAACCTGGTATACAAAGCCATTGTACATATGGTGAAGGTGAAAAACGGATGCATTCTCACAGGCACCAAGGTTCCCGTTATTCTCACCAGCCGTTCCGACACCTTTGAGACCAAGGTGAACTCCATCGCCCTGGCAGCAGTGGTGGCAGAAGAACTCAAAAAAGGCTAAAACAGGAAAAAACGGAGATAATAAAAATAAATTTATAACAGGAATCATAAAAACAGCGGTCGCCCGGAAATGCCCGGAAGAATATACAGCAGCATGCCCTAAGGTGCTGAATATTGCTTCCCGTAGAGGGCATTGAAGGAAGAGCGCGGAACTGGAATAGGAGAGCAAGATGTCTGTTAAAAGTTTGATCATCAATCCGGGTTCTACATCCACCAAGATCGGCGTGTTTGAGGATGAGACCCTTTTATTTGAAGAGACCCTGAGGCATACCACAGAAGAGATCGGCAGGTATGGGGCCATTGTGGAGCAGAAGGATTTTCGCAAAAAGATCATCACGGACCTTCTGGAATCCAGGAATTTTGACATTAAGAGCCTGAATGTGGTGGTGGGCAGGGGAGGAATGCTCAAGCCCATTCTCGGCGGCACCTACGCGGTGACGGATGCTCTTCTGGAGGACCTGAAGAAGGGAGTTCAGGGGCAGCATGCCTCCAACCTGGGAGGCATCCTTGCCAGGGAGATCGGCGATTCCATAGGAGTGCCTTCCTACATCGTGGATCCGGTGGTGGTGGATGAGCTCATGCCCATCGCCAGATATTCCGGCGTGCCGGAGCTGCCCAGAGTGAGTATTTTCCACGCCCTGAACCAGAAGGCGGTGGCAAAGCGCTATGCAAAGGAGAGCGGAAAGCCCTATGAGTCCCTGCGCCTGATTGTGGTCCACATGGGCGGCGGCGTGTCTGTGGGAGCCCATGAGAACGGACAGGTGGTGGATGTGTTCAACGCCCTGGACGGCGACGGCGCTTTCTCCCCCGAGCGGGCGGGCGGCGTTCCCAGCGGAGCTCTGATTAAGATGTGCTTCTCCGGCCAGTACACGGAGAAGGAAGTCTATGGCAAGGTGGTGGGAAAGGGCGGCTTCAACGCCTACCTGGGCACCAACGACATGCGCGAAGTAACAAAGCGCGCCAATGAGGGGGACACCCTGGCTGCAGAGTCCAAGCAGGCGTTCCTGCTGCAGGTGGCCAAGGACATTGGCTCCATGGCCTGTGTGCTGAATGGTAAGGTGGATCAGATCATTGTCACCGGCGGTATTGCCTACGGCGCTGATGTGGTGAATGCCCTGAAGGAGAGGGCGGAGTGGATTGCACCTTTTACCGTATATCCCGGCGAGGACGAACTGCTTGCCCTGGCCCAGGGTGCCCTCCGTGTGCTGTCCGGCGAGGAGGAGCCCAAAGCATATTAAGGAATTGCGATTCCTAAGTACAACCAATGTGGCGGGGGCTGTGTAAAGCAGGCCTCCGCTGTTTGTTGGGGAAATGTGGACGAAAAAATGAAGATAAGTAAAAATATGTGGCAGAGTATCTCTCCCATGAAGATCATTCTGGGAGGTTATCTGGCCATTATCCTTGTGGGAACCATGCTGCTTGCCCTGCCCATTGCCACCAGAGGGCCGGGGGGAACGCCGGTTTCAGACTGCTTTTTTACCGCCACTTCCGCCACCTGTGTGACAGGGCTGATAAGGTATGACACATTCACCCACTGGACGCTTTTCGGGCAGCTGGTGATTCTGGCCATGATCCAGGTGGGCGGGGTGGGATTTATGACGGTGGCCATCCTGGTGATGGTGTATACCAAGAAAAAGATCACTTTAAGCCAGCGATCCCTGATGCAGAATTCCATCTCCGCCCCTCAGATTGGGGGCATTGTGCGGATGACCAAGTTCATTGCCAAAGGGACCCTGGCCGTGGAACTGGCGGGGGCCTGTCTTCTGGCCCCCTGGTTTATCCCCAGATTCGGAGTGGGGAAGGGGATTTATTTTTCCCTCTTTCACGCCGTGTCGGCCTTCTGCAATGGAGGGTTTGATCTTATGGGGGGTACCACAGGAGAGTATTCTTCCCTCACGGGAGCCGCAGGGGACTGGTATGTGTGCACGGTCATAATGGTGCTGATTGTTCTGGGAGGACTGGGATTTTTTGTTTGGCACGATGTGATTGAACACAAGTTTCACATTGGAAGATTTGAGCTTCAGAGCAAGATGGTGCTCTCCATCAGTGCCGTGCTGATCCTGGCAGGCGCTGCGGCGCTGGCGGCTCTGGAATGGGAGGGGACCCTGTTTGCGGACATGACCCCTCTGCAGAAGATTCACGGGAGCCTGTTCCAGTCGGTGTCGGTGAGGACGGCGGGTTTTAACACGGTGGATCTGGCGGGACTGAAAGAAGGTTCCCTGTTTGTGATGGTGTGCCTTATGTTTATCGGCGGATCCACAGGATCCACCGCAGGGGGTATCAAGACCACCACTTTCTGGGTTCTCTGCATCAGCATTCTGGCCACGTTCCGCCGGAAGAAGAACATTGAGATGTTTGGGCGCAGGATGGAAGAGGGGATTACCAGGACGGCTTCCTGTGTCTTTATGACATATCTGCTCCTGACGTCGGCTGTCAGTGTCATTATCTCGGCGGTGGAGGATCTGCCTCTGCTGACAGCCATGTTTGAGTCGGTGTCCGCCATGGCTACGGTGGGGCTGACCCTGGGGGTTACGCCATCCCTGGGGATGCTTTCCAAGCTTCTTCTGGCATTTTTAATGCTCTGCGGCAGGGTGGGATCCATCACCATGCTTCTGGCATTTTCCTCGGAGAAGAGGGTGACAAATTCCAGGCTGCCCCTGGAAAAGGTGCAGGTGGGCTAGACTGACATGCTCTGAAAGTGTTTTGCTGCCGCAAAAGGCAGGAAGGATGCGGGATATGAAATCAATACTGGTTATCGGCCTTGGCCGCTTTGGGCGGCATATGGCGCAGAAATTTATAGAGAACGGCAATGAAGTGCTGGCCGTGGAGTGGAAGGAGGAGCGGGCGGACGCGGCGGTGGGCAGCATCCGTCAGATCCTCATAGGGGACGCCACGGACGAAAGATTTATGGACTCCCTGGGCATTGACAATTTTGACCTGGCGGTCATCGCCATCAGCGAGAATTTTCAGACAGTGCTGGAGGTGACAGTGCTTTTGAAGGATCTGGGCTGCAAGTACATTGTGGCCAGGGCCACCAGGGACGTACACAAGAAGCTGCTCCTGCGCAACGGGGCGGACTATGTGTCCTATGCGGAGCGGGAGGTGGCGGAGCGGCTTGCCATCAAGTTTGGCGCGGATACCATTTTTGACTATGTGGAGCTGACGCCGGAGGTAGGGATCTATGAGATCGCAATTCCCGAGAAGTGGGTGGGAAAAAGCATTGTGGAGCTTTCCATCCGCAGCGAGTACCATGTGAGCGTCATGGCCACCAAGAAACAGAACAAGATATTTCCCCTGCCCCACCCGGATCATGTGTTTGATGATGACGAGAGCGTTATTGTCATGGGCAGCGCCAGGCATATTGAGGCCATCACATAATGGGACCGTGCAGGGGCCGGAGAGAACAAGAAAGAGAGTGTGAGACATCATGAGTACGGTTGAGGGCGGCAGAAAGCTTGGGGGGATCAAGACGGTGGTCTATGGCAGGACGGTCGTGATTCTGCTTGGATTTCTGGCGCAGCTGGCACTGTTGTATGTGGGATATATTCTGCTGAGAAATTACGGTTATGTGACTTATGGGCTGTTCCTGACGGTGACTGCCGTGGCGGTGCTGTATATCTTTAACGCGCCTGGAAATCCGGATCTGAAGCTTTCGTGGATGCTTCCCATCGCTGTTCTCCCTGTCTTTGGAGCTATCTTTTATGTGACCATCTCTGCCCAGCCAGGCATCAAGGTTATGTACAACCGGCTGAAGGCGCTGTCGGAGTACACGAAGAAATATGTGCTTCCCGGAGGGGAAGCCGGGGACAGGCTGCGGGCGGAGTGCCGCCATATGGGGCAGCTTGCCCATTACCTGGAGAATTACGATAACAGTCCTGTGTATGACGCCGGCGTGGTGAAATATTATCCCCTGGGTGACTGCCAGTATGTGGACATGATGGAGGAGCTTGGGAAGGCGGAAAAGTTTATTTTTATGGAATTTTTCATTGTGGCGGAGGGCCGGATGCTGGAGACGATTCTGGCTCTGCTGCGGGAGAAGGCCCGGCAGGGGGTGGAGGTGCGCTTTATGTGCGACGGCACCAATGTGCTTTGGAACCTGCCGGGCTCCTTTCCCAGGATGCTGGAGCAGGAGGGCATTCGCTGCAAGATGTTTGCGCCCATCAAGCCCATTTTCTCCCCCCATTACAATAACAGGGACCACCGCAAGATTCTGGTCATTGACGGCAGGGTGGCCTTTACAGGGGGGATCAACCTGGCGGATGAATATATCAACGGGAAAGTGCGGTTCGGGCACTGGAAGGATGCGGGGATCATGGTAAAAGGGGAGGCCGTGGAGCGGTTTACCCACATGTTCCTGGAGATGTGGAACGAATCGGAGAAGAAGGCGGAAGACTATGAGAGATACCTGACGCCGGATCAGGGCCAGGGGCCAGGGGACGGCTATGTGATCCCCTACAGTGTCTGCCCCCTGGGGCCGGAGCGGGTGGGGGAGAGGGTTTATCTGGATATTATTCATATGGCCCACTCTTACGTCCACATTATGACACCATACCTGATTCTGGACTATCAGATGCAGATGGCCCTCTCCTATGCGGCCAAGAGAGGGGTGGAGGTGGTCATTATCATGCCCCGGATTCCGGACAAGAAATATGCGTTTGTGCTGGCCAAAACCTACTACAATCCCCTTCTGGAGGCCGGGGTGAGGATCTTTGAGTACGAGCCGGGCTTTGTCCATGCGAAAGTGTTTGTGTCGGATGATGAGAAGGCAGTGGTTGGCACGGTGAATCTGGACTTCCGCAGTCTCTATCACCATTTTGAGTGCGGCCTGGTGCTCTATCGGAATTCCCAGGTGGCGCAGGTGGAGCGGGATGTGCAGGACACGTTGGAGAAATGTATTGAGATAGGGCTGGAGGACTATAAAAAGCTGAAGCTCACGGACCGGATGCTGGGAAGGGTGATGCGGTTTGTGGCTCCGCTGATGTAGTAGTCCGGGCGGATTTCCGCCCTTTTTTTATGCGCGCACGGGGGCGGAGAGGGAACCTTCCCTTTTGGATGAGTATGGGTTCCGGCAGAACTTTCCGGGGTCAAAAGTCGTCTATAGAACAGGGACATAAATGCCCTGGGGCTTTGGCGGCAGGCTCAAAGACAAGGCTGGAATCAGCGATAGGAGAACGGACAGTGAGAGATGGGGAAATACTGGATTTGTACTGGGCCAGGGAGGAGCGGGCGATTCTGGAGACTCAGGCCTCTTATGGAAGATACTGTTATAGCATTGCCTGGCATATCCTGCACATGAGAGAGGATGCGGATGAGTGTGTAAACGACACCTGGCTGAGGGCCTGGAATGCTATACCGCCCAGGAGGCCCGGCCGCCTGGGGGTGTTTTTGGGGACTATCACCAGGAACCTTGCCCTGGACAGGTGGAAGGAGCGGCATGCGGCCAAGAGAGGCAGCGGGGAGATGGTTCTGGCTTTAGAGGAGCTTGCGGAGTGCATCCCTGACAGGCGCAGCACGGAGGATGCGGTGGAGGCGGCGGAGCTGAAGAGGCTGCTGAACCAGTTTCTGGGCGGTCTGTCCCAGAAGGACTGCAGCGTGTTCCTGCGTCGTTACTGGTATGTGGAGGAGTACAGTGAAATTGCAAAACACTGCGGCATGAAACTGAATACAGTGAAGACTTCCCTGTACCGCACCAGGACGAAGCTTCGGGAGTATCTGGAACAGGAGGGAGTGAGGGTATGAGCGCGGAACATGGGGGCCAAAACGGCATGGAAAGACAAAGGGATAAGCAGAAGGCCGGGGAGACACAGAGAAGCACCGGGGCACAGTGTGAGGAGAACGCCGGGCAGCAGGCGCTGAGGATCATGGAAGCCCTCTCCGGGGTGGATGAGGAACTGCTGGAGCGCTGTATGCAGGAGGAAAGGGGGGAGACCTGGAACAAAGGGCTTTTGCCTCGGTCTGTGGGCTCCTTTTGGCGGGCCAGGCCCTGGGCGGCGGTTCTGTGTCTGGCGGCGGCAGGAGCGGCAGTCCTGGGAGGATATGGTCTGTCCGGCGGTGGGCCTGCCAATCTTTCCGGAACTTCCCCCGACGGGGAGGCAGGAGCCCGGGGTGTTCCGGCCCTGGAGGCGGAGGTGGACGGGGAGGCAGGGGCTTTGGCCCAGGACCAGCTTTCAGGGCAGGAAGCCGGCGCAGGGGGCGGCTGTTCCGTGGAAGAGGAGTATTCGCTGGAGGAGGCCAGGGCTCTGGAGGGGCTGGGCGATTACATTCCCGGCAGTCTTCCGGAAGGGTATGCCTTTGAGAGGGCGGTTTTATATTCTGAAGAGGAAGGGGAGAGTCTGACAGTCTTCTGGAGCAGGGGAAAGGAGCAATTGACGCTGAAAATTCTGCGGCATGATTCTGACATTCTCCAGATCGGGACAGAGTGGGCGGATCCGGTGTATGCCCAGGAGGATCTGAGCCTGGAGGCGGTAGAGGGCTCCATGGCGCTTTCCTCTGACACGGGCGGTACTGACACAGGCGGCACCGATATACTCGAAGGAAAATTCAGTGTGCTGTATCCGGAGGGTTATTTGGTGTGGTTTGACGGAAGGGGGACAGCGGAAGAAATTTGGGATATGTTCTGTTCCATTGAGGGAAGTACGCCTTAGCAGATTTCGTTTTCCCTCATTCGGTATCCCACCCCGATTTCTGTGAACACATACTCGGGATGGGCGGGGTTTTTTTCAATTTTGCGGCGGATGTTGGCCATATTGACTCGAAGGATGCGGTTGTTGTCAACCATGTAGGGGCCCCATATGGCGTTCATGATGGAATCATAGGGCAGCACCCGTCCTGAATGCGCCGCCAGCAGGGTCAGGATCTGGTATTCTATCTGGGTCAGGTGCACCCGCTCTCCCTCCAGGTGCACCGTTCTCTTTTCCATGTCAATCGCCAGGTTCAAAGCCTTGTAGAACCTGCAGGGGGCACATTCACCGCTGTGGCGCAGGGAAGTGCGGATTCGGGCCATCAGTTCTTCGGTTCCGAAAGGCTTGGTGATATAGTCGTCGGCGCCAAGATCCAGGGCTTTCACTTTCTCTTTCTCCTCTGTCCGGGCGGAGATCACAATGACGGGAATGCGGCTTCCGCTTCGCAGCTGTGTGAGCAGGTCACAGCCATCAATGTCGGGCAGGCCCAGATCCAGCAGGATCACACTGGGGGAGAGGGAGGACACCATGCGCAGCCCGCTTCTTCCCGTGGGGGTGGTTGCCACGCGGTAGCCGTTTTTTGTCAGGGAAGCGGAAACATAGGAAGATAGGTTTTCGTCGTCTTCGATGACCAGGATATTTTTTGCAGTCGTCATGGTTGATCCTCCTTCCATGGCTTGGGCACAGTGAAAAGAAATTCCGCGCCGGGGGTACAGTTTTGCCCCAGGAAAGTCCCCCGGTGGGCCGCGATAATGGTCTTGCATATGGCCAGGCCTATGCCGGTGCCCTTCTGTGGGCCCAGGGGGCGGAAGGGGGCGCGGGCAGGATCCTGGAACAGGCGCTCCAGAAGTTCCTCCGGCACCCCCCGTCCGTAATCTCTCACAAGAAAAGACACGGATTCCGGCTGCTCTTCCACGGTCACGTCCACGGGCCTTGTGCTGCCTGAGTGCAGCAGGGCGTTCTCCAGCAGGTTGATGATAACCTGCTCTATCAGCACGGCATCCATGGGCAGGATAAGGATATTTTCCGGTATCTTTACCTGAATGGCACAGCCCGGATGCCGCTTTTCTATTTTCTGCAGAGCTTCTCCCACCACTTCCTCCACCAGCTCGTCGTTCTTGTTGATGGTCAGATCATTGTCCTGGATCCGTGTGATGGCCAGCAGGTTTTCCGTCAGGTTGATGAGCCAGCTGGAATCTTTGTGGATGTCTCTGACAATGTATATCCGCTCCTTTTCGCCCAGCGTATTTTTGTTCTCCAGATAGATCAGACTGTTGCCCTGGATGCCTGCCAGGGGAGTGCGCAGGTCGTGGGAGATTGCCCGCAGCAGGGTGGCTTTCATGCCCTCCAGGGGCTTGGGCTCCCCCTCCTCCCCTGCCTTCTGTTCCGGGCCGGCACCGGCTTCCGGTATGGCTGCCAGGATGTTTTCCTCCGCCGGGTCCGGCGGGGGAGCTGCTTCCGCCCGGGCTTCCGGTTCCGGATCCCAGGTCTGGGCGCCTGTCCTGTGGGAGAAAGTGTATGTGAGCACGGCCATGCCGGACATTGCCATAAACGCCGTAAAAATTCCGTTCAGGCTGTCGCGCCCGGAATACAGCCACAGGGCGGCCAGGAGTGAATAACCTATGCCATAATAGCATTTTGCGGTGGTACAGGAGGTGAGCAGAAGGAAGAATATGAAGAAAAGCGTAGAATTTATCTGATTTTCGTGTGTAGTACGCCTGCATGTCCAAGAGAGGCATATTGCGGCCCCCGCAGAAGAGATCGCGATTAACAGGCTGGTGAAGTGCCGCCTGCATTTGGAGGACTTCAGTAGTTTCTTGAGCATAGTGGATCCTTCCATTCATCATAGGGCATATCTGCAGACTGATTTCTGTCGTATTTTTCGCGGCCGGACTGATTCGTCCGGCCTGCTGTTATTTTCCTGCCTGGGCAGGAAAGTACTTCTCTGACTGCCCGGGCAGGAAAATACTTCTCTGACTGCCCTTATTATAGCCACTAAGGAGTCAGTATGCAATAAAAGTGGGACAAAGTGAGCGCTAAGATGTCGTTAAGACCTCTGCCAGCGGCCTGAGGCGCCGCAGGGCAGCACCAGACCGCTCTGGGCCACAGGGAGTCCGATTTCATCCGCCGCCGTCTCTCCCCCCAGGTGCCCTGCCGCGCTGTGGATCAGGTAGGAGAGCACCGCCGGCTGCAGTCCTGTGGTGTAGGAGTTGATCAGCAGGAACCGGGCATCTTTGGACAGAAGCTGCACGGCCAGGGTGAGGAAGGGCCAGAGGCTTTCTTCCAGTTTCCAGGTCTCTCCTTTTGGGCCCCTGCCGTAGGAGGGAGGATCCATGATGATGCCTTCGTACCGGTTTCCCCGGCGCAGTTCCCGCTCCACAAATTTGACACAGTCGTCCACCAGCCACCGGACGGGGGCGTCCCCCAGGCCGGAGGAGACGGCGTTTTCCCTGGCCCAGGCCACCATGCCCTTGGAGGCGTCCACATGCGTCACCTGAGCTCCCGCCGCCGCTGCGGCCAGGGTGGCTCCGCCGGTGTAGGCGAAAAGGTTCAGCACCCGGAAGGGTCTGCCGGGGCGGGCATGCCTGCGGATCAGGTCGTGGCACCACTCCCAGTTCACGGCCTGTTCCGGAAAAAGGCCCGTGTGTTTGAAGCCCAGGGGCTTTAAATGGAAGAGAAGGTTTTGGCCTGCTCTGTCTGCAGGGCCTGCACTGCCCAGACGGTAGGAGATGGTCCACTCCCCGGGCAGATCAAAGAATTCCCATTCCCCGCCTCCTTTTGTGCTTCGGTGGTAGTGTCCGTTTTTGGTTTTCCAGCCCTGGTGGCTGTGGGGAGTGTCCCAGATCACCTGGGGGTCGGGGCGCACCAGAATGTAGTTTCCCCATCGCTCCAGCTTTTCACCGCAGGAGGCGTCCAGCACCTGGTAGTCTTCCCAATTTTCTGCAATCCACATATTTTCTTCCTGTTCCTTTCTTTTGTGTTATGACTACTAATACTATATCATGCGGGAAGAAGGGATATCAACAGGAAATACTTCAGCTTTCATAAAAATTTTTCCTTTTTTTCTATGTTACAGGGGCGTGGGCCAAATTTTTTCCAAAAGATGAAAAAAAAAGATTGCAAAGACGCAGGTTAGCGTGTATAATAATGTCGCTGTGGCATGATAGCTGTGAAGCGCGAGGTTGCCGGCTGCCAGCAATGGAGGTCGGGTTTTCCGTGGAGCGAATGTCAAGATGAAAGCTGACGACAAGTCACTGTACGTAGATACGAAGTGTAGGTTCATGATCCCAGAGGGTTGCGTGCGGGTTCAGGACACACACGGGAGAGTGTACAGTCACCGCTTGTCGTACTTAGGGTAAAAGTGCGAAAAGGAGGCGACTTTTTTTATGGCAAGTGAAGTAATGAGGATTACGTTGAAGGCGTATGAGCACCAGCTGGTGGATGCATCCGCCAAGAAGATCATCGAGACCGTGAAGAAGACCGGTTCTGAGGTAAGCGGCCCCGTGCCCCTTCCCACAAAGAAGGAGATCGTGACCATCCTGAGGGCGGTTCACAAGTATAAGGATTCCAGGGAGCAGTTCGAGCAGAGGACTCACAAGAGACTCATCGACATCATTGCTCCCACCCAGAAGACGGTGGATGCGCTGCAGAGGCTGGAGATGCCCGCAGGCGTACACATCGACATCAAGATGAAGACGAAGTAATCCAGGCAGAACCTCTACTTAGACGTAAGAACACAGTCCCGGCGACGGGGCGGCTGTAGCGCAACGATAGCCGCGTGGTCCGCTATGTAGACAATGCCCTCCGGGGCAGAAAGAGAGGAAAAATGAAGAAAGCAATTTTGGCGACAAAAGTCGGAATGACTCAGATCTTCGGCGAGAACGGCATACTGATCCCCGTGACCGTGCTCCAGGCAGGCCCCTGCGTGGTGACGCAGGTGAGAACCGTGGAGAACGACGGTTACAGCGCAGTCCAGGTGGGCTTTGTGGACAAGAAGGAGAGAATCGTCAACAAGGACGCAGGCGGCAGGAAAGAGATTATCCACAGGCACGGCGCCAACAAGGCGGAGCAGGGGCATTTCAAGAAGGCAGGCGTGAGCCCCAAGAAGTATGTCAGGGAGTTCAAGTTCGAGAACGCTGAAGAATACAGCCTGGGAGCGGAGATTAAGGCAGATATCTTCACTCAGGGCGACAAGATCGACGCAACGGCGACTTCCAAGGGAAAAGGTTTCCAGGGCGCCATCAAGAGACTGGGACAGCACAGGGGGCCCATGAAGCACGGCTCCAAGTTCCACCGCCATCAGGGTTCCAACGGCGCATGTTCTTCCCCCAGCCGCGTGTTCAAGGGAAAAGGGATGCCCGGCCATATGGGATGCCTGAAGGTGACAGTCCAGAATCTGGAGGTTGTAAGGGTGGACGCCGAGAAGAACCTGCTTCTGGTGAAGGGTTCCGTGCCCGGGCCTAAGAAGGGGCTGGTGACTATCAAAGAAACCGTGAAGGAAGGCTGAATTTGCGCGAAAGGAGGGCCAATCGAATGGCAAACGTAACTGTTTATAATATGGAAGGCAAAGAAGTCGGCACAATGGAACTGAACGATGCCGTCTTCGGAGCAAAGGTGAACGAGCACCTGGTGCATATGGCAGTGGTGCAGTACCTGGCTAACAAGCGCCAGGGTACACAGAAGGCAAAGACGCGCTCCGAGGTGTCCGGCGGCGGAAGGAAGCCCTGGAGGCAGAAGGGAACAGGCCACGCAAGGCAGGGATCCACAAGGTCTCCCCAGTGGACAGGCGGCGGAATGGTGTTCGCACCCGTTCCCAGGGACTACTCTTTCAAGATCAACAAGAAGGAGAAGAGAGCGGCCATGAGATCCGTGCTCACGGACAAAGTTCAGAATAACAAGCTGATTGTCCTGGAGGACCTTAAGCTGGATGCCATCAAGACCAAGGACTTCGTGAAGGTGCTTGACAACCTGAAAGTGGGCAAGGCCCTGGTGGTGACAGGCGCTCAGGACATGAACGTGATTCTCTCTGCAAGGAATCTTCCCCTGGTGGAGACCTCCTATGTGACGGTGGAGGAGACAGAGGGAAAGAGGGAGATCAAGAGCAACATCAACGTATATGACGTGATGAGATATGACACCCTGGTTGCGACTAAGAGCGCAATTGCGAATATCGAGGAGGTGTACGCGTAATGGCTGATATTAGATACTACGACGTAATCCTCAAGCCGGTTATCACAGAGAAGAGCATGTCCGGCATGGGCGATAAAGAATATACCTTCCTGGTTCATCCTGACGCAACCAAGACGCAGGTGAAGGAAGCGGTGGAGAAAATGTTCGAGGGCACCAAAGTGGCCCGGGTCAACACCATAAACAGTGTGGGCAAGAAAAAGAGGCGGGGCACCGTGGTGGGCGTTACGGCCAAGACAAAGAAGGCCATTGTAAAACTCACCGAGGACAGCAAGGAAATCGAGATCTACCCCGGCCTGTAAAGGGCCCGGGTGCGGGCTGCAGCCCGTGCCCTGCGCAGATTTAAGTATGCGGCAGGAGGATGCTGCCGCGCAAAGAATCATAGAAAAGGAGACTAGATACAATGGGAATTAAGAAATACAATCCCTATACGCCTTCCAGAAGGCATATGACCGGCTCTGATTTTTCCGAGATCACCAAGAAGGAGCCTGAGAAGAACCTGTGCGTTTCCCTGAAGAAGCATGCAGGCCGCAACAACCAGGGCAAGATCACCGTAAGGCATCACGGCGGCGGCGCCAGAAGAAAGTACAGGCTTGTGGACTTTAAGAGGAACAAGGACGGCATCTCCGCAAAGGTGATCGGTATTGAGTATGATCCCAACAGGTCCGCCAACATCGCTTTGATCTGCTACGAGGACGGACAGAAAGCATATATTCTTGCTCCCCAGGGCCTTACGGACGGCATGAAGGTCATGAACGGAAGCGGCGCTGAGGTGAGGATTGGAAACTGCCTTCCTCTTTCCGAGATCCCTGTAGGTACGCAGGTACACAATGTGGAGCTCTATCCCGGCAAGGGCGGCCAGCTGGTTCGTTCCGCAGGTAACAGCGCACAGCTGATGGCTAAGGAAGGAAAATATGCGACACTTCGTCTTCCCTCCGGAGAGATGAGAATGGTTCCCCTGGTCTGCCGTGCCACAATCGGCGTGGTGGGCAATGGAGACCACAACCTTATTAACGTAGGAAAAGCTGGGCGCAAGCGCCACATGGGCTTCCGTCCCACGGTTCGCGGTTCCGTCATGAACCCTAACGACCATCCTCACGGCGGCGGCGAAGGCAAGACAGGAATCGGACGTCCCGGTCCCAGCACCCCCTGGGGTAAGCCTGCTCTTGGTCTGAAGACGCGCAAAGCCAAGAAGGCTTCCAACAGGCTGATTGTAAGAAGACGTGACGGCAAGGCGATGAAATAAGGAGGAGAGACAATGGCTAGATCACTGAAAAAAGGACCTTTTGCAGACGAAAGCCTGTTAAAGAAAGTAGATGCGCTGAATGCGTCAGGACAGAAGCAGGTTATCAAGACCTGGTCCCGCCGTTCTACGATTTTCCCTTCCTTTGTGGGGCATACCATTGCGGTTCATGACGGCAGGAAGCATGTGCCTGTGTATGTGACCGAGGACATGGTTGGACACAAGCTGGGTGAGTTCGTAGCCACCAGGACTTTCCGCGGCCACGGCAAGGATGAGAAGAAGTCCAAAGTCAGGTAGCAGCCTGGGAAATACAGGATCTGAAATCCAGGGTACAGGTATCCTGGAAGAGATAGAAGTCCTGGGATGTTTTAACGCACAATTGCCCGGGAGGGAGTTGCATTGTGTCTGTCTGCGGCGGGGATGCCGTAGCAGATGCGTTAAGTAAAAAGGAGGATAGGATCTATGGCTAAGGGACATAGAAGTCAGATTAAGAGAGAGAGAAATGCTCAGAAGGATACCAGACCTTCGGCAAAGTTATCTTATGCGAGGGTATCCGTGCAGAAGGCGTGCTTTGTACTGGACGCCGTCAGGGGCAAAGATTTGGACACAGCGCTTGCTGTTTTGAGATATAATCCCAGGTATGCTTCCGGCCTGATCAAGAAACTGATAGAGTCAGCAGCTGCAAATGCCGAGAACAACAACGGCATGAACAGGGAAAAGCTTTATATTGCGGAGTGCTACGCGAATAAGGGACCTACTATGAGACGTATCCAGCCCAGGGCGCAGGGCAGGGCTTACCGTATCGAGAAGAGAACAAGCCATATCACTGTTGTGCTGGATGAGAGGAAGTAGGGAAAGGAGCGAACAAATAAATGGGACAGAAAGTTAATCCTCATGGCTTAAGGGTCGGTGTTATTAAAGATTGGGATTCCAGATGGTATGCCGAGGGAGAGTTCTCCGATTACCTTGTGGAAGACTACGAGATCAGAAAGTACCTGAAGAAGAAGTTATACAGCGCCGGTGTCTCCAGGATTGAGATTGAGCGGGCATCCGACAGGGTGAGGATAACCATCCACACCGCCAAGCCCGGCATGATCATCGGCAAGGGCGGGGCTGAGATCGAGGCCACCAAGGCGGAGCTGACAAAGCTCACCGACAAGAAGATCCTCATTGACATCAGCGAGATCAAGAAGCCGGACAGGGATGCCCAGCTGGTGGCAGAGAACATTGCCCAGCAGCTTGAGAACCGTATCTCCTTCCGCCGCGCCATGAAGTCCTGCATGGGAAGGACCATGAAGTCCGGCGCACTGGGGATCAAGACCTCCTGTTCTGGACGTCTGGGCGGAGCAGACATGGCCCGCACGGAGTTCTACAGCGAGGGAACCATTCCCCTTCAGACCCTGAGAGCGGATATCGACTATGGTTTCGCAGAGGCGGACACCACATACGGCAAGGTTGGAGTTAAAGTTTGGATATATAAAGGCGAGATACTTCCTACAAAAGGAAATCAGACGGAAGGGAGTGATAGATAATGTTAATGCCTAAGAGAGTAAAGCACCGCAAACAGTTCCGCGGCAGCATGGCAGGCAAGGCCACAAGGGGCAACAAGATCACTTACGGAGAGTACGGCCTGGTGGCTCTGGAGCCCTGCTGGCTGAAGTCAAACCAGATTGAGGCGGCTCGTATCGCACTCACCCGCTACACAAAGCGTACCGGTCAGGTCTGGATCAAGGTTTTCCCTGACAAGCCCATCACTTCCAAGCCCGCTGAGACCCGAATGGGTTCCGGTAAAGGATCCGTGGAGTACTGGGTGGCAGTGGTAAAGACAGGCCGCGTGATGTTTGAGATTGCCGGCGTACCGGAGGAGCAGGCGAAAGAAGCCCTGCGTCTGGCAATGCATAAGCTTCCCTGCAAGTGTAAAATCGTTTCTAAGGCAGATTTGGAAGGCGGTGTAGAATAATGAAATCTAGCAAGTTTGTAGAAGAATTAAGGGGCAAGTCCGTCGAGCAGCTGAACCAGGACCTTGTTGCTGCGAAAAAAGAGCTTTTCAATTTGAGATTCCAGAATGCGACCAACCAGCTGGACAATACTGCAAGGATCAAAGAAGTGAGAAAGAACATCGCACGTATTCAGACAGTTATCACTGCAAAAGCCAGAGCATAATTGCCGGATGGTGAGGAAAGGAGATCAACCGTGGATAGAAATTTGAGAAAAGTTCGTGTTGGTAAAGTTACCAGCAATAAGATGGATAAAACCGTTGTCGTGGCCATCGAAGAGCATGTGAAGCACCCTCTTTATAAGAAAGTCGTAAAGCGCACTTACAAGCTGAAGGCACATGACGAGAAAAACGAGTGCAATATCGGCGACACCGTCAGAGTGATGGAGACAAGGCCTCTGTCCAAAGAGAAGAGATGGAGACTGGTGGAGATTATAGAGAGAGCTAAGTAAATTAGCACGGCGGGCAGATAGGTCCGGACGGCCTGCCCGGAGGGGCAGGGATCTGTAGTGAAGGAGGAGAATCATGGTTCAGCAGGAAACGAGGTTAAAAGTTGCTGATAACACCGGTGCGAAAGAGCTGCTTTGCATTCGTGTTATGGGCGGCTCTACGAGAAGATATGCCCATATTGGTGATGTGATTGTTGCTTCCGTCAAAGATGCAACACCAGGCGGCGTTGTAAAGAAGGGTGATGTTGTCAAAGCTGTAGTGGTACGCACTGCAAAGGAGGTACGCCGCAAGGACGGCTCCTACATCAAATTTGATGAGAATGCAGCGGTGATCATCAAGGAGGACAAGACACCCAGAGGAACCCGTATTTTTGGGCCGGTAGCGAGAGAGCTTCGTGAAAAACAGTTTATGAAGATTGTCTCTCTGGCTCCCGAGGTATTATAAGGAGGCGCCATTATGTCAATGTTGAAGATTAAGAAGGGTGATACCGTCAGGGTCATTGCCGGCAAGGACCGGGACGCAGAGGGGAAAGTGGTTTCCATAGATGCCAAGAATCACAGGGTGGTTGTGGAGGGCGTGAACATGATCACAAAGCATGCAAAACCTTCCCAGGCCAATCCTAACGGAGGCATCGTTAAGATGGAAGCTCCTATTGATATTTCAAACGTAATGCTCGTCTTCAAAGGCAAGACCACCAGGGTCGGCTTTAAGATGGAGGGAGACAAGAAAGTCCGTTTCGCGAAATCTACAGGCGAAGTGATCGATTGATCAATAGGAAGGAGGAAGAAAAGTGGCAAGACTGAAAGATCTGTATTATGATGAAATCGTAGAAGCGATGACAAAGAAATTTGGATACAAGAATGTCATGCAGGTGCCTAAGATTGACAAGATTGTTGTCAACATGGGCGTGGGCGAGGCTAAGGAGAATGCCAAGATCCTTGAGAACGCCATGTCGGATATGGAGACCATCACCGGCCAGAAAGCAGTGCTTACCAAGGCAAAGAAATCCGTGGCGAATTTCAAGATCCGTGAGGGTATGGCCATCGGCTGCAAGACCACTCTGCGGGGAGAGAAGATGTATGAGTTCCTTGACAGGCTGGTAAACCTGGCGCTCCCCCGTGTGCGCGACTTCCGAGGCGTCAACCCCAACTCTTTTGACGGAAGGGGCAATTATGCCCTGGGCATCAAGGAGCAGTTCATCTTCCCTGAGATCGAGTACGACAAGATTGACAAGACCAGGGGCATGGATATCATTTTTGTTACCACTGCCGGGACGGATGAAGAGGCCCGCGAGTTGCTGAGGCTGTTCAACATGCCTTTCGCAAAACAGTAAGGAGGTAAATTAAATGGCTAAGACATCTATGAAGATAAAGCAGCAGCGCAAGCCCAAGTTTTCCACCCAGGCATATTCTCGCTGCAGGATTTGTGGGCGTCCCCACGCGTACCTGAGAAAATACGGCGTCTGCAGAATCTGCTTCCGCGAGTTGGCTTACAAGGGTGCGATTCCTGGCGTCAAAAAGGCAAGCTGGTAGGAAGGAGGAAAATACCATGACAATGAGCGATCCTATTGCAGATATGCTTACAAGAATTCGTAATGCCAATACTGCGAAGCATGATACAGTGGACATTCCCGTGTCCAGGATGAAACTGTCCATCGCGCAGATCCTTCAGGATGAGGGTTATATCAACAAATATGAGGTTGTTGAGGACGGAAAGTTCAAGACCATCCATATTACTCTGAAGTATGCTGCCGACAAGAGCGAGAGAATCATCTCAGGCATCAAGAGGATCTCCAAGCCCGGCCTGCGCGTATATGCGGGCAAGGATGAACTGCCCAGAGTGTTGGGCGGTCTGGGCATTGCGATCATTTCCACCAACCAGGGTGTTATCACTGACAAGAAGGCCCGGGAGCTGCAGGTGGGCGGCGAGGTGCTTGCATTCGTGTGGTAAGCACAGGTTAAGAAATGAGATGATGCTGCCGGTTCTGCGGTACCGCAGAGTGCCCCGGACGGAGTGGTTCAGGGCGCAGGGACGGTGTTCGGCAGGTTTTGCGGCCATGGGCCCCCGGGCCTTGTCCGCGGCAGCTGACCATATAGAATATAGGAGGTACGGGCATGTCACGTATAGGTAGAATGCCAATCGCGGTTCCCGCAGGTGTCACTGTGGAAATTGCAGAAAATAACAAGGTTACTGTTAAGGGACCTAAGGGCACACTGGAGAGGGTGCTGCCCAGTGAGATGGAGATCAAGCAGGAGGCCGGCGAGATTCTGGTCAGCAGGCCCAACGATTTAAAGAAGATGAAATCTCTCCACGGCCTTACCAGGACATTGATCAACAACATGGTGATGGGCGTCACCCAGGGCTACGAGAAGAAGCTTGAGGTGAACGGCGTAGGTTACAGGGCTGCAAAGGCAGGAAAGAAGCTTACCTTGAGCCTGGGCTACTCCCATCCGGTTGAGATGGAGGACCCTGAGGGCATTGAAACCGTCCTTGAGGGACAGAATGTCATCATTGTCAAGGGAATTGACAAGGAGAAGGTGGGCCAGTTTGCGGCTGAGATCCGGGATAAGAGAAGGCCGGAGCCTTACAAGGGCAAGGGTATCAAGTATGCCGATGAAGTGATCAGGCGCAAGGTCGGCAAGACCGGTAAGAAATAACAGATAAGGAGAGTTGAAGATGGTTAACAAGAAATCGAGAAATGATGTCCGTGTTAAAAAGCACATGAGAATTCGTAACCGCTTCAGTGGCACTGCGTCAAGACCTCGCCTTGCGGTGTTCAGGAGCAATAATCATATGTATGCTCAAATTATCGACGATACGGTTGGGAATACATTGGTGTCCGCTTCCACCCTTGAAAAAGAGATCAGGGCTGAGCTTACCAAGACCAATGATGTGGCTGCGGCAGCATATCTGGGAACTGTCATAGGAAAGAGAGCTGTGGAAAAAGGGATCCAGAGCGTTGTCTTTGACAGGGGCGGCTATATTTACCATGGTAAAGTTGCAGCGTTGGCTGACGCGGCCAGGGAAGCTGGCCTGGAATTCTAGGAAAGGAAGAGGATAACACACCATGAAACACAGCATCATAGATGTAAGCCAGTTAGAGTTGAATGACAAGGTTGTGGCCATCAAGCGTGTTACCAAGACCGTCAAGGGCGGGCGCAATATGCGCTTCACTGCCCTGGTGGTGGTTGGAGACGGCAACGGCTATGTGGGCGCCGGTCTGGGCAAGGCGGTGGAAATTCCCGAGGCTATCCGCAAGGGAAAGGAAGACGCCATCAAGCATCTTGTCAAAATATCGCTGGATGAGAATAACTCCATCACGCATGATTTCATCGGCAAGTACGGCTCCGCCAATGTGCTGCTGAAGAAGGCTCCGGAAGGAACCGGAATCATTGCCGGAGGTCCTGCCCGTGTGGTATGCGAGCTTGCAGGCATTAAGAATATCAGGACCAAGTCCCTTGGATCCAACAATAAGCAGAATGTTGTTCTTGCGACGCTCACGGGCCTGACGCAGATCAAGTCTCCGGAAGAGGTGGCCAGGAGCCGCGGCAAGTCTGTGGAGGACGTGACAGCTTAAGGAAGGTCCTTCCCAGGCTAAGTCGCAGTTGAAAGGAGAACAGTCATGGAAGATAAGAAGTTAAAGATCACTTTGGTAAAATCCACCATTGGCGCCGTGGCAAAGAACAAGGCAGTGGTGGAATCAATGGGGCTCCGCAAAATAGGCAGGTCTGTAATACTTCCTGATAACGATGCAACAAGGGGGCAGATCCGCAAGGTGAGCCATTTATTGAAAGTTGAAGAAGTATAGTCGATAGGAGGTGTTAGATATGGAAATGTCCAATTTGAGGCCTGCAGATGGCTCAAAGCATAATGGTTTCAGAAGGGGCCGCGGTCATGGCTCAGGAAACGGCAAGACCGCCGGCAAGGGACACAAAGGCCAGAAGGCCCGTTCCGGCGCACCCAGGATCGGCTTTGAGGGTGGCCAGATGCCTTTGTACAGGCGCCTTCCCAAGAGGGGCTTTACAAACAGGAATTCTAAGGATATCGTTGCGATCAATGTAAGCGCGCTGGAGCGTTTTGAAGACGGTACAACAGTGGATGTGAATACACTCATTGAGGCCGGCATCATTAAGAAGCGCCGGGACGGCGTAAAGGTGCTTGGGTATGGAGAATTTACCAAAAAGCTCAATGTCAGGGTAGACGCATTCAGTGCATCTGCAAAGGAAAAAATTGAAGCACTTGGTGGAACAGCAGAGGTGATGTAATGCTCACAACACTGAAAAACGCATTCAAAATTAAAGAACTCAGGGACAAGATTTTATTCACCTTCGCCATGTTGGTTGTGATCCGTATCGGGTCACAACTTCCCGTGCCGGGGGTGAACACCGAATATTTCAAAAACTGGTTTAATGCTCAGTCCGAGGGTGCGTTCAGCTTTTTTGATGCGGTAACAGGTGGTTCCTTCATCAATATGTCAATTCTGGCCCTGAACATTACGCCCTATATCAACTCTTCCATTATCATGCAGCTGCTCACCATTGCCATTCCCAAGCTGGAGGAGCTGCAGCGGGACGGAGAGGACGGAAGAAAGAAGATCGCCTCCATCACCAGATATCTGACGGTGGGGCTGGCTCTGATTCAGTCCACGGCCATGGCTGTGGGTTTCGGCAGACAGGGTTATCTGATCCAGTTTAATGCGCTGAATGTGATCTGTGCCGTGGCGACGCTCACGGCAGGAAGTGCCTTCCTTATGTGGGTGGGTGAGAGGATCACGGAGAAGGGCATCGGAAACGGTATTTCCATTGTCCTTGTCATCAATATTATTTCCAGGCTGCCGGAGGATCTGGGGAATCTGTTTGAGCAGTTTGTGTTTGGCAAGGCTCCTGCCACGGCGGTTCTCGCGGCTGTGGTTATTTTTGCAATTATTATTGCCATGGTGGTGCTGGTCATTATTCTGAATGACGGTGTGCGCCGGATCCCCGTACAGTATGCCAACAAAGTCCAGGGCCGTAAGATGGTGGGGGGACAGACCTCCAACATACCGCTGAAGGTGAACACGGCAGGCGTGATTCCAGTTATCTTTGCACAGTCCCTGCTGCAGATGCCCGGCATAATTTCTTCTTTTGCGGGTTATGCGGGAACAGGTGTCTGGAGTGAGATTTTGAAGTACCTGAACGCCACTTACTGGCTTAACCCGGGCCAGATGAGATATTCCATCGGTCTGTTGGCGTATATTGCAATGATCATTTTCTTTGCATATTTTTACACGTCCGTCACCTTTAATCCTCTGATGATAGCTGATAACATGAAGAAGCAGGGTGGTTTTATCCCGGGTATCAGGCCAGGGAAGCCCACAAGTGATTATCTGAACAAAGAGCTGAACTACATTGTGTTTATCGGCGCCGTGGGACTGACGATTGTGGCGGTTCTGCCGTATTTTTTCAGCGGAGTGTTCAAGGCAAGCGTATCTTTTGGCGGCACAAGCCTTATCATTATTGTCAGCGTGGTACTTGAGACAATGAAACAGGTAGAATCCCAGATGCTGGTCCGGAATTACAAGGGCTTTCTGGAGAAATAAAGTCAGGAATCAGTGAGGCTGTCGCACAAACGGATGAAATTGTAGGTGGGGCAGTCTCATTTTGTAATTAGGGGCATTGATTTAAAAGAGATTTTGCGCGCTGAAGCGCGCAGGAGGGTGTAAATGAAAGTCATTATGTTAGGAGCGCCGGGGGCCGGGAAGGGCACCCAGGCAAAGATGATCGCAGAAAAGTTCGGCATTCCCCATATCTCCACAGGGGATATCTTCCGCGCCAACATTCAGAAGGGGACGGAGCTTGGGGCAGAGGCAAAGAAATACATGGACCAGGGGCTTTTGGTGCCTGACGAACTCACGGTGAAGATTCTTCTGGACAGGGTGGCCCAGGATGACTGCGGCAAGGGCTATGTGCTGGACGGATTTCCCAGGACCATTCCCCAGGCCAAAGTGCTTGATGAGGCTCTTGAGAAACTGGGAGAGAAGATTGACTATGCGGTGGATGTGGATGTGGCCGACGAGCACATTGTAAAGAGAATGTCCGGCCGCAGGGCCTGCCTGAAGTGTGGTGCTACATACCACGTGGAGCACATTCCGCCCAGGCAGGAGGGAGTCTGCGACAGCTGCGGCAGCGATCTGGTGCTGAGAGACGACGACAAGCCTGAGACAGTTATGAACCGTCTGAAAGTGTACCACGACCAGACACAGCCTCTGATCGAGTACTATGGACAGAAGGGTATCCTGCGGAAGGTGGACGGCACCATGGAAATGCAGGATGTATTTCATGCCATTGTGGATTTGTTAGGGTAGGTGGCCTTTTATCATGGGGATAATCATTAAGACTGAGGAGCAGATCAATCTGATACGGGAGTCCTGCAGGCTTCTGGCCATTGTGCATAGGGAGCTGGGGGAACTTATCCGTCCGGGGATATCCACCCGGGAGATCGACATCAAAGGGGATCAGCTTATCCGTAAACTGGGAGGAGTACCCAATTTTCTCCACTATCAGGGGTATCCTGCCAGCATCTGTGTGTCTGTAAACGACGAGGTGGTCCACGGTATACCCAGCAAACGCCGCATTCTCCAGGAAGGGGATATTGTCAGCCTGGATGCGGGCATGATTTACAAGGGATATCATTCCGACCAGGCCAGGACCCACGCTGTGGGCCAGATCAGTCCTGAGGCCCAGAAGCTGATTGACGTGACCCGGGAAAGCTTTTTTGCCGGTATAAAGATGGCCAGGGCGGGCAATCATCTCTTTGACATTTCCAATGCCATTGCGGCTTATGTGAAGCCCTTCGGCTACGGCATAGTGCGTGACCTGGTGGGACACGGGGTGGGGACCAAACTTCACGAGGATCCCCAGATTCCCAATTACCAGCAGAAGCGCAGAGGCCCCAAGCTGCGTCCGGGAATGACCCTGGCCGTGGAGCCCATGATCAATATGGGCAGGGGGGATGTGGAATGGCTGGAGGACAACTGGACTGTTGTGACCCAGGACGGTTCCCTCTCGGCTCACTATGAGAACACGATCCTGATCACGGAGGGCGAGCCGGAGATATTGACAGTTTAGAAACTTGGGAAGACATTTCCTTAGTAGGGGATGAGTGGATATGATAGGACAGTTTGCAGTCTCAAAGGCAGGGCATGACAAGGGTACGCTCTATGTGGTGGTTGCCAGGGAAGGGGATTTCGTGTACCTAAGCGACGGGCGTCTGAAAACGCCCCAGAAGCCGAAAAAGAAGCGGCTGCGGCATATACAGCCGGTAAACGCCGCAGTGGAAGGAGAACTCCTGCACAGGCTCCTGGAGGGCGGGAAGGTGTATGCGGAAGAAATCGGGCATGCTCTGAAGCTGTACTGCAGAAGTGTGGAAGGGCCGCAGGGCCGCAGATAATTATGGAGGGAATATATGTCTAAAAGTGATGTGATCGAGATTGAAGGTACGGTTGTGGAGAAGCTCCCCAATACCATGTTCCAGGTGGAGCTGGAGAACGGCCACCGTGTGCTGGCGCATATCAGCGGCAAGCTGCGCCAGAATTTCATCCGCATCCTGCCCGGAGACAAGGTGACACTGGAACTTTCGCCCTATGATCTGAACAAAGGGCGCATTATCTGGAGAGATAAATAGGCCGGCATTGCCGGGGGCGTCTTCGGGGCAGCCCCTGGCAGGAATCGCCTGATGGAATCCGTCTGGCGGCAGACGTTGGAAGGATGGTTGAAGTATGGAAAACGGAAAGGGCAGGTTTATTGCCTTTGAGGGAATAGACGGCAGCGGGAAGAGCACTCAGCTGCGGCTGTTTGTAAAACGGCTGCAGGAGGAAGGCATCCGGTGTCATACCACGATGGAACCTTCGGATTCCCCGGTGGGTTCACTGATTCATCAGATCCTGACAGGAAGGGTAAAGGCGGACAACAGGGTCATTGCGGCGCTGTTTGCCGCCGACAGGCTGGATCACCTGCTCAACGAGGTAAACGGGATCGCGGCAAAAGTGCAGGAGGGGATCACGGTGGTGACACACAGGTATTATTTTTCCTCCTACGCCTACCACAGTGTGGATGTGCCCATGGACTGGGTGATTCAGACCAATGCCCTCAGCAGGGATATTCTCAGGCCCACGGTGAACCTTTTTATCGACGTGGATCCGGACAGGGCCATGGAGAGGATCCTGAAAAACAGGGACCATGTGGAGCTGTTTGAGAAAAGATCCAGGCTTGTCCAGGTGAGGGAGAAATATCAGGAGGCCTTTGCGCTGCTGGAAGGGGAAGAAAATATCATCACAGTGGACGGCAACCGTCCTCCGGAGGCCGTGGCGGAGGAGATCTGGGAGAAAGTCTCCGGCTATTTTCGGGAGAGCTGAGTATTTGAGAGGTTTTTTCGGTCTTTTTATGAAATTAATTGGTAAAAGCCCTTGCAATTCACAGAGGTCTTGTGCTATAATACGAAATGGTCTTTTTTGAAAGGAGGGTTTAGCGTGAAGGTTAGAGCATCAGTAAAGCCAATGTGCGAAAAGTGCAAAATCATCAAGAGAAAAGGACGCATCAGAGTGATCTGCGAGAATCCGAAACATAAGCAGAGGCAGGGATAATCACCGTCTGGAGCGGCCCGGAGGGGCTGCGACAGGATTCGTGAGTTCTTGTCCGGTTTTTATGGCGGCTGAACCGGCGGGAGGAAGAGAAGCTTCTTCCCCTGCTGATTATCATAGAACTGGGATATGGAGCTTACTGGAGATTACTTCTTGATACCTCGGCGGAGGGACTTTTTCTGCCGGGGAAAGATCGGATGGAACAGACAGGTGTCCGGTTGGGTGGAAGCCCCAATCAATGAGTAACTAAGATAATGGAGGAAACGTAAATGGCTCGTATCGCAGGTGTTGACTTACCCAGGGAGAAACGGATTGAGATTGGTTTGACTTATGTGTATGGGATCGGCAGGTCCACTTCCAACAAGATTCTGGCGGAAGCAGGCGTGAATCCCGATACCAGGGTCAGGAATGTGACAGATGACGAAGTGAAGAAGATCACAGAGGCCATTGGAAAACTGGGCGTGACGGTGGAAGGCGACTTAAGGCGCGAGACCGCACTGAACATCAAGAGGCTTCAGGAGATCGGCTGCTACCGCGGCATCCGTCACCGTAAGGGTCTGCCCGTCCGGGGACAGAATACCAAGAACAATGCCAGGACCAGGAAAGGTCCCAAGAGAACCGTTGCCAATAAGAAAAAGTAAGAGGGGCTGACAGCAGTTCCCAAGAACGAGAAAGTAGGTTAGTTTAAAATGGCGAAGCAAGTTGCAAAAAAAGTGACAAAAAAGCGCGTAAAGAAAAACGTTGAACGCGGACAGGCACATATCCAGTCTTCTTTTAACAATACTATTGTTACGCTGACGGATACCCAGGGAAATGCTCTCAGCTGGGCAAGTGCCGGTGGTCTGGGATTTAGAGGTTCAAGGAAATCTACTCCGTATGCTGCACAGATGGCGGCAGAGACAGCTACAAAGGCTGCTCTGGTGCACGGGCTCAAGTCCGTGGATGTCTTTGTCAAGGGACCCGGCTCAGGGCGCGAGGCTGCCATCAGGGCGCTTTCCGCAAGCGGCCTGGAAGTGGTGAGCATTCGCGACGTGACACCCGTTCCCCACAACGGCTGCCGTCCTCCCAAGCGCCGCCGCGTATAGTACGCCGGTGTGGGGCTGTGAGAGCTCTCCCCGGAATATTCGGGATAATCGTTGGAAGAAGGTACCCGGCAGGGTATTGTAAACAGACAAGAAAGAAGAGGAAAAGAAACAATGGCAGTAAATCGTGTACCCGTATTGAAGAGATGCAGATCCCTGGGCCTGGAGCCTTCCTATCTGGGATATGACAAGAAGTCCAAGAGGCAGAATGCACGGGCGGGCAAGAAGATCAGCGAGTATGGTCTGCAGCTTCGGGAGAAGCAGAAGGCAAAGTTCATCTATGGCGTTCTGGAGAAGCCTTTCAGGAACTACTATGAGAAGGCGGACAGGATGAAGGGCATGACCGGTGACAACCTGATGATCATGCTGGAGAGAAGGCTTGACAACGTGGTGTTCAGAATGGGTTTCGCCAGGACAAGGCGTGAGGCACGTCAGGTTGTGGGACACAAGCACATTGCGGTAAATGGCAGAACGGTGAATATTCCCTCCTATTTGATCAAAGCCGGCGATGTCATTGAGATCAAGGAAAAGGCAAAGTCCCTTCAGAGATATAAGGAAATCACCGAGGTGACTGGCGGCAGGCTGGTTCCCGAGTGGATGGACGTGGACATGGAAAATCTGAAAGGAACCATCAAGAATCTTCCCACCAGGGAGATGATCGACGTTCCTGTTGATGAAATGCTTATTGTCGAGTTGTACTCCAAATAAGTCCTGTTGGCCTCTGAAGCCATATATTTACCGGACATCGGGAATATATGGCTTTGGAGTGTTTGTGTCTTTGGATAACAGTAACTGCTGGCGGAAGACATATTGCGTGAATTTTTATCGTCCAGACTAACATAAATTAAGGAGGGTATTCGAGTGTTCGAATTTGAGAGACCCAATATTGAGGTTGCTGAAATTTCAGAAGACAAGAAGTATGGCAAGTTCGTGGTTGAACCTTTGGAGAGAGGCTATGGCATTACGCTCGGCAATTCCCTGCGCAGGATTATGCTTTCTTCCCTGCCCGGAGCTGCCGTGAGCCAGATCAAGGTGGAAGGTGTCCTTCATGAATTCAGCGCGATACCCGGCGTGAAGGAGGACATGACGGAGATCATCATGAACCTCAAAAGCCTGGCCATCAGGAACAGCAGCGAGACAAACGAAACAAAGACTGCGTATATAGAATACGAGGGCGAAGGTATTGTACATGCTTCTGACATTCAGGCAGACCAGGACATAGAGATCCTGAACCCGGATCTGGTGATTGCCACCCTCAACGGCAGGGATACAAAGCTCTACATGGAACTTACCATCTCCAAAGGCCGGGGCTATGTGAGCGCCGACAAGAACAAGCATGAGGATCTGCCCATCGGCGTCATCGCCATTGACTCCATCTACACTCCTGTGGAGCGAGTGAATGTGTCCGTGCAGAATACCCGTGTGGGTCAGATCACTGATTACGATAAATTGACTCTGGATGTGTTCACCAACGGAACCCTGGTTCCCGACGAGGCGGTGAGCCTTGCCGCAAAGGTGCTCAGCGAGCATCTGAGTCTGTTTATTGATCTGTCCGAGAATGCCAAGACCGCAGAGGTGATGGTGGAGAAGGAGGACGATGAGAGGGAGAAGGTTCTGGAGATGAGTATTGACGAACTGGAACTCTCTGTCCGTTCTTATAACTGCCTCAAGAGGGCTGGCATCAACACGGTGGAGGAACTGTGCAACAGGACTTCCGAGGATATGATGAAGGTGCGCAACCTGGGACGCAAATCCCTGGAGGAGGTGCTGGCGAAGCTGAAGGAACTTGGTCTGCAGCTGAACCCCAGCGAAGAATGACAGCAGGATATTCCGCGGACGGTAAAGCCAAAGGGTTCGTCTGCGGTTCATCTCTATATGGAAGGAAATAGACGGCGGTCGTGACGGACTGCCCCGCATTCGGTAAATAAGTCCAAAGAGCGTTGCCGGATGTACCATGAAAGGAGAAAGGAAACAAATCATGGCAAAGTACAGAAAACTTGGAAGAACATCATCACAGAGGAAGGCGCTGCTTCGCAACCAGGTGACGGCGCTGCTTCAGCACGGCAAGATTGTCACCACCGAGGCCAGGGCCAAGGAAGTGCGGAAGATCGTAGAGCATCTGATCACCATGGCTGTGAAGGAGAAGGACAATTTTGAGACCGTGACGGTGTCGGCTAAGGTTCCCGTAAAGGATAAGGATGGCAAGCGTGTGAAGGAAGTCATCGACGGCAAGAAGGTGACGAAGTTTGAGTCCGTGGAGAAGGAGATCAAGAAGGATCTGCCCACCAGATCTCATGCCAGGCGTCAGATTCTCAGGGTGCTGTATCCGGTGGTGTCCGTTCCTGAGGAGAACGCAGGAAGGAAGAGGAACACCAAGGAAGTGGACCTGGTTGCAAAACTCTTTGACGAGTATGCTCCCAAGTATGTGGACCGCAAGGGCGGTTATACCAGGATTGTGAAGATCGGTCCCCGCAAGGGCGATGCGGCAATGGAAGTTATCCTGGAGCTGGTTTAAGATTTCCTGTAGAAGGCGGAGAACGGGAACCAATGTGGATGCATTGGTTCCTTTTTTGAATGCACAGCCCTGGGGAGGGGAATTGCCGCCAGGGCTGCTCACGGGGGATGGGCAGGTGGGAAGGGAAGAACAGAGGATGGGGATATGAGAGGTAAATCTTATAATAGAGAAGATGTGGCAAAGACGTTGAACATGGCCTGGCCGGCCATGCTGGAATCCTTTTTTACGGCTTTTGCAGGGCTGTTGGACTCCCTGATGGTCAGCTCCCTGGGGTCCTACGCGGTGGCTGCGGTGGGGCTGACCACGCAGCCTAAGTTTCTGGGTCTGTCCCTTTTTGTGGCGGCCAACGTGTCCGTGTCGGCTCTTACCGCCCGGCGCAAGGGGGAGGGAAACAGGGAGAAGGCAAATGGGATATTTTCCACTTTCCTGGCTTTTATCCTGGTGATGTCGGTGGTTCTCTCGGTGCTTCTGGTGGTGTTGGCGGATCCCATCATCCGTATGTGCGGTTCGGAGGAACTGACCCATGGAAGCGCGGTGGAATATTTTCAGATCGTTATGGGCGGGATGATCTTCAATGTGGTACAGATGGGGGTGAACGCGGCCCAGCGGGGTGCGGGCAACACCCGCATTACCATGCGCACCAACCTGGTCTCCAGCACGGTGAACATTCTCTTTAACTACCTGCTGATCCAGGGAAAATTTGGATTTCCGGCCCTGGGAATCCGGGGGGCGGCGCTGGCCACAGTTCTGGGAACGGTGGTGGCCTGTGTTATGAGCGTGGCTTCCGTCTGGGATAAGGAGGGTTTTGTCAGCATTCCCTATATACTCAGGGAGAAGATCAGGCCAGGTATGGAGGCCATGAAAAATATTGCCCGGGTGGGCTACAGTGTGTTTGCGGAGCAGGTGCTGATGCGCATTGGCTTTATGCTCACAGCCATTATGGCCGCGGATCAGGGGACCAACGCCATGGCCGCCCACCAGGTGGGAATGAACATTATGAGCCTGTCCTTTGCCTTTGGAGACGGGCTCCAGGCCACGGCGGTGGCCTTGATCGGCTACAGCCTGGGAGCAGGGCAGCCTGACCGGGCCAAGGAGTACGGCAGAACCTGCCGCATGATAGGGGGTGTGGTATCGGTGATACTTGCCCTGGTATATTTTCTGGGGGCAGGGCCGCTGATGGGTCTGTTTTTCCAGGAGAAAGAGATTGTAGACATAGGCGTGGACATTATGCATGTGATTATTTTTGTGGTGATCCTGCAGATTGCCCAGGTCATTTACATGGGGTGTCTGCGGGGGGCGGGAGATACCCTCTACACGGCCCTGGCCTCCACCGTCAGTGTGACTCTTGTTAGAACCCTGGGGTCCTATGCCTTCGGCTACTGGCTGGGCATGGGCATTATGGGTATCTGGTTCGGGGTGGTTGCCGATCAGCTCTCCCGGTTTCTTTTTGCCAGCACCCGTTTCCGCAGAGGGAAGTGGACGGAGATCCGCATTTAACCCTTGGGAAGGCTGAGCCCCTTTCTTCTAATCACTGGATCCCTGACTTGGAGCCGGCTTCTGGAAGTGCATGTAGCCTTTTGCATCATTCCAGTTTCCGCCCCATGTGAAGCCGTGTTCCAGGAAGAGTTTATAGCACAGATCGTTCTCGTCAATCTTATAGGGAAAGTCCTGCCGGCGGTCCCCGTAGTCCAGGCCGGGGTTCTCCAGAGGGGCCTCGGCGGAAGGGGCCCCGGACGATGGGAATACTTCCCGGGCGCCGTCTTCTCCATAGGACACATAGGGATTGTACAGGGGGTTGATATCCACCGCCAGTCCCTGGGAATGCCTTGTGGAATGGCTGTCCTCCTGTGTTCTGCCGCCAAAACAGAAGGTATTGTTATCTTCAATGGCGGCAGCCATGTCTCCGCTGTACTCCTCTGCCAGCAGCACTTTTTCTATTTTGTATTCGTTGAGATAGAGCTCATGGAAGATCTCAAGCAGATCCTGGGCAATCAGGCGGCTGCAGATCAGCTCTCCTTCCACGGGATTTCCCCCAAAGTCATAGTGCAGAATGTGAACATAGCACAGATCTTCGATTTCTTCCGGATCCTCCTCACCGGACAGAGAGAGGCCGGTCATATAGCGGCGGAGCCTGTGAGAGATCGGTTCATAGTAAAAACCTTCCTCCAGTGTGGTGCGCTCCTGGGCCTGTGAGAGACCGTTCAGGGCGGCTCCGGTGAGGGCGGATTCCTCCGGGGAATGGGGGACTGCGCTCTGAACGGGACTGCCCTCCTCTGGCGGAGCTGTGCTCTGGACGGGACTGTTCTCCTGGGACAGCGGAGGTCCGGAGGGGGACTGGCCGGGATTTTGCTGCATGTATTCCGAGAGGCTTAAAGAGTCCCGGGAGACAAACCTGGAGATACTGCTGGCTATGACAACGATGGCGGCCAGGACGATTACCATCTGAATGATTTTTGACCTGTTCATGGGTGGATGTTCCTTTCCTTAGGGATGCTTTTGCCTGTGGCCTGAATGGTTCCCCCTTAGAATAGCACACGAAAGTTTTTTTGTAAACTTTCAGTAACAGTTTGGCGCCCTGTCCGCCCTGATGCAGCTTTCTGGCTTAAGGCCGGCAGGGCCAAGATGAGAAAATGCTTGTAATTCTCCCGGGAACCCCATATAATATGAGTCATGTGGTAACAGTCCAGTGTTTGGCCTGAACTGTTATGTCATAGGAGGAAAGAAAAGGAAGCATATATGGGAATCATTGAGACAAAAGATTTGGTATATGAATATATCCGGCGGGATGAGGAAGGCAATGTGGAGGGAATCACCAAGGCTGTGGACCAGGTGGACCTGGACATTGCGCCGGGGGAGTTTATCGCCATTCTGGGGCACAACGGCTCCGGCAAATCCACCCTGGCCAAGCATCTTAACGCAATCTTAACTCCCACGGAGGGCACTGTTTGGGTGGATGGAATGGATACTGCCCAGGAGGAGAAGGTGTGGGATATCCGCCGGGAGGCGGGGATGGTGTTCCAGAATCCTGACAATCAGATCATCGGTCAGGTGGTGGAGGAGGATGTGGGGTTCGGCCCGGAAAATATGGGAGTTCCCACAAGGGAAATATGGGAGCGGGTGGAGGAGAGTCTGAAAGCCGTGGGAATGTATAAGTTCCGCAGGCACTCTCCCAACAAGCTTTCCGGCGGACAGAAACAGCGCGTCTCCATTGCCGGGGTTCTGGCCATGCACCCTAAATGCATTATTCTGGACGAACCCACCGCCATGCTGGATCCCCAGGGACGGCGGGAGGTAGTGCGGGCGGTGAGAGCGCTGAACCAGGTGGAGGAGATCACCGTTATCCTGATCACCCATTACATGGAAGAGATCATTTACGCAGACCGGGTCTATGTGATGGATCGGGGGAAGGTGGCCATGGAGGGAACGCCCAGGGAAATCTTTTCCCAGGTGGAGGCGCTGAAGGAGCTGCGCCTGGATGTGCCCCAGGCCACCCTGCTGAGTTATGAGCTGCAGAAGAGGGGCGTCCGCCTGCCGGACGGCATACTGACCAAGGAGGAACTTGCGGACGCCCTTGTGGCGCTGGGCCCAGGCTCATAGCATAAACTTTGCCGGCCGGGGAAGGAGTCCCCGGAGGCGGAGAGACGGAGAGGAAAGTATGGCGATTATCTTAGATCATGTAAACTATGTATACGGCGCTGACACTCCCCTGGCGGTGAAGGCTCTGGACGATGTCTGTCTGCAGATTCCGGACGGACAGTTTGTGGGGCTGATCGGACACACGGGTTCCGGAAAATCCACTCTGGTACAGCACTTGAATGGCCTGCTGAAAGCCACATCGGGCCATATCTATCTGGATGGGGAGGATATATCAGACAGGGATTACGACAGGAAGAAACTCCGCAGCAGGGTGGGGCTGGTTTTCCAGTACCCTGAACACCAGCTGTTTGAGATAGATGTGTTCCACGATGTGTGTTTTGGCCCTAAGAACCTGGGACTGGACAAAAAAGAGGTGCAGCTGCGGGCATTTGACGCTCTGCGCAGAGTGGGATTTCCCATGGAGCTCTACGATCAGTCGCCTTTTGAGATATCCGGGGGACAGAAAAGAAGAGCGGCCATCGCCGGGGTTCTGGCCATGAAGCCGGAAGTGCTGGTGCTGGACGAGCCCACCGCAGGGCTGGATCCCCAGGGCAGGGATGAGATACTGCATCAGATCAAGGAGCTGCAGGAGTCCACGGGAATGACAATCATTCTGGTGTCACACAGCATGGAGGATGTGGCGGAATATGTGGACAGAATCATTGTGATGAACCAGGGCAGAGTGATGTACGACGCCGTTCCCAAGGAAGTGTTCTCCCATTACAGGGAACTGGAGGAGGTGGGCCTGGCAGCGCCCCAGGTTACATACATCCTCCATGAGCTGCGGGAGCGGGGTTTTGACGTGGATGTGACAGCCACCACCATAGAGGAAGCGGCGGAGACTGTGGCCAGGGCATTGGGCATGTCCGGAAAATAACCGATAGCGAGGAGCAATATGCTGAGAGATATTACGTTAGGACAATATTACCAGACAGAATCTGTGATACACAGGCTGGATCCCAGGGTAAAGCTGGGGGGAACGCTGCTTTATATTATCTCCCTTTTTCTCTTTCACAGTTTTGTGGGGTATGCCGTGGCCATTGTATTTCTGGCACTGGTGATCAGGCTTTCCCATGTGCCCTTCCGTTTTATGGTCAAGGGAATGAAGGCTGTTCTTTTTCTGCTGCTGCTCACGGCGGCGTTCAATCTCTTTCTGACGCCGGGGACGGAGCTTGTGAGGTTCTGGAAGATCACCATCACTGTGGAGGGAGTGCGGACGGCGGCGGCCATGTCGGTGCGGCTTACCATGCTGATCATCGGATCCTCCGTTATGACTCTTACCACCACGCCCAACAATCTTACGGACGGCATGGAGAAGATGATGAAGCCCCTGAAAGTGTTCCGGGTGCCGGTTCACGAAGTGGCCATGATTATGTCCATCGCCCTGCGTTTCATTCCCATCCTCATGGAGGAGACAGACAAGATTATGAAGGCCCAGATGGCCAGGGGGGCAGATTTTGAGCAGGGGAATATTGTCAGGAGGGCCAGGGCCTTAGTGCCCCTGCTGGTGCCCCTGTTTATCTCCGCCTTCCGCCGGGCCAATGACCTGGCCATGGCCATGGAGGCCAGGTGTTACCGGGGCGGGGAGGGCAGGACGAAGATGAAACCCCTGTGCTATGCAAAACGGGATAGGATAGGCTATCTGTGTCTTGTGCTCTATGTGGCGGCGGGGGTGGCGCTGGATCGGATAGGGGCCGTGGGGGTTGCCTCCCTGTTTGGCGGCGCAGGTTGAAGAAGGTTTTTTCGGCATTATGGGTACTTGTGACAGGAAAGAGACAGGAGTAATGACAGATGGAAAAGAAAAGGGTCCGGCTGACGGTTGCCTATGACGGAACCAACTACCATGGGTGGCAGGTGCAGGATAACGGAATTACAATAGAAGAAGTGTTGAATAAATGTCTGACAGGGCTTCTGGGGGAGCCCATACAGGTCATAGGAGCCAGCCGCACAGACTCCGGGGTTCACGCCCTGGGAAACATTGCGGTGTTTGACACGGTGAACCCCATGCCGGCCGGAAAAATTTCCTATGCCCTGAATCAGAGACTTCCGGAGGATATCCGTGTTCAAAAGTCCGAGGAAGTGCCGCCGGACTGGCATCCCAGGCACTGCGGGAGCCGTAAGACTTATGAGTATCGGATCTACCGGGCAGAATTTCCCATGCCTGTCAAAAGATTTTACTCATACTTTGTGTACCGGCCCATTGATGTAGGGCGGGTGCGGGAGGCGGCGGCTTATCTGGAGGGAGAGCATGATTTTAAGAGTTTCTGTCAGGCGGGGGCCCAGGTGGAGAGCACCGTGCGCACCCTCTACTGGCTGCAGGTGGAGGAGCAGGGGCAGGATCTGGTCATAAGGGTGTGCGGAAACGGGTTTCTGTACAATATGGTTCGGATTATTGTGGGGACGCTTCTGGAGGCAGGGCTGGGAAAGCGGGAGCCGGATGAGATCCCTGGTATTCTGGAGGCCCTGGATCGCAGTGCCGCAGGCCCCACGGCGCCGGCCTGCGGCCTCACCCTGGTAAAGTATGAATTTACTTGAAAATAGATGAAAATTACTGGAAAATATTATTGACAGAAGGTACAGCCTATAGTAAAATATGAAACTGTGACGATGTTTTTAAATGCTGAGCCAAAGCCCCGGCAATGCATTTGAAATAGAGAAAACTAACTGTTCCGGAGTACATGGGACGCAGCCCGGACATCTGCAGTCCATGACAGTCATGGGACAGGAGGCGGAAAACGCAATACGGAGGGAACATCATGAATACATTTATGGCTAGTCCGGCTACAATCGATAGAAAATGGTATGTAGTAGACGCTGCTGGCATGACACTTGGCCGTCTGGCATCAGAGGTTGCCAAGGTTTTGAGAGGTAAGAACAAGCCCATTTTCACCCCTCATCTGGATACGGGGGATTATGTGATCATCGTAAATGCGGAGAAGATCTCAGTGACCGGCAAGAAGATGGACCAGAAGGTTTATTATCATCATTCCGGTTATGTGGGAGGCTTGAAGGAAGTTACCCTTAAGGAGAAGCTGAAGAAGAAGCCCGAGGAAGTTGTAGAGCTGGCAGTCAAGGGCATGCTTCCCAAGGGGCCTTTAGGAAGGCAGATGTACAGGAAGCTTTTCGTGTATGCAGGGCCTGAGCACAAGCATGCTGCCCAGAAACCCGAAGCGCTGACATTCTAAAGGATAGGAGGATAAGGAATCATGGCTAAGACGGAGAGATACTACGGCACCGGCAGAAGGAAGAAATCCATTGCCAGAGTGTATTTAATGCCCGGTAAGGGAGAAGTGACCATTAACAAGAGGAAGATGGATGACTATTTCGGGATGGAAACCCTGAAGGTTATCGTTCGCCAGCCCTTTGTGGCCACTGGGACAGCGGAGAAGTTTGATGTCCTGGTGAATGTGCGCGGCGGTGGATATACCGGACAGGCAGGCGCCATCAGGCATGGCATTTCCAGGGCTCTTCTTCAGGCAGATGCAGAATTCAGGCCTGTATTGAAGAAGGCTGGTTTCCTGACCAGGGATCCTCGTATGAAGGAGAGGAAGAAGTACGGCCTCAAAGCGGCCCGTCGCGCTCCGCAGTTCAGCAAGCGATAATTCGAGTAAATTTCAAAAGAATTTCAGAATCCCCGAAAGCATTGAGTTTTCGGGGATTTCCTTATATTCTGAATTTCCATGAGACACCACAAAAACACACAAAATTTTCACGGTAACTAACACGTAACTAACACGTAACTGACAAATGAGAAAATGTTTTCCTTGTGTCTTGTGCAAGACAATGATATGATGTCAAAAACGGGAAAAGAGGTGGTGTCAGTGAACCGGACAGAGTACAAGAACCAACACGCAAAGGAGCATTACGACCGAATCAATTTCACATTGCCAATAGGAGAAAAAGAGAGAATAAGACATGTAGCCTCCGGACTGGGAATGTCGGTCAATGAATATCTCTATGCACTGATATGTGATGACCTTGCATCCGGCGAGAGCAAATTCGGGAAGAAAAAGCAGGGATTCAATGAGGAGCAGCGTCGCATGTTGGAAAAGTGGCAAGTTCCGCAGAAATACTATGAAATGATTGAGGATTTGTCATATACAAAGGGCGAGGGTTATTTCGTCTATCTCAAGGAGGGCTTTATCAATGATGCGACAGGCAGCAGGAGCATCCATTGTGAAAAGACATCCGAGATCAGACGGATAATCGGAAAGACACATAAAAAATGAGGCAGGTACAACCCTGCCTCTTGCTATATTTTGTTGATTGCGTCGATTAGTTCCTCAATCTCAAAGTGTGTATAAACAACCTCCGTGACGCTCTGTCCTTTATGTCCGACAATCTTTTTAATGACTTTGTCGGAGACACCTGCGACGGTCAACATGGAAATGCAGGTGTGGCGTGTATCGTGCGGGCGGTGCGTCATGTTCAAAGTTTCGATCAGAGGCATCCAGTAACTATCATAATAATTTCTATATTTGAAATGTTCTCCCTCCGATGTTGAAAGAAGATATTCGCAATCGTTCCGGTTATACCAGTATTCAAAAAAAGGATATACTTTTTCGGCGATCGGAGCGGTACGGATTCCCGCCTCTGTTTTGGATGCGATGATTTTGAAATATCTTTCCTCAAGGTTCACGTTTTCTTTTCTTAAATCTAACAATTCACCGATACGGCATCCGGAGTATATCAGCATGAGGATGACCGTGTAATATATATTTGTGTCCTTGACATCCCACAACCTTTTTACCTCTGCTTTACTGAATGGCTTTCGATTATAGGCGTTTGGATTGCCCGCTTTTGCAATGTCAAGATATTCAACAAGATTCCGTTCTTTCGGTATGATTTCATGAATCACGGCGTATTTATACATCATACCGAGGAGGACTTTCAGTTTCCGGAGTGTGGGGTAATTTTTTCCGGATTCATCCACGACCATTTGCAGATGGTCGAGTTTCACATCGACGAACCGCATCTTTGCAATTT
>OFGA01000389.1_pt1 | contig 37707 bp, 41 predicted proteins | sample 1521471 | NCBI WGS metagenome assembly OFGA01 (sample SAMEA3504086, study PRJEB24116) | mouse gut metagenome | biome: mouse gut; feature: mouse-associated habitat; material: faeces | place: Denmark | collected 2011 | reverse complement strand
ATATCGGCGGGGGTGGCATTTGCGGGGCTTTCGGATGTGTACCGCATCGTGCTGGAAGCCGTCTGGATTACGGCCTGTGCCAGCCGCCTGCAGCAGGCAGATACGAGAATGAGCCTGTTTGCAGGCATTTTTTATGAGATGGCTGTTTCCTTCTGGGAGTTTTTAGCAGCTTCCTGGCTGGGCGTGCTGTTTCACAGCCAGGCGTTTACCGATTGCACACAGCCTGCGGGCCAGGCTGCTCTATGGCTGGTTTCCCTGTTTCTGGCCTGCCTGGCCGTGTATGCCAGCCGCCATGCAGATATTACGGGCAGGGAAGCGTTCCGGGCTGCTTCTGCGGCGGCAGTGGCGGGGTTTATCGCAGTCATTACGCTGTCCGGGCAGGATGTGCCGGCGGCTGCAGATGATACCCTGCAGATGTGGACGGTGCTGTCTGTCGTGCTGATGATGTCAGTCCTCGTGCTGAACATGAACCGGCAGTATGAGGCGGAAAAAGAGCTGGCAGCCCTGAAAACTGCCCAGGCTGAGCTGCTTGAGCGCGATTATACGGCCCTGAACAACGCCTATGCACTGAATGCAAGGCTGTTCCACGATTTCCACAATCACATCGGCGTGCTGCGCCAGTACCTGTCACAGCAGAAATACGAAAAAGCCGTACAGTATCTGGACGCCTTGCAAGCGCCGGCAAGGGAAATGGCAGACACAGCCTGGACGGGCGACGAGACCGCAGACTATCTGATTAACAGCAAAGCGGCACAGGCCAGGGCAGACGGAATCCAGATGCAGGTAGAGGCAGAATACCCGCGCAATGCCAGTATCCGCAGCGCGGATTTATGTGCCATACTCGGAAACCTTCTGGATAATGCGATAGAAGCAGCCAGGCAGGTGCCCGATCCGCAGCAGCGGTTTGTCCGGCTGGCTGTCCGCCGCATTCACCAGATGATAGTCATTAAGGCCGAGAATAGTTTTTTTGTCCAGCCTGTCCGGGAACAGGGACAGCTGAAAACGACGAAGGACAAAGGCGGGCTGCATGGCTGGGGATTAAAAAGCGCCCAGGCCGCAGCCGAAAAATATGACGGCATGATACAGGCATCCTGTTCGGGCAATGTCTTCCGGGCGGTTGCCACGCTGTCTTTTGAGGGGGTCAAAACACAATCTGATTAAAAACAATACCATACACGGTCAAAAACCTTCCGATTGCGGACACTTGCGCACAGGCTCCTTTTTTCCGCTATGATAAAGCCATGAAAAAACAGCAGTTAAATTCACAGCATATAAATAAGGAGGAAAAAAAGATGCGCAAGGTGTTTATTCGTGGGATTCTGGCAGTAATCTGGTTAGGGGCTGCAGCAGTCAGCGGCATATCCGGGAGAGTGGAATTGTGCGGGCTTTACTGCCTGATGGGTGCGCTGTTTGCTTATACCGCGTATGCGGAATGGAAAAAAGGAACAGGTAATACAGACAGCAGAAACGGCAAAGGGGGCATGTAATATGAACCGTCCTCTTTTGGAAGTCAAAAATCTGAATGCCTGGTATGATAAGAAAAAACCGGTGCTGTCCGGCCTTTCCCTGGATCTTTTCCGACAGGAAGCCGTCGGGCTGATTGGATTAAACGGAGCCGGAAAAACGACGTTTCTGAAAATCTTATCCGGCCTCGCCACGTCTTATCAGGCAGACAGCCTTGCATTGGAAGGCTGTCCCGTGCGCCTTCGGGACCGCGCGTTTAAGGAAAGCCGTTATACGGTATTTGCCGAGGACAATTCGTTTGCGTATTTTACCTTCCGGGAATATCTTTCGTATGTGTCCGGCGCTTATGGCAGGCAGCTTTCAGACGTACCGCAGCTGGTGCAGGGATTTCATTTTGAACAATTTACCGATGTCCTGTTTAAAAACCTGTCACAGGGAAACCGCAGGAAGGCATTCCTGATTACGGCGTTTGCTTTAAAGCCAAAGCTTCTGATGCTGGATGAGCCGGTAAACGGGCTGGATTTTGAAGGCACGGAATACCTGTACCGGCAGATTGCCGGGTATAAGGAGCATGGAACCGTGCTGTTTGCTTCGCACATTCTGGAAAGCATTACCGAAACGGCTGACCGGGTGCTTGTGCTGGAGCACGGGAAAATCAGCCGGACGTTTGAACAGGGGCAGGTAAATGCAGCACATATCAGGGAGGCGCTTTGTTATGAATAATATGTTTCAGGCTTTTTTCAAAAAACTGGCCGGCGTCTCCTGCGAGCGGCTGGCCCGGACGCTTTTTATCTGCTTCGTTCTGTATCTGGGGCTTTCCGGCAGCGGGATTCGGGTCAGGATTTCACCGTCTGTCCTGTATCTGATGGTGAGCACGTTTACAGCCGCAACGATGTGGCAGTCCTTTTCTTCGGATGAAAATGCAGCCGGTATGCAGAACCTGTTTATGCTTCCGTTTGACAGCAGGCAGCTGGTATTTTCGTATACGGCGGCTCTGGGCGTATATGTGCTTGCGGCGAAAACGGCCGTGCTGCTGTCCGTGGTTCTGGCTGTGTCAGGCTGGAACGCCAGGCAGCTGGCGGCGTGCCTTCTCTGCGGCGTGCATGCGGTGCTGCTGCCGGCCTGCCTGTATTCGCACAAAAGCTGCGGGAAAAAATACTGGATTTCCGGCAGCGCATGGATTGCAGCGGCTCTGCGGTTTTTATTTCTTTCGGACAGCAGCCCGTGGTTCTGGCTGGCTGTGTCAGGAAGCACGCTGGCTGCGGGAATTGTGCTGTATGATACGGATGCATACGCCTTCTGCCAGGAAAGAGCCGCAAGCAGCCGCAGGCATCTGCAAAGCGGTACGGATTTTCCGGACGGGAGACACGGGCTTGCAGGAAATCCTGCCTGCCGCCAGCTTCTGGTATGGCGTTATCTGGCACGGTATTTAAGCGCACACAAAAATTACCTGCTGAACACCGTTATCCTGTGGTGCGTGGCAGTGGTACTGCCGTTTTTTTTAAAACAGGCTGGCGGCGTGCATGCCGTTCCAATCGGCCTGGCAGTTCTTTCCTTCAATACGCCTGCAGGTATTCTGCTTTCGTGCGACCGGGCACTGGAACAGGCAGTCCGGTTCCTGCCGGGACAGAAAAAAGCGTTCTGCGTGCCATACTGCCTGTTTCTGTTCGTGTGCAGCCTGTCTGCGGATATTATCTTTCTCTGCAGCTGGCAGGCAATGTCTGCAGGAGAGGGCTTTCCCTGCGGCTGGCATGCCCTGGATGGCGGCGCCGGCATGCTGGACGCGGCCTGGATGGCGGCTGCGGCAGTTTTCTTTTCCCTGCAGGGTGCGGCTGGCTCCGTGCTGCTGGAATGGTTCTGTCCAATCCGGTCGTGGAAGATAGAAAGCGATTTATGGCATCATCCAAGAAAGTATGCCGTTCCGGCAGTGATGCTGCTTCTTGCAGCCGCAGCCGGCATGGCAGTGTGGATAGTTCCGCTGCTGCTGGGACTGCTGGCTGTGGAAGCTGCCGTACTGGCAAGGCATTTATAAGCCGGCTGTACTGGCAGGAATCTGTAAAATCATGCAGTAAACGGCTGTACTGGCAAGGCATGTTCAGCCTGTGCTTCCTTCATATAAAAACCAGTCAAAATCCGCATGGTTTTCGGATTCCTGCCCGTTTGAGGAAGCATACATGCCAAGGTATGTGCCGGTAAAGCCCGCATTGGTTACGGAACTAAGGAGCACCGGGTCAGCGCCCGTTACCAGCGCAGTCATCTGCTGCGGCTCATATCCGTAATAAAAATGATAGCCGGCCTTATCGGCAGAAACGGTCAGATACAGCCGACCGGCCCTGTGCAGGGGCTGTCTGGCAAGCGTGGTGCGGACGCTGTTTTTTACACAAGCTGCGCGGATGACAGGCTGTCCGTCTTCCATGGACACGGTGGCAGTGTAGTGGAAGCGGTCATCCTGTACAAGGGCAATGCCGGCTTCTTCGGCTTCGCAGGCCGGCGTAAATTCCATGGCTGCCTGCATCTGAAAGCTGCTGTGCTGCTGCCTGCGGCCCAGAAACGCAGGCGTGCAGATTTCGTGCAGTACCTGCGGCTGCAGGCACAGGCGCAGGAATCCGGGACGCGCGGTAAGGGAAAAATAGTGCTCCGGGCATGGATGAATGCTGTTCCATAACAAAGACAGCCTGGCACTGTCGAAATTGTCACTGGAAAAAGCCGGGGCGGTATGGAAATACGCAAGGCCTGGCAGGCGTTCCCGTGCATGCACGAGCCCGTCGTCATTGTCTGCGTGCAGCCACCCGTCTGCATCCCAGCGTACCGGGACGAGAAAGGTTTCGCGTCCGAGGTTGAAGTGCCCGTCCCGGTACGGGCGCACGCCAAGCAGCACCATCCACCATTCCCCGTGCTGGGTCTGTACAAGGTCAGCGTGCCCGGTTACGGATATTTCATGCTCCGGGGAAAGGTGGCGGTGGGTCAGCACCGGGTTTCCCGGATAGAATTCATAATCCCCGTCTATCGTCCTGCAGCGTGCCATAACAACGCTGTGGTGCTTAAAGGTGCCGCCCTCGGCTGCAATCAGGTAATAATAGCCGTTTTCATAATATAAGTGCGGGGCTTCCAGCCACCGGCTGCCGGTCTTTGCTCCGTCCCAGATAATCTTGCGTTCTCCTTTTATCTGAAAAGTTTCACGGTCCAGCTCACACAGATAAATCCCGTGATGTCCTTCATAGCTTTGCGGGGAGCTGATATAATTTCCGGTATACCACATGCGTCCGTCCCGGTCAAAAAAGAGGCTCGGGTCAATGCCGTCTGCGCCTTCGATAAACCGTGCATCGCTCCATGGCCCGGCCGGGTCTTTTGCGGTAATAATAAAATTGTCCCGGCGTGCTTCCCGCCCCTGTGATACGAACGTATTGATGATATAAAACAGGCCCTCGTGGTAACGAATCGTCGGTGCCCAGAGGCCGAGCGAGGTTTCGCAGTTTTGGTAATCCAGCTGCTGCGGCCGGGATATGCCATAGCCGGACTGCTCCCAGTGCACGAGGTCGCGGCTGTGGAAGATGGGCAGTCCCGGAAAATAAGCGAACGAAGATGCTGCCAGATAGTAGTCTTCGTTTACCCTTACGATGGAAGGGTCCGGGTAAAAACCAGTGAGTACCGGATTTTGAAATGTATCGTTTCGCATTTGGCGCTTCCTTTCTGTAATCTTACTGTCGAACCAGCATACCACAAACTGCCTGCAGTTACTGTTAAAAAATTGCAGAAAAATAAGCAATATCTGCATAAAGAAACTGGCTTGAACACACATTCAGATTATGGTATATTTGGACATAAATCGTACAAAAGGTGAAACTATGATAGAGAGTCTGAATGGAGAACACGAAACAATCAATTATGGAAATTCCCTCGGTGTCCGGCTGTTTCATAACAAAGAGGACGAAAATTTCCCGGAGCACTGGCATACGTCGATTGAAATCATTATGCCGCTGAACCAGGGATATGACGTGGAAATCGGGACGCGCAGGTATCATCTGAAGGAAGGGGATATTATTATTATCAATTCCGGTGTGCTTCATTCGCTGGAAGCTCCGCCGTCCGGGGAACGGATTATCCTGCAGTTTGGCGATTACCTGCTGTATTCCCTGAAAGAAATGGAAACGCTGCTGACGCTTCTGCCGCAGGTGATTTATTTAACACAGGAAGACGACCCGCAGAGGCTGTATGGATTTGTAAAACGCCAGATGGATGCGATTGTTGTCGAATACGGACAGGAAAAGACGTTTTTCCAGGCTGCGATTTACGCCCGCCTGATAGAGATTTTTGTGTTTCTCGGACGCGGCGCGACCTGGAGCACGCGCAGGGGCTGCCTGAAATGCAAGGGGGGGGGGGTAAAAGCGACCCGGCTAAAAAGAAGGAATATATGGAAATCATTATGAATGCGTGCAACTATGTCAACCAGCGTTACCAGGAGCCGATTTCCCTTGATGAGATTGCCAGGGTGAGCGGATTTTCCAGGTACCATTTTACACGGATTTTCAAGCAGTGCATGAACATGACGTTTCATGAATACCTGAACCACAAGCGGATTGTAAAGGCAGAAGAACTGCTGAGTACAACCGGGCAGAGCATTACGGAGATTGCACTGAATTCGGGATTTTCTTCCATCAGTGCGTTTAACCGGACATTTAAAACAGTCAAGGGCTATTCCCCGAGTACGTACCGCAGCAAGTGCTCGTCGGGCTTTAACCTGAGACAGTAATGGTGCGGGTGATGGAAGCGGGGCCGGGGCAGCTGTCATGTGGCCGAAAATGCTTTGGAATGATTCAGCAGCACGGCCCATTTCTGCTGTGCCCTGCTGCTGGCATCCAGACAGATATTCCTGCATAGTTAAATGGATTCTGGCACATCTGCATTTTTATCAAACAGGTGATTCTTGCTGTGTTCTCTGCCAATATTTGTTTCGCGGCAATCACGCATGCATAGATTCAGCCACGGATTTTTCTTGACAAGGTCTTTCAGCACGATTGATACCCTGGTCTGACTCACCGGTTTTTTAGTTATATATACAGACCCCTGCAGCCATTCAAAGCCATTCTTTATCATATGTTTCTTTATAACTTCGTAAGCATTATGCCAGCTTTTTGATGGGTAATATTTTTCCAGTGCTTTGGTATCCAAATCGAATGTGACCTGTTTTCTGCTGTTAGCCATACAATTATCTCACTGGCATGGCAAAAGCTTCAAGCACATCACAGTTTTCATTTGGGTCTTCTTCGTCAATCCATTTCCAGGAGTTCACCTGCCGGAGAAAGCCTTCCGCGTCTCCAAGGTTCACAACACCCAAATCAAGGCATCCATAATCCTTTTCTTCACCCTGAAAAATCAGTTTGTACGGATTGCTGCTGGAGTTCTTTACACTTCCAGCACGATTAGAAAAGGCTTTTTCTGCTAACTGGCGCAATTTGTTTAAAGCATCACCTGTAATATTTTTTTTGATTTCGATTTCTGTACGATACATAGCCGTTCACTCCTGTAAAAGCATTTTAAGTCAGCCAGTTACTATTAGAGTAAGTATATCGGATTCTGAACTGGAAAGCAAGCGAAAATACAATTCGGTTCAGCCAGGGACTTTGCGCTTGCTGCAGAAACTGCGCAGAATACAGCAAGATTTCGGCAGCATTTCCATGCAGAAATGTTAAAATCACATTATTAGAAACAAAAAACAGGAAATGAAAACCAGAAAACGGAATTACAGTAATCCGTAAAAGTGGAAACCATTCATTCGAAAATCAGGTAATAAAAACAGGAAATGAAAACCAGAAATAAGAAATCACTATAAGCAGAAAAAGGAACATCAGAAAAGGAAAGTCAGAAAACGAAAAATCAGAAATGGGGAATTGCAGTATGGAGAACAGTTACAAAGACAATCAGAATCATGCAGTGTCCGGTATCCGGCTGCCGCACCTTTTGGGGGAAGGATGTGTCTTGCAGCGCGGGGAGCGGACGAGAATCTGGGGCTGGCAGGAAGGCGGCAGCCGGATTACGGCTTTGTTTCAGGGAAATACTTATGAGGCAGGCGTGCAGCCGGACGGGCGTTTTGAGCTGTTTTTAAAGGATGTCCGGGCAGGCGGGCCGTTTGTGCTGGAGCTATACGGGGACGGCGGGGCACATGTTATCCGCAAAGAGGTTTATGCCGGGGATGTGTTTGTATGTGCGGGACAGTCAAATATGGAGCTGCCGATGGAGCGGGTAAAAGAGCGCTATCCGGAAGAATTTTTCTGTCCAGGCAATTCAGGAGGGGCTGGAGAGTGCGGCAAAGCGCATGTGGCAGAGTCCTGGATGCTGGCATATGAATTGTTTACGGGCATGCCGGTGAAGATGCGCGGCAATGCACAGGTGCATGTTTACAAGGTGCCGGAGTGTGCGTCGTTCGCCTGTGAGAAGGATGACCATGAAAATGCAGCCTGGGTAAGCTGTACCGGAAACGGTCTTGCGGAGGTTTCGGCCTTTTCTTATTTTTTTGGGTGCTTTTTAAACCATGCGCACAAGGTTCCGGCCGGGATTATTAATATCAGCCGGGGCGGGACTCCGGTGGAAGCATGGACAGGCGAAGAAGGGCTTGCCGCGCATCCGGAGCTTATAAAAATTAAAAAACGGCTGGAAGATGATGCATGCCTGCAGGAAGTATGCAGGCAGCAGGAAGCAGCCGCCGCGGCCTGGGAGCAGCAGCTGCAGAAGAAGGAACAGGCTCATTGGCAGGAGCTGCAGGAACGGGAGCTGGCCGGCGGGCCGGGGCCGGAGTGGAAGCAGCTGCAGGTTCCGGGATATTTTGCGGAGCAGGGGCTGGAAGGGTACTGCGGAGTGCTCTGGCTGAAACGCACGTTCCAGGCAGAAAAAGAGGATGCAGCCCAGAGGGCGCTGCTGCGTCTTGGGACGCTGAACGGGGCTGACCGGACGTACATCAACGGCAGGTTTGCCGGGGAAACCGGCTACAGCTATCCGCCCAGAAGGTATGAGCTTTCGGAGGGAATGTTAAAAGAAGGAGAAAATGAAATCCGAATCCGGCTTGTATGCGGCAGTTTGCAGGGCCGCGCCACGCCGGGCAAGCCGTATGAAATCGTAATGGCATCCGGAAAAAAAATAGATTTAAAAGGAACCTGGCAGTATCAGGCAAAAGGCTGCTGCGGCCCGGCACCGGAATGGGATCCGGTTATCCGCAGGCCTTCCGGTCTGTTTCAGGGCATGACAGCACCCTGCCTTCCGGCATCGGTAAAGGGTGTTATCTGGTATCAGGGCGAGTCCAATGACCGCGGCCCGGATGCTTATGAATCGCTGCTGAAAGGAATGATACAAAACTGGCGCAGCCGCTGGGGCCAGGAAAAGCTTCCGTTTGTCGTAGTCCAGCTGCCGGCCTGCGGCGTCGATACGGCAGGCGGCGGGGCGTGGGCAAAAATCCGCCAGGCACAGCAGCAGGCAGCGCAGCTGCCGGATGTGGCAGTAACGGTAAATCTTGACCTGGGCGAATATTATGACCTGCATCCGCTGAACAAAAAGGATGCAGCCAGGCGGGCTTTTCTGGCTGCAGAGCATCTGGTATATGGAAAGGATGTGGTCTGGCAGGGGCCGCAGCTTTGCGGTTATGAAAAGCAGCAGGACAGCCTTTTGCTTCAATTTGATACAAAGGACGGAAAAGGGCTGTGTGTGTGGAATGGCACGCAGCCGCAGCAGTTTGAGGCGGCAGGCAGCGACGGGGCGTTTTTCCCGGTTCCTGCAATTGTTCAAAAGGATGCAGTGAGGCTTCTTCTCAAGGAAACACAGCTGAAAGATGCGAAAAACGTACAGGCTGTGCGCTATGCCTGGAAGGATGCTCCGCTGCACGGACTGCTGTGCAGCCAGGCAGGACTTTATACAGGGCCTTTCTGGATTCGAGTCTGATAAGAAATTCCGAAAAGAAATTTTAAATAAGAATTTTGAATAAAAAATATGGAATAAGAAATTCTGATAAAAAATTCTGATAAAAAATATGGAATAAGATTTTTTTTAAAATCCGCTGGAAAAAAATGAATCATATGGTGTATAATATATCCTTAAAAAGGAGATTTCCATCATGCGATTCATGTTTCCGGCTGGATTTATTTTTATGTTTGAATATGTTATGAAAAATTACATGGACAGAACGCTTGCGCCCGGTATACAGCATACGCTTGCAAAAGGCCGCATTATCCTGAAAAAGCATTACAACAAGGGCTCTGCCGGTAATTTCCTGAGCAGCCGCCCGGGCTGTATCAGGCGCATCCATGCGGCTGCGCTTGCGGCTGTATCGGCAGGGCTGCTGTGGATGCTGCCAAAAAAACATGCCGCTCTGGCTAAAACAGGCCTTTCGTTTCTTGCAGGGGGCGGACTCAGCAACCTGCATGACCGTCTGCGCCACGGGCATGTGATTGATTATGTCAGCTTTGGATTCGGGCCGCAGCGTTTTCGCAGGCTCGTGTTTAACCTGGCAGACTTATTTATTTTTGCCGGGATTTTTTTGTGCACGGCACAGGTATTTGTGAAGGAGGAGCAATGAAACCACAGATGATAAAACAGGAAGCAAATCCGCTCGGTGTCAAGCCGGTAAGCGTGCTGCTGGCAGAATTTGCAATTCCAAGCATCATTGCGATGCTGGTCAGCGCCCTGTATAATATTGTGGACCAGTTTTTTATCGGGCATTCTGTCGGGATGCTCGGAAATGCGGCGACAAATGTGGCATTTCCGCTGACAATCAGCTGTACGGCAATTTCACTGCTGTGCGGCATCGGCGGTGCTGCCAATTTCAACCTGAACATGGGGCGCGGGAATACGCAAAAGGCCGCAAAATATGCGGGAAACGCCGTTTCAATGTGCGTGGTAATCGGCATTTTGCTCTGCATTGCGACAAGGCTGTTTTTAAGGCCGATGATGGAAGCGTTCGGGGCGACAGACCAGACGCTTGCCTATTCGCTGACGTATACGGGCATTACATCGTTCGGGTTTCCGTTTCTGATTTTTACAACCGGGGGCTCAAATCTGGTAAGGGCGGATGGGAGCCCGCGCTTTTCCATGCTCTGCACGCTGGCTGGCGCGGCGGTCAATACCGTGCTGGATGCGCTGTTTTTAATGGTATTTGATATGGGCATTGCAGGAGCCGCGCTGGCGACGGTGATTGGACAGGCTGTATCAGCAGTGCTTGTGGCATTTTACTTAACACGGTACAAAACCGTGCGCCTGGAGCGGGCATGCTTTAGGCCGGACGCAGCCTTATGGGGAAATATCGCAAAGCTTGGCATGTCGCCCTGCATTAACCAGCTGGCAATGATGGCGGTGCAGATTGTCATGAACAACGTGCTGACGTTTTACGGGGAACAGTCCCAGTACGGCAGCGATATCCCGCTGGCCTGTGCAGGCATTATTTCCAAGGTCGGGATGCTGTTTTTTTCGATAGTCATTGGGATTTCCCAGGGAATGCAGCCGATTGTGAGCTTTAATTACGGCGCAGAGCAGTTTGGCCGCGTGCGGGAAGCTGTCTGGAAGTCGATTGCGTGTGCGACGGTGATTTCCGTTCTCGCGTTTTTGTGCTTTCAGATATTTCCAAGGCAGATTATCGGGGTATTCGGGCAGGCAAGCGAGGAATATTTCCAGTTTGCAGAACGGTATTTCCGTATTTATATGTTTTTTACTTTTGCAAACCAGTTCCAGCCGATTGTTGCCAACATGTATACATCCATTGGGAAAGCAGCGGCCGGAGCGCTGATGTCACTGACCAGGCAGATTCTGTTCCTGCTGCCGCTGCTGGTTTTACTGCCGCGCTTCTTCGGGCTGGACGGGGCGATGTATGCGGCTCCGGCAGCAGATTTTGTGGCATTTTTAATTGCCGGGGCAATGCTGCTGCGGGAAATGGGCAGCTTAAAAAAACAGGAAAAGCCCGCATAAGGCAGCGTAAGGGAATAAATATAAAAATAGAGTTGAGAAATACACCGATTCGTGCTATTTTATTAGATAGAAGAATGCAGCAGCCTTTGCGTGAATAACACGGCCGGACTGGTGCAGGCGAGTTTTAATTCTGGAATTGTAATAATTATAAGAAGGAAAGGGAAGGAAAAGAAAACACATGAGCAAAAAACCAACGGTATTGATGATTTTAGACGGATTTGGCTTAAATGACGAGACGAAGGGCAATGCAGCCATGACGGCACAGACACCGGTTATTGACGGGCTGAAACGGGATTATCCGTTTGTTAAGGGTTATGCGAGCGGCCTTGCAGTCGGGCTTCCGGACGGACAGATGGGCAATTCCGAGGTCGGGCACCTGAATATGGGGGCCGGGCGCATTGTATACCAGGAGCTGACCAGGATTTCAAAAGAAATCGAGGACGGCATATTTTTCAAAAATGAAGCACTTCTGGCAGCAGTGGAAAACTGCAAAAAGAACGGTTCGGACCTGCATCTGTTCGGGCTTGTATCAGACGGCGGCGTGCACAGCCACAACACGCATATTTACGGCCTGTTAGAGCTGGCAAAGCGGGAAGGGCTGTCGAACGTGTATGTACACTGCTTTATGGACGGGCGTGACACGGCTCCGGAATCCGGAAAAGGCTTTATTCAGGAACTGGCAGATAAAATGAAGGAACTCGGCGTTGGACAGATTGCCACGATTTCCGGGCGTTATTATGCCATGGACCGCGATAACCGCTGGGACAGGGTGCAGAAGGCTTACCTGGCGCTGACAGAAGGCGAGGGCGTAAAAGCGTCCGACCCTGTTGAAGCCATGCAGGCATCGTATGATGACGAAAAGACAGATGAGTTTGTGCTTCCGACGGTTATCGAAAAAGACGGCCATCCGGCAGCAGTCGTAAAAGACGGGGATTCGGTTATTTTCTTTAATTTCCGGCCGGACCGTGCAAGGGAGATGACAAGGGTATTCTGCTGTGACGACTTTGACGGGTTTGACCGCGGGCCGAGAAAGCAGGTGAAATATGTATGCTTTACAGAATACGATGTAACGATTCCAAATAAGGAAATCGCATTTAAGAAAGTAGAGCTGGATAATACGTTCGGGCAGTATCTTGCGGCACACGGAAAGACACAGGCGAGGATTGCAGAAACAGAGAAATATGCGCATGTTACCTTTTTCTTTAACGGCGGCGTAGAGGAGCCAAACGAGGGCGAGGACAGGATTCTTGTAAAATCCCCGAAGGTTGCAACCTATGACCTGCAGCCGGAAATGAGCGCTCCGGCAGTGTGTGACAAGCTGTGTGAAGCAATCCGTTCCCGGAAATATGATGTGATTATTATTAATTTTGCAAATCCGGATATGGTCGGCCATACAGGCGTGATGGATGCGGCAGTCAAAGCGGTGGAAGCCGTAGATGCCTGTGTCGGCAGGGCGGTGGAAGCGCTTCTGGAAGTGGATGGACAGATGTTCCTCTGTGCTGACCATGGCAATGTGGAACAGCTGATTGACTACGAAACAGGCGTGCCGTTTACCGCACATACAACAAATCCGGTTCCGTTTATCCTGATTAACTATGACCCGGCTTATACCTTAAAAGAAGGCGGCCGCCTGGCGGATATCGTACCGACCATGATTGAAATGATGGGCATGGAAAAACCGGCAGAAATGACAGGGGAATCCCTGCTTATAAAAAAATAAAGAATGTTTTCCGGCAGCTTTGCAGGCCGGAACCAGAACAAGGGCATCTGCGCTAAGGGCATCCGGGCGGCGGGTGCCCTTGCTGTATATTGGTTACTGTTCACTGCGTGACCAGTAACGTATATTTCAATTTCGGTATATTGAAAATATAAGGCGGATATGATAAAATTTTAACAGACAGCTGTCTGGAAATCAGAGGCTTTGGTAAAGAATACCAGAATAGGAAATGGAAAGAGAAGTGGAAAGGAAAAGTCTGTATGGATAATTCAGGAAAAGCGCTGGAAAGCAGCAGAAAGGCGAAACAGAAAGCAGGAAAAAAACAGCTGGCAGAGCTGCTGGAGTGAAGCTGTGTATCATCATTTTCGTTCATTGCAGATTATATGAAAAAAAGCCTGGATGATATGGCAGGAAGGAATCATCGTGTTATGAAAAACCAGAAACTTGCTTCAAAAATCAGTATTTTTACAACAATCATTACACTGTCCGGCATGCTGCTGCTGTGGATTGTGATTGCATACAACACCGAATCCATGGTAAAAGACCATATTACCAGCCAGATGGCAAATGCAGCGGAATCCAGGGCCATGATTATCGACGATTATGTAACCTCGGCCGAAGAATACCTGAAAGCGTTTGCCCTGAGCGGTGAGGTGCGCGGCCTGCTGAAAGACCCGGATAATGTGCAGCTGCTGGAACGGGCAGGACAGTACACGAATGATTTTGCCGCTGTCAAGGGGATTTTTGAAGGGCTGTATATTGCTGCGCCTGATACATATGTGCTGACACATACGGCACCGGAAGCGGTCGGGATTACGACCCGTGAGGGAGATTCCCTGAAAACCTTTCAGGAGACCATCCTGGCCACGAAGGAGCTTACAAACCTCGGCATTATGCAGTCGCCGGGCACGGGAAAGATGGTTATTTCCATGTACTGCCCGGTTTATGAAGGAGAGACGTGCATCGGGTATGTGGGTGCCGGGGTATACGCAGACCGTATTATGGATGCGCTTTTAGACCTGAAGCTGAAAGGCCTGCCGGAAAGCAGGTATGTGTTTTTAAATGCACAGACAGGCGTCTATCTTTACCATGAGGATGATTCCCTGCTGAATACGGAAATTCAGGATAAAGGGCACCTGGATATTATCAAAAACGTCCAGAAGGGCGGCGGTACCGCGGCAGAAACCCATGAATACCAGGATGCAAACGGCAGGAAGCAGCTTGCAGTTTATAAGTATCTGGAAAACAGGGGCTGGATATTTATGGTTCAGGCTGATTACAGCAAGGTTTACAGCTCGGTTTCACGGGTGCGCATCCTGATGGGAGCCGCCTGTGCCGTCGTAGCGGTCCTGATTATGCTGGTGTCGATTGCAATTTTAAAGAAGACCGGAAAAGAGCTGATGGCGGTGGAAAAGGCAATTGCGGGACTGAGTGAATTTAATCTTTCTGCGGACGAGGGACTGGAAGTATTTTATGGGCGAAAAGATGAAATCGGCCTGATTGCGGAAGCCACACATAATATGTGTACGCATCTGCGTGCAGCAATCGAAGATATTGGCCGGATATTAAGCGAGATAGCAGACGGAAACCTGTCTGTGGATATCCGGAAAAATGAATCGTATTATATCGGCGGCCTGAACATGCTGACGGGCAGCCTGCGGGCAATCCAGTCCAAGCTTACGAAAATGCTGAAAGAAATCTCGCAGGTTTCCAGCCAGGTCAATGAGGAAGCAGGGCAGGTGCTGTCCAGGGCCGAATCGCTTTCGCATGGCGCAGAGGAACAGACTGTATCGGTACAGGCACTTGGGGCCGCGGTCAGCAATATCGAACAGCAGGCAGATTCTACGGCACAGTTTGCAGGGCGTGCAAAAGAAGAAAACAGGCTGACCCACGAGCGGATTGAAACCTGCAGCAGTGATATGCTCAGCCTGATGAGAGCCATGCAGACCATTGATGAAAAATCCAAGGAGATTATAAAGGTTGTAAAAACAATCGAAGATATTGCATCCCAGACAAATATCCTCTCGCTGAATGCGGCAATTGAGGCTGCGCGTTCCGGCGAGGCCGGCAAAGGATTTGCGGTAGTGGCCGAACAGGTGCGCACGCTGGCAGGACAGTCTGCGGAAGCAGCCAGGAGCACGGCAGTCCTGATAGGGGAGACGGTAGCGGCGGTGGAAACAGGCAGCCGGATTTCTGGCATTGCAAACCAGGCGCTGGAAGAAGTTGTTGCAAGCGCGAACAATGTATCGGAAGCCGTGGATTCTATTTTTGAAGCAGCAGACGGCCAGTCCGGCGCACTCAGCCGCATTTCGGAGGAGCTGCGGTGTATTTCGGATGTCGTCAGCAGCAACAGCGAAGCTGTCAGGGATTCCGTGGCAGTCAGCGAAAAAATGTCCGGGCAGGCGGCAATGCTCAAAAGCCAGGTGTCAAAATTCCAGCTGTAGGAACCGTGCGGGGCAGGAGACAGTGCTTAAAGCCGGAAATTCAGCTGCAGGAACCGTGCCGGCGGGCAGCAGTGCTTAAAGCCGGAAAAATTCAGCCGCAGGAACAGCCGGCGGGCAGCATTGTATAAATGCCGGTGATTCAGACAGATTTCGTGCCGCAGCCTGTGGAGATTATGATAAAATGCTGGTAAGGTGAAACAACCGTACAGAAAGGATTTTATGGATGTATTATTTTGACTGCCATGCAGATACCCTGACGGAAATCCCGGATTCCGGGACGCTGATGCACAATTCCTGCTGTCTTGACCTGGCGCGGGTCCGTGCATTTGCAGACAGGTATACCCAGATTTTTGCCATCTGGCAGGACCGCGCCGCAATGCCGCAGCAGCCGGAAGAAGCGTTCCAGGCACTGTATGAAAGGGCCATACGGCTGCTGGAAGCCCAGAAGGAGCACATTGCTTTCTGCCGCAGCGCCCGGGATATGCAAAACGCCCATGCGCAGGGGCTGGCTGCTGCTTTTTTGTCAATCGAAGACATTTCCATTATGGGAAGCCTGGCACCCAGGGCCAGGGAATACGGGTTCCGGTTTGCGATGCTTTCCTGGAACTATGAAAACAGCCTTGCCTGCGGGGCCGTGTCCGGCCAGCACAGGGGGCTGACGGCGCAGGGCTTAAGCCTTGCAAAGCATCTGCTTGCGCAGAACCTGGTTCTGGATATTTCCCATTTATCCGACCAGGGGGCAGAGGATATCTTCCAGCTGACGGAGCGCCCGGTTATGGCGTCGCATTCCAATGCCAGGGATATCTGCGCTCATCCGCGCAATCTGAAAAAAGAACATATCCAGGAATTCATCCGCAGAAAAGGGCTGATGGGCATAAACCTTTACCGTCTGTTTATCGGCGGGAAGCAGCAGCTGCCTGACCTGCTCCGGCATATTGATGCCATACTGGAGCTGGGCGGGGAAGATATCCTGGCACTCGGCGCGGATTTTGACGGCTGCGGCGACGCGTTCCCGCAGGGAATAAACGGCGTGCAGTCCATGCCGCATCTGAAAAAAATTCTGGAGCAGGAGCAGTTTGGCAGGGATGTGACAGAAAAAATATTCTGGAAAAATGCACAGCGGTTTGTGCTGGAGCATGTGGCGTAGCAGAAAAATACATGCAGGAAACAGAAATGGGGCTGTCGCATTAAGCAAATTGATACAGGATATAGCTGGTTTGAATCGTTCTTTTATCCTATATTTTGTATATGTTTTGCTTAGTGCGGCGGCCCCATGAAATTGTACACATTTATTTAGCAGGCAGGGGTTTCTGCAGAAGCTGGGAAGGACGGCAGTATGAATATTTATGATATATCCAGAAAAGCCGGTGTATCGATTGCAACGGTTTCCCGTGTGCTGAACGGGAGTGATAAAGTCAGGGAAGCGACAAAGCAGAAGGTACTGGCGGTCATGAATGAAACAGATTATACGCCAAATGTATTTGCAAGGGGCATGGGGTTGAATTCGATGCGGACAATTGGAATTATGTGCCCGGATGTGTCCGATGCCTATACCGCAAACAGCGTGTATTATGCAGAACAGAATTTGCGGGCGTTCGGGTATGATACGCTGTTAATCTGCAGCGGGTATGAGCTGGAAAACAAAAAAAAGTCTTTGAAGCTGCTGCTTTCAAAACGCGTGGATGCAGTGCTTTTAATCAGCTCGTCATATATCGAGCATAAAACGGCAGATATGGATTATATCCGGGATGCCGCAAAGGAAGTGCCGGTGGCAGTGGTAAACGGGTATCTGACCGGAGACAATATTTACTGCTCTTACTGTGATGATTACCATGCGACCTATGAGGTGACTCGGGCGCTTTTGGATAAAGGACGCAGGAATATCCTTTACCTGTACCGGGCCTATTCCTACAGCGGCATCCAGAAGATGAGCGGGTACAAGGCTGCGCTGGAAGAACGGGGAATCCAGCCGCGTGATGCGTATATTGTCCTTGTGGAAAACAGCATCAGCAGGGCAAGAGAGGTGCTGCACGAGCTGGATAAGCAGGGAATTGTGTTTGACAGCGTGCTTTCCGCAGAAGATACATTCGCGGTATCAGCAGTGAAATATGCAAAGGACAGGGGGCTTTCGATACCGGGGGATTTGGATATTATCGGGTATAACAATTCAAACCTGGGCGAGTGTACGGAACCGGAGCTGACTTCGATAGACAGCCGGGTGAAAACGATTACCGTGCTGGCCGTGAAAATGCTGATGGATGTGCTTTCCGGCAAACAGACGGAATCAAGGGTCTGCACGCCGTGCAATATCGTGAAGCGGGAAACGACGGATTTTTAGCAGATTCTGCCAATCATCCTGTTATGTAAAAATATTCAGAAACAAACAGATTTAGGTAGTCAGCAGGCCATAAACGTGCTATGATAGACATGCCTGGATATGCAGGCAAATAAAAAAAGGGAGAAGACACTATGCCATTTATTGATTCAAAAATCACGATGAAAGTATCTGCGGAGAAGAAAGAGGCCATTAAATCAGAACTCGGTCAGGCAGTTTCGATTTTAGGCAAGCCGGAAAGCTTCCTGATGGTGGGATTTGACGATGAATACTGCCTGTATATGGGAGGAAAGCAGCTGGAAAAAGGCGTCTTTGTATCGGTCAGCCTGTTTGGAAATGCATCCAGTGCGGCCTATGAGAAGATGACGGGCGAAATCTGCCGTATTTACGAGCAGCAGCTTGGCGTGCCGCAGGATAAAGTATATGTTACATATGCCGGAGTCAGCGACTGGGGCTGGAATGGGAGAAATTTCTAAATTGCGAAAAGGAGATGACCACAGATGAAAAAAATGGAAGAATATGTAAGGGCAATCCCTGATTTTCCGGAACCAGGCATTATATTCCGGGATGTTACAAGTGTTCTGCAGGACCCGGACGGGCTGAAGCTGGCAATTGATTCCATGATGGGGCTGCTGGACGGGGTCGAATTTGACGTTATTGCAGGAACCGAATCCCGCGGGTTTATGTTCGGGGTTCCGATTGCATACCAGCTTGGCAAAGGATTTGTACCGGTACGCAAAAAAGGAAAGCTTCCATGTGAAACGGTTTGCGCGAAATATGACCTGGAATACGGCTCTGCGGAAATCGAAATGCACAAAGATGCGATAAAGCCGGGCCAGAAGGTCGTGCTGGTCGATGATTTGATTGCGACAGGCGGCACGCTTGCAGCAAGCATCCAGCTCATAGAGCAGCTTGGCGGAAAAGTGGTGAAAGTCATCCTGTTAATGGAGCTTGCCGGATTAAAGGGACGGGAGAAACTGGACGGATATGAAGTGGCATCGGTTATTACATACGAAGGAAATTAGCACATCGGATAAGGAAAAGAAAAATGTTAGAAAAAATGTTTCGGTTAGAAGAAAATGATACAACGGTACGGACAGAAGTCATTGCCGGAATTACGACGTTTATGACAATGGCATATATTCTTGCCGTAAATCCAAACATGCTTGCAGCAGCAGGCATGGATGCGACGGCAGTGCTGATTGCGACCTGCCTGGCATCGTTTGTCGGAACCATCTGCATGGCGCTGTTGGCGAATTATCCGTTTGCGCTGGCACCGGGCATGGGGCTGAATGCGTATTTTGCCTATACGGTCTGCGGAAATATGGGATATGACTGGCGGGTGGCGCTGGCAGCCGTTGCGATTGAGGGCCTGATTTTTATTGTACTGTCACTGACAAATGTCCGCGAAGCGATTTTCAATGCCATTCCGGGCACGCTGAAAAAAGGCGTCAGTGCCGGAATCGGCCTGTTTATTGCATTTATCGGCTTGCAGAATGGGCATATTGTCGTAAACAATGATTCCACATTAATCAGCTACGTGGATTTTGCCGGAAGCTTCCATACACAGGGAATCTGCGCGATTCTGGCGATTATCGGCATTTTTATTATCGCAGTGCTTTATTATCAGGGAATCAAAGGCTCGATTCTGATTGGAATCGCGGCGACCTGGGTGCTCGGAATGCTGGCACAGGCAATGGGGCTGTATGTGATTGATGCAGAAAATGGATTCTATTCACTTTATCCGTCTTTGCAGATTACGGATTTTACCAAAATCGGCGAAACGTTCGGGCAGGTATTCCGTGCAGATTTTTCGGGCGTGAGCCTGACGAACTTTATTGTCGTGCTGTTTGCATTTCTGTTTGTGGATATGTTTGACACGATTGGAACGCTGGTCGGCGTTGCGACCAAGGCAGATATGCTGGACGAAAACGACAAGCTTCCGAGAATCAAGCAGGCGCTGCTGGCAGACGCTGTGGCAACAACAGCCGGAGCCGTATTCGGTACTTCCACGACGACCACGTTTGTGGAAAGCTCTGCCGGTGTCGGCGCAGGAGCAAGAACGGGGCTGGCTTCGGTCGTAACCGGATTTTTATTCCTGGCTGCGATTTTCTTTGCACCGGTCTTTACGGCAATTCCGGGCTTTGCAACCGCTCCGGCTTTGATTTTTGTCGGATTTTTGATGTTAGGCGCTGTGGTGCACATTGATTTTGACGACCTGACAGAAGCAGTCCCGGCTTACCTGTGCCTTCTGGCAATGCCGCTTATGTACAGCATTTCCGAAGGAATTGCAATGGGAGTCATTTCTTATGTCGTGATTAATCTGTGCTGCAAAAAGACAAGGAAAATTACGCCGCTGATGTATGTGCTTGCAATCCTGTTTATACTCAAGTATGCATTTTTATAAACGGCGGGCAGAATGCTGCTTCCCTGGGGCATTCTGTTGTTTTGGAAAAGGAGGAATTGGAATATGGTTATTGTAAATACAGATTATATTTCTGGAAAAGAGCTTGAAATGCTTGGTATGGTAAAGGGAAGTACCATTCAGAGTAAAAATATCGGGCATGATATCGGGCAGGGATTTAAGACACTCGTAGGCGGGGAGCTGAAATCTTATACCGAAATGATGAACGAAGCAAGGGCGCTTGCTACAAGGCGCATGGTGGAAGAAGCAGAGGCACTCGGGGCAGATGCGGTTGTGAATGTCCGGTTTGCATCGGCAGCAGTCATGGCAGGCGCTGCGGAGGTTATGGCATACGGAACTGCTGTCAGATTTGTCTGAGACAATGGAATATCTGATTTGAAATGCTGCCTGAAAAATATTCCCTGCTGTGTGCAGGATGTTTTTCAGGCAGTTTTCGTTATTCATAAATAAGAGCTTTGCAGGAGAGGAGAAAAGGCTATGGAAGAATATCATACCATCCGGCATACGTTTGAGCCTGTATGGGACAGTGATTCCAAAATCCTGATTCTGGGGACGTTTCCTTCCGTAAAATCGAGGGAGAACTGTTTTTATTACGGCCATCCGCAGAACCGGTTCTGGAAGCTTCTGGCAGGCATTTATGAAGAAGCGGTGCCGGAAACGATAGATGAAAAAAAGGCGCTTGTGTTAAGGCACCATCTGGCGGTGTGGGATGTAATCAGCCAGTGCGACATTATCGGCTCGTCAGACAGCAGCATCCGCAATGTGGTTCCGTCAGACTTAAAAGGGCTGCTGCAAAACAGCGGGATTCATACGGTAATTGCAAACGGGGCAAAGGCATACGAATTATATGAAAAGCATCAGCTGCCTGTGACCGGGATAAAGGCACAAAAACTCCCATCTACCAGCCCGGCAAATGCGGCCTGGTCTTTCGGGCGGCTGAAAGAAGCATGGGGAGCGGTGCTGCTTGGAATTTAACACCGCAGGCAGATTCAGCGTTTTTTTAGCAGGGTTATCTGTCCGTTTTCCATTTCATACACTTCATCACAGAGGATGTCAATATCTTCCCTGCTGTGGCTTGCCAGAAGAATCAGCTTTCCTTCGGATTTCATTTCCAAAAACAGTTCCCGCATGTCTTTCACCCCCTGTTTGTCCAGGCCGTTCATGGGTTCATCCAGAATCAGGATATCAGGATTTTCCATAATTGCCTGGGCAATGGTCAGCCGCTGCTTCATTCCGAGGGAATATCTGCCAACAGGCCTGCGCAGCCCCGGCTCCAGCCCGGTTTTTTCCAGCATGTCCGTCTCTTTTCCCATGATTTTTCCGCCAGCCCGGATTTCGCCCGGGTCATATCTTTAAAAGATTTAAAAACGTGACTGATTTCAATACATGCTTTTGCAGTGTTTTTATCTGTTTTCATGGCCAGGGCCTCCTTATATGTCTTCGTTTTCCCAGTCAAATTCTGCTGTTTTTATTTTGTGCAAAATCAGCACGGCCATAACTGCGGTGCTGACAGCCAGAAAGGCAGACATATACGGCAGCGACGGCATCCAGTAATATCCCAGGCGCGGGGTAGCGCTTTTGGCTGCCTGTCCCCAGATGGCCGGCACAAACAGTGCCATTTTATACTGGTATTCGGGGTGGACATTTTCTACAAAAAATAACAGGACGGACACAGCGAAGGCCAGGGCCACGGCTGCTGCTTTCCCGGCATACAGGCTGGCCAGAAACATAAGCATTCCCAGAAAGCCGGAAATGAACGTGCACAAAGCAATGCAGATGCCCATCAGCTGCAGGGGCGTGTATTCGCTGAATATTTCATAGTATACAAAATATTCAAAGCCGTATGCCGTGGCGGCGTCGGTAACGGCCGCGGAATGGAGCAGTTTTCCCCATTCGTTTGTAAATTCTACCCGCGGCAGCAGGGGGAGCACCGTGCATGCAGCTGTATAAAGGACGGCCGCAAAAGACCGGACGAAAATACCGCCCATCTGTCCCACTGCCCACCTGCGCCTGCCAGCCCGTATCAGATGATACATGTTCACATGCTGCATAAACGGAACGTCTGAATTGATATAAATAATCCCAAGCCAGAACATAAACAAAAAGACATTTCTGGCCATCAGAAACGGGAACACGCACCACGACACCGGGTAATCCACCGCATCGATATACCGGTTCATGGGGCGGTTAAAATCCCAGCACATGGCGAGCATGATACATGCAAAAGCCGTGGTTTTGCCGTTTAAAAGCTTTAAAAGAGAAGCTTTCCATATATATTGAAGCTGTTTCATGCCATCCGCTCACATCCTTGTCCTTAATTTCCGGTAAATGCCAAATGTCATGGCTGCCGCTGACCCGGCGCTGATAAATACCATGTACAGAAGGTTGTGCCAGTCATTGCCAGACTGGCCATATCCATAAAACAGGTACACGGCAGAATGCAGCCTGGTTTCGCCGAGAATCTGGTGAATCAGGACGGGCAGCACAAACACCATGGCTTTGTTTGTAATATAAAGGGAGAACAGGGCAGACATGACAGAAAAAATTCCTGCCAGAAGTCCCAGCTGCAGGGAACACAGCATGCAGTACCAGATATAATGCCCGCTCTCTATCAGGCCTTCAAAAGCGATAATGCCGCCGCTTGCGGTATCTGGCAGCGTCCATGGGCCAAGGGTGCGGCACAGCAGCACAAAAATCAGGCTTCCGGGCAGCAGCGTGGCAATCGAGGACAGGTAAATGACGCCGGCCTTTGCTGCCACATAGTGTTTCAGGCTGCCCCGGACAGCCTGGAATCGTACATATCCGTATTCCAGGTCATCACAGAACGATGCCGCATATGGCAGGGCACAGAAGATAAAAACCATCCGCATGCCGGACATATTTGCCGCGTGAAAAAACGTATACAGCACATTGCCGTTTATCAGCCCGAATTTTTCTAAGGAAAAAAACATGGAAGCTGTCACGCCGGGGATGGCTGCATACAGCCCGCAGCCTTTCAGCAGCCGTCTGGCTTCCGTCCGAAAATAACCGTATTTCATGATGCATCCCCTGTTCTTTTCAGCAGCCTGCGGCCTACTGCAAATATTTTTCTTTTCCGGTAACCGCATTTACCAGTGTAACCGAGCTGCTTTTTCCGTCTTCCATGACTTCAAAATACCAGACCGGGTCTACAGCATACTCCTGCTTTTCATTCAGGTGTACCATTTGGAACAGCTTTGCACGCGTGACGGTATAGCTGGCATCGTTTAAAATATTTTCGTGCTTTTCTTCCACGACTCCTGCAATTTCGTCAAAATCCTTGAGTGCAAGCGTTTTCTGCGTATCTTCGATTTGATACACCGTGGATATCAGCAGTTTTTCAATGCCCCTGCCAGAATATACAGCAGTTACGGGAGCGTTGTCTGGCGTGTCCTGTGCCATAACCCGGTAAATGCTCATCCACTGGTGGAGAATCGGAATCCCGTTATGCAGCTGGTATGCATAGACCAGATAAGCGTCGTCTTCCTCTGTCCAGGAAGCTTTGCGCCTGTCTGCGGTAATGTGGCCGAGCTGCACGACCTGTTCTTCCAGCTCGGCCAGGTCCTGATGGTTTAATGGATAGGCTTCAAACTGCAGGTCCGGCTCAGAAAAGCCAGTGTCCGCAAGCTCCTGCTTTACAGCATCGATGGCATCCTGTGCAGTTGCAAAGGAAACCTTCCCGGAACCGGATGCCGGCTTTTCTGGCGTGTGCCTGAAAAATCATTTCCGCCCGCGAAAAGCATTTTTCAAACACGCCCTGGTAAAAGCCTGCTCCGAATCAATGAACATGCACCCTGTGAGTCTGCCTGGCAGAATGGAAAATAGAACCGGGAGCTCTGCCAGAATCTGTTACAATCGGTATAGCACATTCTTTCTGGTTCCACAAATAATTTCCGGACTGGCTGTGCCTGACATTTTTTCATAAAGCTATCCCGGGCATGACTGTTTTTCAGAGTTTTTATTTTTATGAAAATCGAAATACTGCCTTGACAGGAACACATGTTCGGTTTATAATCAGAACAGATATTAAAAGCAGGCTGTTTTTCAGCCAGAATGCAGGGACAGGGGGTGCCGGATATGGAACTGCGGATGTGTTCACAGATGACGATAAACCAGAAGCTGGAAATACTGACCGATGCGGCAAAGTATGATGTCGCCTGTACGTCCAGCGGCATTGACCGCGGCGGGGACGGCACGGGAATGGGCAATACAAAGCTGGCCGGAATCTGCCATAGCTTTTCATCGGACGGGCGCTGTATTTCCCTGCTGAAAATTTTATTTACCAATGAGTGTATTTTTGACTGCCGCTACTGCCTGAACAGGCGTTCGAATGATGTGCCGCGCGCATCGTTTACGCCGGACGAAATCTGTGAGCTTACGATGCAGTTTTACCGCAGGAATTATATCGAAGGGCTGTTTTTAAGCTCCGGGATTTTATACAGCCCGGATTATACGATGGAGCTGATTGGCCAGACGGTCTATAAGCTGCGCACGCAGCACCGATTTCAGGGATATATCCATATCAAGGCCATACCGGGTGCAGACCCGCAGCTTATCTGGAAGGCCGGGCTGTATGCAGACCGCATGAGTGTCAACCTGGAACTGCCGACGGCAGAAGGGCTGCGGATGCTGGCTCCGAATAAGAACCGCAAAAATATCCTGGCTCCGATGCGCCTGATTCAGAATGCAAGGGATGAAAACCAGAATGAATTGATGCTGTACCGCCATGCGCCGAAGTTTGTGCCAGCCGGACAGTCTACGCAGATGATTATCGGCGCAACGCCGGAGAATGATTTTCAGATTATGTCCGTCGCGGAGAGCCTGTACCAGAAGTTTGATTTGAAACGGGTGTTTTATTCCGCTTTTGTGCGGGTCAATGATGATGCGATGCTGCCGGCTCTGCCGGGAGGGCCGCCGCTTTTACGCGAGCACAGGCTGTATCAGGCGGATTTCCTGCTCCGGTATTATGGGTTTGCCGCAGCAGAGCTCTTAAGCGAGCAGCGTCCGCATTTTAATGTCTTTTTAGACCCGAAATGCGACTGGGCCGTGCGACATCTGGAGCAGTTTCCGGTGGAAATCAACCGTGCCGACTACCAGACGCTGCTGCGCGTGCCGGGAATCGGCGTCAAAAGCGCCCGCAGGATTGTAGGGGCAAGGCGCAGCGCGGCACTTGGCTTTGAAGATTTGAAAAAGATAGGCGTGGTCTTAAAAAGGGCGCTGTATTTTATTACCTGCAGCGGACGGATGATGTACCGGACAAAGCTGGAAGAAGACTATATTGTGCGCAACCTGGTGGACGAAAAAGAAAATTTTCCGTTTTCCAAAGACGGAATGACGTACCGCCAGCTGTCGCTGTTTGATACCGGCATGGTTTCGTAAAAGAAAGGACCCGCAAAGGAAAGGATTCGGCCATGGAAGAACTGATTTTATTGTGTGAGGATTCGATAGAGGGTATTTTATCAGGCGTATATCAGGCATATGAGCTGCACCGTGACCATGAGACAATCCGCCTTCAGACAGGAGAAGCGGAAAATTACCGCCTGTTTGCCGAATACCGGGACGTAAAAACAGACGAAGAAAAGAGCCGCAAAGTGCTGCGCACGGTTTACCGGAGATTTGGGGAAGAAGCATATACACAGCTGTGCCAGGCAATGGTATCTTATGACCCCCAAAAGGCGGATGCCGTGTACCACACGATAGTGGCCGGGATATCCGGGCAGTACCGCGGAAAGCTGATGGACCATTTAAGCAGCCGCTATGTGAATAAGGTATTTCAGTTAAGCCGCAATACGGGAATCGAAATCCACCACCTGCTCGGGTTTCTGCGCTTCCGGGAGCTCAGGGGCGGGGCGCTGCTTGCAAGGTACAGCCCGAAAAATGATATTACGGCCATGATAATGCCACATTTTGCAGACCGCCTGCCGAATGAGGATTTTGCAGTGTACGACGAGGGCAGGAAATATTATGCCGTGCATCCAAAAGGAAAACAGTGGTATCTGGTGCGCGGGGAACTGCCTTTTTCAGAGGGGGAGGAATCGTATACACAAAAAGAACAGCAGTATCAGATGCTTTACCGGCATTTCTGCCAGTCCATTGCCATCTATGAAAGAAGAAACCCGGGGCTGCAGAGAAATATGCTGCCGCTGCGGTTTCGTAAATATATGACAGAATTCGATTAGGCAGCGTTTGCCTTATCGAAACCTGTGGTATTTTTTTCGGGTGTTATCATTTTTTCCTTGACAAATCCCCGTAATCATGTTACTTTTTAATCAGATGATATAGCGTGTAACTGTTCGGCAGGCATTAACTATGCATAAGATAAGGGGTATTTATGCATATTTTAGTGCCTTTTTGTGTGCATAAATACACCCGGAAAAAGGAGGATTTGTCATGAAAGACAAAATTTTTGGGGTATTGCAGCGTGTGGGCCGTTCCTTCATGCTGCCAATCGCAATTCTGCCAGTCGCAGGCCTTCTGCTTGGCGTAGGCGGTTCTTTTACCAATGAAACGATGCTGAATACATACGGGCTGATGGGAATCATGGGGCCTGGAACGGTATTCAACGCAATCCTGCAGGTTATGAGTGCTGCCGGAGACATCGTATTTGGAAACCTTCCGATTATTTTTGCCATGGGCGTTGCCATCGGCATGGCAAAAAAGGAAAAGGACGTGGCAGCCTTATCCGCAGCCATTGCGTTTTTCATTATGCACGCATCCATCGGGGCCATGATTAAGAACAATGGCGGCCCGGAAGCAATGCTGGAAGGCGCGACAACGTCTGTAGTCGGCATTACATCCCTGCAGATGGGTGTATTCGGCGGTATTATTGTCGGGCTTGGCGTGGCAGCGCTGCACAATAAGTTTTACAAGATTGAGCTGCCGCAGGTGCTGTCGTTTTTCGGCGGCACACGGTTTGTGCCGATTGTCAGCGGCCTTGCTTATACGGTAGTCGGAATCCTGATGTTTTTTGTATGGCCGGTTATTCAGCAGGGAATTTATGCAGTCGGCGGCGTTGTGCTGGAATCCGGTTATGCCGGAACATGGGTATACGGACTGATGGAGCGTGCGCTCATTCCGTTCGGGCTGCACCATGTATTTTACCTTCCATTCTGGCAGACAGCGCTCGGCGGCACGATGGAAGTAGCCGGACGTGTCGTGGAAGGCGCGCAGAACATTTTCTTTGCACAGCTGGCAGACCCGAGTGTGGAGCACTTTGCAGTATCAGCAACCAGGTTTATGACAGGCAAGTTCCCGTTAATGATTTTCGGCCTTCCGGGAGCAGCACTTGCGATGTATAAGACTGCGAAGCCGGAAAAAAGGGAAGCAGCAGCCGGACTTCTGATGTCCGCGGCACTGACTTCGATGCTGACCGGTATTACAGAGCCGCTGGAATTTACGTTCCTGTTTGTGGCACCTCTGCTGTATGCAATTCACTGTGTATTTGCCGGGCTGGCATATATGCTGATGCATGTATTTAATGTCGGCGTGGGCATGACGTTTTCCGGCGGACTGATTGATATGTTCCTGTTTGGTATTCTGCAGGGCAATGCAAAAACAAGCTGGGTATGGATTGTAGTTGTCGGAATCGTTTATTTTGCAGCATATTTCTTCCTGTTTTCGTTTTTAATTACCAAAATGGATTTGAAGACACCGGGAAGGGATGATAACGAAGAAGTCAAGCTGTACCGCAGAAGCGATGTGGATGCCAGAAAAAGCGGCGGCGCTGCACAGGGCGCAGCAGCATCGCAGGAGGATGCACTGTCTGAGGCTATCTGCCATGGGCTTGGCGGAAAGAAAAACATTTCGGATGTAGACTGCTGTGCAACAAGGCTGCGCTGCACCGTTCATAATTCGAGCCTTGTAAGCGATGATATGCTCAGGGCGACCGGGGCATCCGGGGTAGTGCATAAAGGCAATGGCGTGCAGATTATTTACGGGCCGCGTGTTACGGTTGTGAAATCCAATCTGGAAGATTACCTGGAAACGGCACCGGATGAGCTGTATGAGCCGAAGGCAGAAGAAAAACAGCAGTCCCGGGCAGCATCGGCTGCGGATGATAAAAAGGCAGAAGGAAAGCTGATAAAAACAGAGATGATTGCAAGCCCGGTAAACGGCGTGGCAGCGGATTTATCCGAAGCACCGGACGAGGCGTTTGCAGGCCGCATGATGGGTGACGGGGCCATTGTGACGCCAAAGGAGCCGAAGGTATTTGCACCGGAAGACGGGGAAGTGAATTTTGTATTTGAGACAAAGCATGCCATTGGCTTTACGACGGCATCCGGCACAGAGCTGCTGCTGCATATGGGCATTGATACCGTAAAGCTGGGCGGACAGGGATTTGAGGTATTTGTAAAAGACGGGGATAAGGTGAAAAAAGGTGACCTGCTGATGCAGCTCGACCTGGCATATTTAACGGCAAATGCGCCGTCGCTTGCTTCCCCGGTGCTTTGTACGGAGCTTTCTGACAACCAGAAAATACGCCTGATAAAAAGCGGCAGCATCAAGGCTGGGGAAGATTTGTTTGCAATCGACACTTACGGGGAATAGGCCGGGAACGAAGGAAGGGCTTTTGGGGAGAAGGGTATGTTCAGAGTAAAGAAGGCTTTAAATAACAATACGGTAATTGCAATAGGCGCAGACAGCCAGGAGTATCTCCTGATTGGAAAAGGAATCGGATTTGGAAAAAAAATCAGCCAGAGAATTGAAGCGCCCGAAGGATGCATGATTTATTCTCTTTGCGAGTATACGGAGCGCGGGAGTGCCATGGAGCTTGTAAAAGGAATGGATCCGGTATTTCTGGAAATTGCAGAACAGGTATTGCGGGAAAGCGAGCAGGTTTTTGGCCGGATTGACTGGAGCATACTCTTTCCAATGGCTGACCATATTGCGTTTGCGGTAAAGCGCATCCGCAATCAGGAGCAGATCAGCAACCCCCTGACGGGAGACATCCGTGCGCTGTTTCATATGGAATACCGTACAGCAGAATGCATCCGCCCGATTCTGGCAGAAAGGCTCGGCGTGGAAATTGACGAGCATGAAATCGGCTATGTGGCGCTGCATATTCATTCTGCGATTGAAAATGAGAATGTGGCGCTGTCCATGCGGATTGCCGGAACCGTGCGGGAGTGCATCCAGCTGGTGGAGGAAAAGACAGGAAAGACGATTGATGTCATGTCCCTGACGTATAACAGGCTGATGAACCATGTCCGGTATATGGCGGCGCGTATTATCAAAGGCGAAGAACTCAAGCTGGATATGAATGACTATATATCCGAAAATTTTCCAGATGCGTTTCAGCTGGCAGAAACCGTCTGCGGGCATATGGAACGGTATCTGAAACAGCCGGTTGGCCGGGTAGAAACCGGTTATCTGGCCATGCATATTCAAAGGGTTCTGGCAGAACTGGAATAGGCGTTTTTTTCAAAAGCAGATGCTGCTGCCACCGGACAGGCAATGGAAAATATCAGCAGTACTTGAAGCAGTACAGAAAAAAGGTGTTCCAGAACCTGAGTATTTCTATTTGACACCAGGACATGCTTTCGCATATAATAGAAATACAGAAACGAATACAAAAAAGCGTTCATTTTTTAAAGGGGGCATGAAGCTATGTTAGCGGTAAAATCTGTAAATGTCCGGGATAACTTCAAAGAATGGTGTGATAAAATCAGCATGGGTGAAACCGTTGTTATTTCAAGACCACGAAATGAAAATATCTACATGATAAACGAAGCTGAATATAATGCATTGCAGAAAGCAAAGCGAAATGCTGAATATTTAGCGAAAATAAATGCAAGCATAGAGAACCACGAAAAGGGCGATACCATTTCTTTTACTATGGATGAATTAAAGGCAATGGAATCCGAGGACTGGAAACCAACCGAAAAAGTCTTAGAATTTGAAAAAAGGCATGGTATTGGAAGATATAAAGCGAAACGGGGCAATGCAGGGCATAGGAAAACCGGAACTGCTTAAACATGATAAATCAGGGCTGTACAGCAGACGGATAGACGAAGCAAACCGCCTTGTATATAGTATTGATGAAGCACAGGATATCAGAATTATATCATGTAAGGGGCATTATGAAGATTAAGAATGGGAAGCTGTCAAAGGGCGGCTTCTTTTTTTGTGCCCTTTTGTCCGATATTTGGAAAAATAAAAATAGCAGTTGACAAATAATGACTATCGTGATAGTATACCTTATGAAAACACTATTGCAATAGTCATTTTTGGAGGAGATGAAGTTATGGAAATGAAACTGTTTGATTCTGAGTTAAAGGTTATGGAGACGCTGTGGAATGCGGGCAGGGATTTATCTGCCGGCCAGATTGCCGGGATTTTGAAAGACGAGACTGGCTGGAACCGCAATACGACGTATACCGTAATCAAGAAATGCATTGCAAAGGGGGCGGTGGAACGCAGGGAACCGAAATTTATGTGTCATGCGCTTGTGACAAAAAAACAGGTGCAGAATTATGAAACAGGAGAACTGATAGACAAAATGTTTGACGGTTCAAAGCAGAAGTTTTTTGCAGCATTTTTATCCAATGGAAAACTGACAGAGCAGGAGCTTGCGCAGCTGAAAGAAATGGTTGACGGGCTGTCCGGCAGCACCGAGTGAGGATGGGAGCATGGGATTACTGGAAATGAGCATTTCTGCGGGAGTATTGATTCTGCTTGCAGCAGCAGTTCGTGCTGCAGGATTTCTGCATCTGTCAAAACGGACCGTCCGGCTGCTCTGGCTGATTGTGCTGGCCAGGCTGCCATTCAGCCTGCCTGTGCCGGGATGGGCAGCAGCGCCGGCGCGGATAATGGAGGGAATGCGTGACCGGCTGAGAATGGAAACCGGACATGGCGCAGGGAAAGAAACGGTGTCCGGGGTCTTGCAGCAGATGCCAGTGGCTGGCACGGGGCTGGAAGACGGTATCGTAATTCATGCAGCATGGCTGTTATGGATTGCAGGAATGGCGGCGGCCGGCATTTATTTCGCAGTTTTGTTCTGGAAGGAGCACCGGCTGCTGGCACAGGCCATGCGGCTGGAAAGCATGACAGAAGCGGGCGGGGCAGACAGCCGGAAAATTTCCGAAGCCTGCAGGACGGCCCGCAGAATGGCCGGAGTGCGGCGAAAGAAACAGGAACAGCTCTGGGTACACGACAGAATCTGCTCGCCAGTCGTTTTTGGAATTTTCAGGCAGCGGATTGTGATTCCCAAAGAGCTGGCAGGGCTGGAACAGGCACAGATGCAGTATGTGCTGATACATGAAATGGTTCATGTAAAAGGATATGACAATCTGTGGAAGCTGCTGGCGGCGGCAGCTGTGTGCATACACTGGTTTAATCCCGCAGTATGGCTGATGTATGTGCTGTTTGCAAGGGATTTGGAGCTGGCCTGTGACGAGCGGGTATTATCCATGCATGGAAGCCGCGGCAGGCAGGGGTATGCAGCAACGCTGCTGGCGCTTGCACAGGTACAAAAGGAAACCGTATTGTTTAGCAGCGGGTTTTTTGAAAACCCAGTAAAAGAAAGGATTGTGGCAGTTATGAAATATAGAAAGTTAACAGGAATGGGCGTATTGTGTGCAGTTATGCTTCTGGCAGGAGCAGCATCGGTATTCGGGTCAGCCAGCCAGGCGGCATCGGCTCAGGAAAAGGATGCCATTGTACGGGATGAAACAGGCGGAAAAGACACACAGGAAGTTACAGCCGGTTATTCTGTCAGCACGGCAGCCGGGGAAGACGGCATTGTAAATATTCAAACCAGCGCAGGTTCGTCAGCAGAAAAGCTGCAGGTACAGTTTGATAAATCCATTATGGCAGACGGTGAAACTGGTGAAAAAGCAGACTATACGGTTTCCTGCCGCGGGGACGGCACCGGAGAAAACGGAAAAGAGGATGCCAGTGGAGAAACAAGCATTTACAGGTTTGTAAGTGAAGACGACGGCACATACAGGCTGGAAGGCAGCGACGGCGACGTATACAGGCTGGAAGATGGAGACGGCGGCACATACAGGCTGGAAAAACAGGATGATGGCAGCACATACGTGCTGCAGCCGGGAGACGGCGGCAAGGTTACGGTTAAGACGCTTCCAGAGGATGGCAGTGCTGCAACGGATGGCGCAGATGCCACTGCGGATGTAGAACGGATGGGCTCTGAGGAAATAAAGCTGGAAAAGGATGTATCAGAATCATAAAGCAGGATTTCTGTGAGAGATTCTGAAAAAAGAAAAATCACAGGTACAGAAACTAAAACAGGATAAACAGGTGCTGCCGCAGAAAGGATTGCAGATTCAGGCGTTCTTTTTGCGGCAGCTTTTTGTGTTACAGATTCTGTTTTACATGAAGAAGATTTACCAGTGCATCCTGCAGGACCTTTGAAATATTGATGCCTGCATGTTCTGCTTCATGGCTCAGCCAGTCAGGAAGCGAAACGTTTCGAAGCACAGTCTTTGTTTCTGTTTGTTTCCGGTATTCGGTAAAATCAATATCGACATAAGTCAGTGTGCCTTTGGAAAAATCAATCTCCCCTGCATTCTGCCGGGCTTTTTCTATTGCGGCAGACTGGCTGGAAGGCTCTGGCAGCTTTTCCTGATGGTCTTCCATGGATATGCCTGTCAGTCCAATCGCGTCCCTTGCCATTTTAATGGCATCTGCAAAGCTGTCTCCTTCTGTCAGAATATCCATGTCTGGCACACATGCCAGATAAGGATGTTCTGATTCATCATTCATATAGCAGATAAAAACCGGATAAACCTGTTCCATGAAATATCATCCTCCATTCTTATTTCCATTTTTTCAGTATCATTTTAGCGAGGTTTTCGTTAATTTCTTTATGCCGTGGAATTTTTTCTATCTGGCTTCCCCGTCTGTAAATATCATGGCTGCCCCCATGTCTTTCAAAAATAAAACCGGCGTCTTCTAGAGCTTTGATTAAATCCCGTTGTTTCATTTGCAGTTCTCCTTATAAAATGAATTATATACAGGAAGTACAGGACAGTCAATGCTGTTTTTGTAAAATCAGCCGGCAGTGTCCGGTTTCGTGTTACTGTTCACTCCGTGACCAGTAACCTTCGCAAATCCATCTTAAATTCGCTTCGCGAATGGAATTTGCTCACTCCGGAATCACTTTCCACCCATAGGAATCATCATCGGAATCATAATCAGAATCGCAAAGACAGGTGCCCCGCTTTCGTACCCGCAAATAAAGCATTGCGGTAATATAAACATGACTGCCAAAATCACTGTTATAACATTAGGAAACAATATTTTGTTTCAAATCAAAGATATTTTTTAACCATTCTTTTATATCTGCAGTCATATCTTACCAGAATACAAAGGAAGCCCGCAGAGCAGTCTTAGAATCTATAGAGGGATTGTATAACCGAAAAAGAATCGCGCGATTGCTTACATAACCCTCCCCCGGCAAAAGGAAACTGTGGAACTCAAAAAAACAGCATAATCTTTCGGACTTTTTGTCCAGTATATTGACATAGTTTCACTGTATCGGTATCATAATGGTATATAAATTGAATGCAAAGGAGAGACGCAATGAAGAAAAGAATTATTTTAAGGCAAGGCGCTGTAATGGGGATTTTATCAGCAATGTTTTTTTTCGCAGTGGAAGCAAATTTGAATCTGTTGAAGGTTCATGCGTCGGAGGTGTCTAAGCTGTATTCAGAGGAGACTGTGCAGAATGTATTAGAAGATTTTTTTGAAGATTTTTTAGATACGATGCTGGCAGATAACAGCAGAGATTATTCAAGGGATGATTTTGCGACAATAAATGGATACATTGCAGCAAAATACCTTGTTGCGAAAAGAGAAGGCAATAAAATATTATTGGATGGAATTCAGGCAGTCAGTCTGGAGGAAGCTGTACTAGAGAATCTTTTGGAAAAAGATGATTCCTTGGAAGCAACAGCATACGTAAAGTATAAGTATTCATGGGGCAGCGGCAGTCAGGAGAATACATGCGTAGCAGGATTGCTTTATCAAGTGACTCTGGCAAAATCAAATGAGGGTTATAAAGTATTGGACTTGGATAACATTGAGAATGATGAAGTGCAGATGGCAAAAGACAGTATCTGTATATCAGCACGAAATTCAAAAGACATCTATCAGAGAGCAGATGAATATTTTGACAAGATACAGCAAAATGCAAAAGATATGACAGAGACAGTCATTGATTGTAACACGACAGAAGCAGAGGATGAAAATCTTTGTGCACTGGCTGATATCCATGTATCTTATAATACATCAAAAGCGAGAAATTCGGGATATAAGTCAGGAGATAAATACGAGAATTATGTTTTAAAAAGAGCTGCTGAGGGACTATACGAATTACTTCTTCAGGTCGCTGTAACAGCACATCCTGCATCCCCCTGTTCCTCAGGTCATTTAACATCTCCAGCCAGAACCTGCCCGTTTCTTTTATTGGATGTCTGTATTTCACCTTTCCGGTTCTTTTCAGAACCGGGAGAGGCATCCATATGAAATCTTTCTGCCTTATTTCTGCCCCTCACGAATCATTTGCGCATTATGTGTTTTCAGGTTAGACAAAACTGTAAGTTCATTTATTGAAGCAAAATCTCTTACATTATTCTTTTTTGCCAGTTCAGGATTTTCATCCCGCCATGCTTTTGCGGTAAATCCAAATAATGCTGCATTCAAAATATCCGCTTCCTCCGCATATGCCAGCCACTCCAGATTTTCTTTATAATTTCCTGAAGGAATCAAATAATTTTTAACCGCATCTGTTTGGATTAAATAATTGTTTTTGGACAAAAATCTTTTTGCATCCCACTCGATTTCCTTTGCACCATTCTCCGCTTCATCAATTAAAGCCGTACACCCCGGAAATAAATAATCCAGCCTTAATACCGGCCTGTCCGCAGATACTTCCAGGTCAAACCTCTGTTCCACGATTCATTTCTCCCGCTGCGCCAAGCTGAAAAACCATATCCGGCGTTGTAAATAACGGCTGCACATCTTCCCCCTTTAATGACAACAGCCCCAGCTCAGATGCAGTCCTTTGTGTGTATATGACCTCTGCTGTTTGTATTTCCCTGCCGTTATATACTATGTTTCGTATACCCAGCCACTGATTTGGATATTTATCAGCCATCTGCTTTCTTGTCAGCCTCTCTGCCATAAATGTGCCTCCTTTTGTGATGTTTCTTTTTTATTTCATTTTATCATAATAAGACAGTAATAGAAATAATAATTTTATCCTTGTCATCAGCAAGCTAAACTTTCGCAAGTTTCCGCTTTTTCATTATCTCAAGCAGTTCCACAGCCCCTGCCCTGGTATCTGCCACAATCTCTGTCGGCGTCATTCCCTCATACCTCGCCGCATTGTATTCCCTTATTTTTCTGATATCTTCCAGGTCAAACCGTTCACTGATTTCAGGCTCCTTAACTGCAGCAGCCATAGTCACTCCTCCTCTCTTAATATAACTGACGGCGCATAAATCACCAGGTCCTTATAGCCCTCATATGTCGTAAAAGCTTTTACTCCCTGAATTGTTTTTACATTTACGATATGCTTAAAATTTCACGTTTTCCATTCTGCACTCGTTAGTCTCATAAACTACAATATCCGAAATATACACATCATGCCTGCCTTTTTTGAAAAATCCCCACATATCCTGCGCTTCTTTCATTCTTTCCGACGCATCTTTCTGGTCAAGAATATTACATAATTGTACCTGTTCCATTTCCATCATTCCGCCCATTTGGAACAGCTTATCCATTCGGACTCTGATTTCTTCTTTTTTTCATCCGGTATCCCCGCTCCTGCCTTATGAAACAGCGCTGCAAATGTTCCCATGTCAGTTTTCTCCTTGTATCATATTCTTCCCCTTAAGCATCTCACTATATCTTGATATGCGCTCACATTGCGCGGTTTGCGCCTTTATGTGATTGAAAACTTCTATTACGGCCTCATCTTTCAAACGCACCATATCACAGAAACTGCGTTCAATATTGTAGATATTATATTTCCCGAAATCCGTTACAATCTTTTTAATTCCAATCTGAAAATGGCTGCTCGAAAAATAGTGCCTTTCAACTGGAAATTTCATTTTTATCATACTGCGGTCTGTCCGCTCCGTTGCAACTGCCAAAACATCCGGTTCTGATTCCATAAGCCCTTGATAATAACATGCACTTTTCATAGCGATTACCGCCTTTGGGTCGCTCAGGCACACTTCAATACATTTATAATCATCCGGCTTTTTATACCCGCATTGCAGCATCCAGTAACAGCCATGGCATACTTTCTCAAGATAATTTTCTTCTTTCAGAGCCGCTATCTGACGATTCGAAAATCCTTCCCCCAGCAATTCCCTGGTACTGATATATCCGCCATACTTTCCATATAAATCTTCCAGCTTATAATAAGTCGCAACCCTCATCTAATCTTTAATCTTCCTCTGCTCCCGTTTCTTCCAATCCTTTTAAAAACTTTGGCAGCCATTCTCTGTGTATCTTCCCAAGTTTTTTAAGTTTCGATTCTGTTTGATCATCTAAATTCAATTCTGTAATAACAACATCCACATATTCCATGCTCATATCATCTTTATGAAACCATTCTTTGCCACCAGATGTATAATTAAAAAATCTACGCTGTCCATATATAAAACCATTATCCGTCAGCCATTTTTCTGCTAAGCACATTGAGGAAAAAAGTCTGGCTTCTTCATCAGCAGGCTCCATAGTTAAAACTCCTATTTTCATTCTGACCAGCTTTACATAATAATACTCCACGCTGATTTTCTCCTATTTATTCACTAATTTTACATTTTTATCTACACATAATAGCATTTTTTATTTCACATGATATTCGCATTATAGCATTTTTTATCTCACATATCAATAGTTTTCTTCACTATTTTTTATTCTATAGCAAACGATATAAATATTTTCTATTTACTTTTCAAATATTCCTTAGTAAAATAATACTGAGGTGATAATATGAATATTAGAAAGTTTAAATCGGACAAAAACGCTTTGATAGCAGAGGGTAATCGGATTGTTTCATCCTCAGATGATGCCAGATTCATAAGAAAAGTGACTATTGTTAATCTCCTGCTCCGTGGTATGAGCGCTAAATTGCTCGCCGATGCCTCTGGCGAAACCGACCGGACTCTTTCTAACTGGGTCAGATCCGTTGATGAGTATGGGTTTGAGTCTCTCCGTCCACGTAAACAGCCTGGGCGTCCGCAATCCCTCACTAAATCTCAAAAAGAAAATATTAAAGTCGCCGTAGCTTCTGACCCCAATGCTTTTGGATATACTGTCTGGGATGGGCCTTCCTTATCGGACTATATTGCTTCGCAGTATGATATCTCCCTGTGTGTAAGGCAAT
>OFGA01000380.1_pt1 | contig 38196 bp, 34 predicted proteins | sample 1521471 | NCBI WGS metagenome assembly OFGA01 (sample SAMEA3504086, study PRJEB24116) | mouse gut metagenome | biome: mouse gut; feature: mouse-associated habitat; material: faeces | place: Denmark | collected 2011 | reverse complement strand
CCCCCGCTTCCCAACAGGCAGCCCGCCGCCTATGGCGGTCTGCCATAGTACGGCGGTTGTCTTTTGTAGTACTCTTTACTCCTCTACAGTTAAATTCGAGAAATACCCCTGTTACTCCTGAGTCACAACACAAGTACCGGAACTGGATTGTGGTGCATTACTTGTACGGGTGTGTTCGTCAAATTCTTCCTGACTATACTTTTCGATGCCCGTCAGTGTCCCATATCCGGAGGCATTTAAGTTTTGATAATCCCGGACAGTGTAAATATCCACTATGCCGTTTCCATTTCCAAGGGTACGAATCGCGCCGTTGAACTTCCCTCCTCCCAGACTTTCACCGTTAGAAGTTAAAATATCCCGGAAATAGCGGACTTTTTCGCCGTTAAAATACCACTGCCCATCCGACGCATCATAGGTAACGCCAAACCTTCCATATTCCTCAGCCATTTCCTGAAACTCTTTTGCTGATACAGGATCACCGGACACAGCGCTTATCGGAGCAGGATTTCTGATCGCATCTATATTGCGGGCGGCAAATTCCTCTTCCGAAAATTCCTCTAATCCTGTCAGTATCCCACTGGGATCAAAAGAACCGTCCTCAGTCCTTACAATGCCACTGAGGTCACGGACTGCATATATGTCCACTTCCCCATTTGCATTGAAATAATCCCTGCCAGCCCGTGAGCCGTCTTCTAACGGGTAATAGTCCTCAAACCACCTCACTGCCTTTCCGTTATAATACAGTTCGTTCTTCTCTGCATCATAGACCATGCCGAACTGTTCATATGTTTTGAACTGCTCCGCATAAGCATTCTCATCCGCTTTGGTATCCCCTCCATCCTCGGCATACGCTGCAAGGACAGGGGACGATCCACTTTGTGCCTGTGGTGAGGACGCACCCATCTGCGCTGGATTTGCATTCGGCAGGGCCGCCGATGTCCCACACCCGCTCATACCTCCCACAAGCAATGTACTCAAAAGAACCATCATAAGGTGTTTTTTGTTTTTCATAAGAATTTCCTTCCTTTCTTTGATTGTATTTATAGCATAGCAGTCTTTTTTGTGATGTGTTTGTGATTAGTTTGTGATTTATGTGTAGTTGAAAAAAACAGCAGGCAAAATACCTGCTGCCCTTAAAACATTAAATTTTGAAAGAGAACCGAACCCCGGAGGCCGTATTGCAAACCATGCATTCGCTTCCATGTTGGCGCAGTATCCTCTGTGTGACATACAGCCCCAACCCACTCCCTCCTGTTTTCCTGCTCCTTGACTGTTCCACGCGGTAAAAAGCATCAAACAGTTTTGGAATACTTTCATCCGGTATATGTGTTCCCGTGTTTTCAACGGAAAACTCCAATTGACCGCTCTCCATATGCCCGCTGATCCGGATTGCTGCACCGGACGGAGAATACTTGACCGCGTTTCCAATCAAATTGGAAAAAACCTTCTCCATCAGCATCCTGTTTCCATTGATAAAAATAGATGCCGGCAGGTCAAGACATATCTGTAAATCTTTCTCTGCCATAAGGTCTTCCGTTTCACTCAGATAACGCCGTATGACCTGCACACAGTCAAAATTGTCTTTCTTAAAATCTGCACCTGCGGCATCCAGCCTTGATATGGTCAGTATTTCCTGCACCATCGCCTCAAGCGTGTTTGCAACCTCCAGCGATCTGGCAAGGTATTTTCCATGATCCTTATAAGCCCCGATGCCCAGCAGCATCCCTTCTAACTGGCCTTTGATGACTGTAATGGGAGTTTTTAATTCATGGGACACGGCAGAAAAGAAATCAGTCCTCGCCTGTTCCAGTTTCTTTTCACGCTCAATATCATCTTCAAGTTTCTTATTTGCATCCTGTAGGTCAGACAATGCGGCTGATAAATTATGTGATAATAAATTAAGGCTTTTCTCCAATGTTCCCAATTCATCCGTCCTGCTGCCGTCAAGCTGCCACTCCAAATGCAGCTCGGACATTTCTTCTGATATGCGGCTGATCTCCAATACCGGCTTCGTGATTAAATGGGAATAAAGCCATGATGCGGCAAACGAAACCGCAATAATAGCGAAAAGAAGAGGCGGCAGAATACGCCGGAATGCCTGCCGCAATTCGGCCACCTGCTCTGCCGTCCCATACACAATAAGCATATATCGCACGTTGCTATCCGAAAAAGAAAAATAATAGTCAGCTGATAAAACAGGGCTGCTTTCATAAGAATCACCCCCTTCATACAAAGCAATCATGCCGTTCCATCCATCATCAGCCTTCTTCGTGGGCAGCGGCATCTGCAGTCCGTCCCCATCATATAATTCCACATTGTATATTTCCGGATTCTGCCGGAACTGATCAAACAGGCTCCCGCTGTCTGAAAAAGCTACTTGTTCCAATTCTGAAATAAATGTCCGTGCCCGTTCATCCAAAGCAGCGTTTAATCTATTAGAATAAGTCTGCGGCATCAGCCATGCCAAAAGCCCATACACCAATAAGGAGACGCACAGCAGCATGGCCGCCGTAATGAAAAATACTTTTGCAAACAGACTGCTTTTAACTTTCCTTATCAATTTTGTACCCTACCCCTCTGACTGTCTGAATAAACTCAATGCCCAGCTTTTTGCGCAGATTCTTGATGTGCGTATCAACTACCCGCTCGTCACCATAAAAGTCATACCGCCACAACTTATCCAGCAGGTTCTGCCTCGTCATAATCCGCCCCTGATGAGTCAGCAATTCTCTCAACACCTCAAACTCCCGCTGTGTCAGTTCATAAGCGATTCCGTCCACCATAGCAGTATAATTATCTAAATCCAGTAGCAGATTCTGATAGGCAATGGTCTTATGTCCCTCTTCCTGTGTCTGGCTGCTCCGCCGCAGGACAGCCGCGATTTTGCGGATTAAAATTGGAACAGAAAAAGGCTTTGTGATGTAATCATCGACCTGCAGGTCTAATCCCCTTATCTGTTCTTCCTCACCGCCTAATGCAGTGAGCATGATGATCGGCACCTGGGACTGTTTCCGTATCAGCTCACATACCCCGAAACCGTCAATCTTCGGAAGCATGATGTCCAACAGGATCAGATCAAACTTATTTTTCGCAAACAGATCCATTGCCTCAATGCCATCACTGGCGGCCATCACATCATAACCAGCCTCTTTCAAAAATTCCCGCAGCAGTTCCTGAATATCCATATCATCTTCAACAATTAAAATATTTTGCATGGGAACACCTCCGTACTTTGAGCATCATACCATACTTTTTTGTGTTTTGTGTGTAGTTTGCCAAAGTTATATAAATTCATCTCCCCAAACGTGCCGGCCATTCCCCCGGCAAGGTTAAACTGGCGCTGTATATAGAATTTCAGCTTTTCCATGCTTTGCCTGTATCCTCTGGATTGTTTTCTAATATTTCGGCAGAAAACCATTCCCGCTAAAGCAAAACATCCTCTGAATTATACCATATAAATTTTCTGTTTTTCACCCGATGGCACGAAATGACTATTTTTCGGGAGTGGAAAGCAAAAAAGAGCCGTCATCCAGCCCTTTTTACTATTTCATTCAATTTTTACCGTTTTTCTCATATACAAACACGGAAACTCTGTATATTATCACGGAAACCCTTATATTATCACGAAAACACCCTGTCCGTTTTCGTGATAATACAGCCAGTTTCCGTGTTTGTATATGGGTTTTGCCTGCGAGTATCGACTTTTGCGTGATAGTATGGAGTTTTGCCTGATAGTATCCGAGTTTCCGTGATAATAACCGACTTTTGCCTACGAGTATATACTATCAGGCAAAAGAACCCCAGAACAACCGTTCGCGCCCTCGCTAATGTAAAAATGCCCATAAAAGCACACGGAAATAATGTAAAATTGAAACCCATGTAGTGCCGAAAGTGCCGTGTTTACGGGCTTTGCAGGATTTCCGTGTCCGTATCTGCCGGAAACTAAGACACCTTTGGATGACAAGGTTATTGCTCCTGACTCATTCTAGCAACTCACGATTTTATGGGTTAAAAAATTTGAAAATATTAATAAATAAGTCTATAATATTTTTGAAATTAGCAATAATTCCAACAACGCCTATAGTTGTAAATAGATACCATCGAGTATGTATACCATGCCACACTTTTCTGACCATACTACGTTTTCTATCTTGCCATTTAGGATACCTAGGATTATCAAATATCATTTGCCAATCTATTGCAAAATGAGAATTATGTGGTAAAGGAGGTACATTTGCTTGAGTGCTTATGCCCATCAAAACAAGATTAGCTATCTCACAATGCTCCCGTAATTCTTGTTTATACTCCGAATTATTGGTAACAATTAATTGCAGAACTCTTTTTCAATTCGGATCAACATAAGATTGTGAAACACGCAAGCCATTTTCTTCATGTTTCACTTTTGATAATAAAATGCCAAAATAATCCGAATTTACTCTAACCACTTCATTGGTATACATAATAACTGATTCGCCCGGATAAAGAACATATGTTCTATTTGGTGTCTTTCTTAAATCAATAATTCCATCATGATCATTATATAGCCATTTAGGATTTATCCAACGCTTATGTGACAAAGTTCTTAAAAGAAACCCCACATGCAACCGAATTTTGTGACTTCCTTCTAAATCTGCATATTGCAATGATTGTTTTGATAAGCTACCATTCCATTCATATTTTATTATTTCTAATTTACCATTTTCAATTGCATTTTTTAGTTCAATATTATTTGCAACCATACTTCTACCACATGATATATTATAATTTCGTATATCACATATTTCCTTCCTCTTAGTATTTACTGTCTTTATCAGAAATAAATCTTACATTATGTCCTCGTTGTTGTTTTGCTTTCAAATGAGGTAACGAAAATGGAGTTGCTGAAACCGGAATATTTATCACACTATTTATGAAAACACCCTCTCTTTGAATGGACTTAATTTTATCAGGATTATTGCATATGCAAATAATTGATTTTATCTGAAAAAAACCTAAAATGGATTTCACAATAGAATACTCTCTTACATCGGCATCCAATCCCATACACTCGACTGCTGCAAAAGTATCTAATCCATGATTTTTATTAGATAAAGCACGAATTTTTGTTGCCAGTCCATGCCCTCTTCCTTCTTGACGTAAATAAATAAAAATCCCTTGTTCCGCTTGTGCTATCTTTTGCAACGAAAATTGTATCTGCTCTTTACAATCACATTCTGCCGAAAACAATGCTGTTCCAGGCAAACATTCCGAGGATACTCTACAAAGAATATTTTCTCCCCCTTCTATATTTCCACGAACCAAAACAACATGCTCTTGCTGTGTATCTTCTTGTACCACATAAATTTTGAAATCACCATATTCCATTGTATGGTGAATTGCAGATGCCAATACAGAAATCATTTTTACATTCCTCTTTCTTTATTAAATAGCATTTCATCATACGGCATTTCGACAATATTTTTTTCATTCAGTCCTAATTCATTAACAATTTCATTAAGCCTTTTCATATCATCTTCCGCATTACATTCATCTGAAACAATTTCAACTTCTACAAAATTTCCTAAACCTTCAACATAATCAAGACAAACAACTGCATTTTTGTAATATGCTCTTTCTCTTGTTTTCTTTACTGTGACAACTAATTCTAAATCTAGTAATTCGAGATACTTTTGAAATGATTTCGCATCAAGTATTTCACATTCTACTTCTATTCTATCTGTTATTCCTCTTACATATTTTTTTAATGTCGTTACATATTTTCCCTCCTGCTCTCTTATTCGTATTACAGGTTCTCCTCCTTTTAAATCACAGAATCCATACCCTGTTCGAATAAAAATAAGATCTTTTTGCGTAATAGGATTTTCAAAAACCACTTTTTTCATTCCAAGAGTATCGATAAATTGTTTATCATCTGAAATACTAAACTTTAATTCAAGTTCTCTTCTCATTTTGTACCCCTCCTCTATTTATATTATAATACGCTTGCACAAGAATTTCATTAATATTCTAACAAAAATATTTTTCAGAATATTATTTACTATGCTTCCAAATATGCCCATAATTTGCTATGTTTTCATCGTGCCATCGTTATCCATAGCAAACTATTTTCCATTACCTCATACAAATATCAAAAACTCCAAATTCTGCATATAGACATACGAAACTCTGCATACTATCACGCAAAACTCCATACAAACACGAAAACTCCGAGCGGTTTCCGTGTTTGTATCATATCCCCCGTTTTTCAACAGCATTTTCCGTCAAGCCAATACCTTTTTCTACTAAAATCCCCAATATCCTACACCCTTTTACCTTTCCGCTTTATACTATCACGGAAACCCCGGACTTTTGCGTGAAAGTATACTTTTGCCTGATAGTACGATTTTTCCCCCTATCGCCATCCTATCAGCGGCATCCAAAAACAAAAAAATTGGGGTCCACCACCCACCGTGATGAACCCCACCAAGCCTTAAAACCCTTGATTTTAAGCCATTCCTTAATACTTTTGCCTGCGAGTACCCAAAATCCTATGGCATCAATTGGAAATTGCCGCCTGTGCCGCAGCCAATCTAGCGATAGGCACACGGAACGGTGAGCAGGATACATAGTCCAGGCCGATCTTGTGACAGAACTCTACGGAGGAAGGATCGCCGCCGTGCTCGCCGCAGATGCCTACATGCAGCTTGGGATTCACGGGCTTGCCTAACTTGATGGACAGTTCCATCAGCTTGCCTACGCCGATCTGATCCAACTTCGCGAACGGATCATTCTCCAGAATCTTGGTGTCATAGTAAGCGTTCAGGAACTTACCAGCATCGTCCCGGGAGAAACCGAAGGTCATCTGGGTCAGGTCATTGGTGCCGAAGCAGAAGAAATCAGCCTCCTTGGCGATCTCATCAGCGGTCAGCGCCGCACGGGGAATCTCGATCATCGTACCTACTTCGTACTCCAGAGAAACGCCTGCAGCCGCGATCTCAGCATCGGCAGTGTCCACTACCAGCTTCTTGACAAACTTAAGTTCCTTAACCTCACAGATCAGAGGAATCATGATCTCAGGCTTCACATTCCAGTCGGGATGAGCCTTCTTCACATTAATAGCAGCACGGATAACAGCCTTGGTCTGCATCCTGGCAATCTCAGGATAGGTTACAGCCAGACGGCAGCCTCTGTGGCCCATCATCGGGTTGAACTCATGCAGGGAAGCGATGAAGTTCTTGATGTCCTCCACAGACCTGCCCTGTGCGTTAGCCAATTTCTCGATATCAGCTTCCTCAGTGGGAACAAACTCATGCAGAGGAGGATCCAGGAAACGGATGGTAACCGGGTTGCCCTCCAGAGCCTCATACAGCGCCTCGAAGTCGCCCTGCTGATAAGGCAGGATCTTCTCCAGTGCCGCCTCTCTCTCCTCCGCGGTATCGGAGCAGATCATCTCACGGAACGCTGCGATTCTGTCTTCCTCGAAGAACATATGCTCGGTACGGCACAGGCCGATACCTTCAGCACCCAGTTCACGAGCCTTTCTGGCATCTTCGGGAGTATCAGCGTTGGTGCGGACCTTCAGGGTTCTGAACTTGTCAGCCCAAGCCATTACACGGCCGAAAGTACCTGCGATGGTAGCGTCTACCGTTGCGATCTGGCCGGCATAGATGTTACCGGTGGTACCGTCGATGGAGATATAGTCTCCCTCGTGGAACTCCTGACCTGCCAGTGTGAACTTCTTATTCTCCTCGTCCATGGCGATATCGCCGCAGCCGGATACACAGCAGGTTCCCATGCCGCGGGCAACCACTGCAGCGTGAGAGGTCATGCCGCCGCGCACGGTCAGGATACCCTGAGCGGCCTTCATGCCGGTAATATCCTCGGGAGAAGTCTCCAGACGAACCAGAACCACCTTCTCGCCTCTTGCGTTCCAAGCCTCGGCATCCTCAGCGGTAAATACCACCTTGCCGCAGGCAGCGCCGGGAGATGCGCCCAGACCCTTGCCCAGAGGAGTGGCAGCCTTCAGGGCTGCGGTGTCAAACTGGGGATGCAGCAGCGTATCCAGGTTGCGGGGGTCGATCATGGCCACCGCCTCTGCCTCTGTCTTGTGGCCCTCATCTACCAGGTCACAGGCAATCTGCAGAGCAGCCTGGGCAGTTCTCTTACCGTTACGGCACTGCAGCATGTACAGCTTCTTGTTCTCAACGGTGAACTCCATATCCTGCATATCATGGTAGTGGTTCTCCAAAATCTCACATACCTTGATGAACTCTTCATATGCCTCGGGGAACTCCTGCTCCATCTGTGCGATAGGCATGGGAGTACGCACGCCTGCAACAACGTCCTCACCCTGAGCATTCTTCAGGAACTCACCCATCAGCTTCTTCTCGCCGGTGGCCGGGTCACGGGTGAAAGCAACGCCTGTGCCGGACTGATCGTTCAGGTTTCCGAACACCATGGGCATAACGTTTACCGCGGTACCCCAGGAATAAGGGATATCATTGTCACGACGGTACACATTTGCGCGGGGGTTGTCCCAGGAGCGGAAAACGGCCTCGATGGCCAGCTTCAGCTGTTCTACGGGATCGGAGGGGAAATCCTTGCCCAACTGGTTCTTGTACTCTGCCTTGAACTGTTCTGCCAGAGTCTTTAAGTCGGCAGCCGTCAGATCCACGTCAAACTGAACGCCCTTCTCCTCTTTCATCTTGTCGATTAACTGCTCGAAATACTTCTTACCGACTTCCATTACGACATCGGAGAACATCTGGATAAAACGCCTGTAAGAATCATATACAAAACGCTCAAAGGCAGGATCGGAGTTGCCTGCGATCATGGCGGCAACCACTTCGTCATTCAAGCCAAGGTTCAGGATGGTATCCATCATACCGGGCATGGATGCTCTCGCGCCGGAACGAACAGACACCAGCAGGGGATTCTTCAGATCACCAAACTTCTTGCCGTTGATCTTCTCCATCTCCGCAACGCCGTCCATGGCCTGTGCCATGATCTCGTCATTGATCTTGCGGCCATCCTCATAGTATTGCGTACAGGCCTCTGTGGTAATGGTGAAACCCTGCGGAACGGGAAGCCCAATGCTGGTCATCTCAGCCAGGTTAGCACCTTTGCCGCCGAGAAGATTACGCATGGTCATGTCGCCTTCTGCAAACGAATAAACCCATTTCTTCATGTTTGTCTTTCTCCCTCTTTCTAAAGATTAATTGATCTACATTTGTGTTCGGAAATATCATCTTCCCGAACTCGCATCTTACATTTTATCAATTTGACAAAAAAATATCAAGGTATTTAAAATAATTCTTTTTTTCGCCACTCACTTTCGTCTATTGTACTTAAACCACCCGTTAAATCATTGGCTGTTTTGGCAAAAATATACAAAAATGTAAGCATTTACATTTCTTTTTACCCTTTTCCCGGCAAAAAGCAGGATTAATACTTGCAATTTCCGGGAATTTCAGTAAAATAAGAAGGAGCGCAACTGGGGAACATTTAATCAGCATATTCCCGCACGATACGCTGCTCCATGCGGAAACGGCAAAGCGTCCGGACCGGGAGCACCGTCACAATGCACAAAACAGGGGATATGCGGAACTCTTAATTTCAGAAAGGTTTAAGTATGATCAGTGCAAACAATGTAACTTACCGCGTAGGCAAGAAGGCCCTGTTCGAGGATGTGAACATCAAGTTTACGGAGGGCAACTGCTACGGCCTCATCGGCGCCAACGGCGCAGGCAAGTCCACTTTTTTAAAAATCCTTTCCGGGGCTCTGGACACCACCAATGGGGACATCGTCATCACCCCAGGCCAACGTCTGTCAGTGCTGGAGCAGGATCATTTCAAGTATGACGAATATATGGTCATGGACACCGTTATCATGGGCAATCAGCGCCTGTACCAGATTATGAAGGAAAAAGACGCCATCTATGCCAAGGAGGACTTCTCCGATGAAGACGGCATCCGGGCCAGTGAACTGGAGGCGGAATTCGCGGAGATGGACGGTTGGGAGGCGGAATCCAACGCCGCCATGCTGTTAAACGGACTGGGGATCGGCGCGGAGCATCACTACTCTCTGATGAAGGACCTGGAAAGTAATATCAAGGTCAAGGTACTGCTGGCAAAAGCCCTTTTCGGCAACCCGGACATTCTGTTGCTGGACGAGCCCACCAACCATTTGGATTTGGATGCCATCGCCTGGCTGGAAGAATTTTTAATCAATTTTGACAATACCGTTATTGTGGTGTCCCACGACCGTTATTTCCTGAACAAGGTCTGCACCCACACCGCCGACATCGACTACGGCAAAATCCAGTTGTACGCAGGTAACTACGATTTCTGGTATGAGTCCAGCCAGCTTCTGATCAAACAGATGAAAGAGGCCAACAAAAAGAAGGAGGAAAAAATCAAGGAACTGCAGGAATTCATCTCCCGCTTCTCCGCCAATGCCAGCAAATCCAAGCAGGCCACCTCCCGCAAAAGGGCTCTGGAAAAAATCGAACTGGATGAGATCAAGCCCTCCAGCAGGAAGTACCCCTATATTGACTTCCGCCCTGACAGGGAGATCGGCAACGAAGTGCTCACCGTGGAACACCTGTCCAAGACCATAAACGGAGAAAAAGTGCTGGACGATATCTCTTTCATCATGGGACATGAGGACAAAATCGCCCTGGTGGGCAGCAACGAGATCGCAAAGACCACCCTGTTCCAGATTCTGGCAGGGGAGATGGAACCGGACGAGGGCAGCTACAAGTGGGGCGTTACCACATCCCAGGCTTATTTCCCCAAGGACAACACGGAAGAGTTTGACAATGACCTGACCATCGCGGACTGGCTCACAGGCTACTCCCCGGTGAAGGACGTAACCTATGTGAGAGGCTTTTTGGGCCGTATGCTTTTCGCCGGTGAGGACGGTGTAAAGAAAGTCAAAGTACTCTCCGGCGGTGAGAAGGTGCGCTGCCTTTTGTCAAAAATGATGATCAGCGGAGCCAACTGCCTGCTCTTTGACGAGCCCACCAACCATCTGGATATGGAATCTATCACCGCCCTGAATAATGGCGTGATCAAGTTCCCCGGTGTGGTGCTGTTCTCCTGCCATGACCACCAGTTCGTGCAGACCACGGCCAATCGCATCATGGAGATTTTACCCGGCGGTCAGCTGATCGACAAGATCACCACCTATGACGAATATCTGGCCAGCGATGAAATGGCCAGAAAACGCACTGTATTCACGGCCAACCGTGAAGAAGACGAAGAATAACAGAGGTTCGGCCTGCGCCGGACTAGGCCGCAAGACCCGCCCGCATCACGGACGGGTCTTGGTATTCGAAAAGGAGCAGATTCATGGTTGATTTACATGTACACTCCACCCGTTCCGACGGAACCTTCACCCCCACAGAATTGGTGGACTATGCGGTAAAAAAAGGACTTTCCGCCTTTGCGTTGACAGATCATGACACGGTGGACGGCCTGGACGAGGCCATGCAATATGCCGCCGGGCTGCGGGCCCAGGCCGAAGGCATAAATGTTTTTCCCCATCAGAGAGATGCCGGGCAGCCTGCAGTGCCTGTCCCGGAATCCCATCCCCAAGGTTTCAGACATATGGTCCCGGGCACGAAAACCACAAGTTCCGAAGCCACATCCCCTGAAACCGCCGTCAAAAGTTCCGCCCTGATTCCGGAAGTGGTGCCCGGCGTGGAACTCTCCACCGAATATCAGGGAAAAGACGTGCATATACTGGGGCTGTTCATCGACCACCACAATGAGCGCTTTCTGGAATACCTGCATAACTTTGTGGCCTCCAGGGATACCCGCAACCATAAGATGTGCGCTCTTCTGCAGGAAACGGGTATGGATATCTCCTACGAAAGGCTGCTGAACGCCTTCCCCGGTTCCGTAATCACCAGAGCCCATTATGCCAAGTACATGCTGGCCCACGGCTACGTCAAAAGCATGGCGGAAGCCTTTGAACGCTATGTGGGAGACCGTTGCCCCTATTTCGTGCCCAGGGAAAAAGTGACTCCCGCCCAGGCTGTGGAACTGATTTTGCATGCAGACGGCATTCCCATTCTGGCCCATCCAATCCTCTACCATATGAGCGATGCCAGGCTGGACCGCCTGGTGGGAGAATTAAAGGAGGCTGGCCTGTTGGGCATCGAGGCCCTTTACACCACCTACCATGCCTGCGATGAACGCCAAATCCGGGGGCTGGCGGAAAAATATGGCCTGCTGGCCAGCGGCGGGTCCGATTTTCATGGGGACAATAAGCCCGGCACTGATCTGGGCACAGGCTATGGAAAACTGTATGTGCCGGAGGAAGTATTGGATCAGATCAGACAGGCCCATATCCGCTTCGTCTCTCCTGCCTGACATTTGATTTGCTGCGAAAGCTGTACAATGACAAAAGAGGAACCTGCCGCTCCATAAAACGGCAAGTTCCTCTCTCAATTTTAAAGACATTCTTTTAGCGAAAACCTTAGATTTCCTCTGTCTTAACGGTTTCCTCTGCAGGGGCAGCCTCTTCTGCAGGCGCTGTCTCCGGGGCGGCAGCCTCCTCGGTCACTTCCGTGACGTCCCCTTCTTCCACCACCTCTTCCGGCTCGGGCTCAGGCAGCTTTGCGCCGCAGTAAGAACAGAACGCTGCGGAATAGCTCACTTCTTTGCCGCAGTCCGGGCATTCCTGACGGCCCTTCAGCCTGCGGATTTCCTTTTTCAGGTGGTCGATCTCTTCCACAGTGGCATCAATCACCGCAAACTTTTCAGCCACCTCCTCCGGTGCGTCCTCCTTCTGGGTATCATACACATACTTGCCCAGTTCAATGTAGGCGCCCTTCACAGACTCCTCTTTCTCGGCGATCTGGCCGGTCAGCTTGGCGATCTCTGCGAGTTCCTTCGCCTTCTTGGTTACATCCTTGCTTTTGCTGCTGATGGTGCTGCCTACCTTGTTAAAAAAATCCATACTTTTCTCCTCCTATTTGAGTTCCGCATATCCCCTCCCAGCACACCTTTCCTTTGCTGTAAGTATGGCCGCTTCGCGTCCCCACTTACAGCAGTGCGCTGTACGGGCATATGCTGTTTTGAGTTCTGCATCCGAATCGGATGCCGTGTCAGGGTACCGGTGCGGCGGCTGTCACACCGTCACACGCTATCCCTCTATGATCAGGTATCTTCCGTCACCGATATCGAAAACTTCATCTGCTTCCAGAATCCCGTCCTCGTCGGCGCCTTCCAGATCTAACCCCTCCTCTTCAAAAAAATCCAATACCTCGTTCTTGCTGCCCACTACGACAGCCATGCATTCCTCCAGGAAATCTTCGGCTTCTTCCAGGCTTTCCGCCACCTTCTCGGGAAACAACTGCAGCTGATTATCCAGGAAGCACTGCAGTACTGCATCATCGTACTCATGCATCGTCTAAATCCTCCTATTGATCAACCTAAGTAAATATAAGAAGTTTGCTTCTTGCCCTTATCATATCGCCTTTGATGTCCACCGTCAAGTATTTACCGGGAAATATTACCCATGGCTCCCATGGCCTTTAACTCCTGATACAGCCTGGCCACGGGCAGGCCCACCACATTGCTGTAGTCTCCCTCAATGGCCTTCACAAAACGGCTTCCCAGTCCCTGGATCCCGTAGGCTCCCGCCTTATCCATAGGCTCCCCTGTGGATATATACCAGCTGATTTCCTCCTCTGTCATGGAATAAAACCATACCTGCGTACACTCGTGGAATGTATGCTGCCGGGTTCTGCCCTGGCTGTGATGGTACAATGTCACGCCGGTGTATACCTGATGCCGCCTGCCCGACAGCCGTCTCAGCATCTCTGCCGCGTCCTTTGGGTCGGCGGGGTTTCCCAGAATCTGTCCGTCCACCGCCACCAGGGTATCCGCCCCGATCACCAAAAGTTCCTCCTCATTTCCATTGGCACCTGAATGCCCTTCGGAAACTGCTTCCGTACTGACCAGTGTCTGCTCTCCAACAGCTTCTCCAACACAGGCCCCTGTGCACTCCCGGGAAATATCCGGCCGCAGCTTCCGCAGTACATCCCAAGCTTTCTGGGCCGATAATTGTTCCACCACCTTTGCAGGCTCCGTCTCCGTGACGCGTTCCTCCACGCCGCTGACCAACACACTATAGTCTAACCCCAACCCTGTCAGAAGTTCCCGCCGCCTGGGAGATCCAGATGCCAACACAATTTTCATAAGAGTCCTTCCTAAGATCAAATGTTCTGTCGCTTCAGTAAACTGCACTGACGCCACAGTCCTTGTTCTCCAACCAATCTCTATACTTTTGTATAATATTATATGTCATATAGTATTGGCTTGAATATACTATACGACATATAATATGCTTTGTCAATGGATTTTTTGATAAATAAATATAAAAAATTCATAAAACAGAGCCATAACAGATATACTCTGCCATGGCCCGGAATGTATCTGCCCGAAAGTCTCCTCCCAGGCACATCTCCCTGTATGCGTCCCTCGAAGGTCTCCTTCCAGACGTATCCTCCTGAATGTGTCCCCCTGAAAACCTCCTCCTGAACACATCCTCCCGATTGCGTCCCACTGAAAATCTCCTCCCGGACACATCCTCCCGATTGCGTCCCCCTGAAAATCTCCTCCCAGACGCATCCTCCTGAATGCGTCTCCCTGAAAGTCTTCCCCTGTCACTCCCGAATTCCTCAGTATTTTAACGATGTACCTCGGGCACAAATCTACGGCTCTCACCCGCCGGATCTTGAACCGCTTCCCTGGCCTCCCGTCGGGCCTCTCCGCAAAAATATTCCTGAGACACGAAGCGTTCCTTCCCCCTCTTATCCACCTTGGCATAGACGCCGTCAGACTGCAGCACATGGGCCTTCACATTGTCCTTAAGCTGGGCCTTCAAAATATCATACAATTTCTCCTTTAACGCCGGTTCCTCCACCGGGAACAGGATTTCCACCCGGCGCTCCAGATTCCGGGGCATCCAATCCGCGCTGCCGCAGTAAATCTCCTCGTTCTCCCCATTCAGGAAATAGAAGATCCGGCTGTGTTCCAGGAAATTGCCCACAATGGACCGCACCGTGATATTCTCGCTGACTCCCGGGATGCCGGTCTGCAGACAGCAGATCCCCCGAACGATCAGTTCGATCTTTACACCGGCGCAGCTGGCCTTATACAGCGCGGCAATCACATCCCTGTCGCACAGGGAGTTCATTTTCGCGATAATATGGGCCCCCTTGCCCGCCCGGGCGTAACCCGCCTCTCTGTCAATCAGATGCAGGAACCTGTCTTTGAGCCACAGGGGGGCCAGGGACAGCTTGTTCCAGCCCAGAGGCTCCGAATAGCCGCTGAGCATATTGAATACGGCTGTGGCATCCTCGCCGATCATCTCACTGCAGGTCAGCAGGCCCACATCCGTGTACAGCTTGGCGGTGGCGTCATTATAATTGCCGGTGCCCAGATGCACATACCGCCGAATGCCGTCCTCCTCCCTGCGCACCACCAGTGTAATCTTGCTGTGGGTTTTCAATCCCACCAGGCCGTAGATCACATGGCATCCCGCCTTTTCCAGCATTTTGGCCCATACGATATTGTTTTCCTCGTCGAAACGGGCTTTCAGTTCCACCAGCACCGAGACCTGCTTGCCGTTTTCCGCCGCCTGGGCCAGCGCTGCTATGATGGGGGAATGGCCGCTGACCCGGTACAGGGTCTGCTTGATTGCCAGCACCTGGGGATCCCGGGCCGCCTGGTGAATAAATTCCACCACTGGCGTAAAAGTCTGGTAGGGATGGTGCAGCAGCACATCCCCTTTTCTGATCTGGGCAAAAATATCACAGCCGGAGGGAAGTTGGGGTACGGGCTGGGGTTCATACCCGGGGGTTTTCAGCTTTTCAAAGCCTTCCAGACCATACATTTTCATCAGAAAGGTCAAATCCAGGGGACCGTCAATGAAATACAGATTCTGTTCCCCCATGTGAAGTTCCTTGCGGATAATCTTCAGCAGCCGCTTGTCAATATCGCTCTCCACCTCCAGGCGGATTACCTCGCCCCACTGCCGCTTTTTTAACTGCTTCTCAATCTCCTTGAGCAGATCGGCCGCCTCGTCTTCCTCAATACTCAGATCCGCATTGCGCATAATTCGGAAAGGATGGGCACAGATCACATTATAGTTCAGGAACAGCTTGTGAATATTCCGCTCTATAACCTCCTCCAGCAGGATCACCTTCAAAGGGCCTTCCCCACCCTCTTCCATCTCCCTAGGAAGCTGCACGATCCGGGGCAGCACACTGGGCACCTGCACCGTGGCAAATTCCAGTTCCTCCGGCTTGTGCTTTTTTTCCACCAGGGCCCCGATGTTCAGAGACTTGTTGCGGATCAGCGGGAAGGGCCTGGAGGAATCCACAGCCATAGGCGTCAGCACCGGGTATACATTCTCTTCAAAATATCGGTCGATATAAGACGCTTCCTCCCTGGACAAATGCTCATGCTGGCGGATCACCCGCAGTCCGTTCTTTTCCAGCAGCGGAAGCAGGCTCCGATTATAAGTGGAATATTGGAGCCCGGCCAGTTCGTGGATGGCCGCGTCTATTTTTTCCAGCTGCTCCTGGGGCGTCGTGCCCGCAATGTCCTTCTTGTTGTATCCCGCGTTCACCATGTCCTTCAGCGATGCTACCCGCACCATAAAAAACTCATCCAGATTGGATGCGGTGATACTCAGAAATTTCAGTCTTTCAAACAGGGGATTTCCCTTGTCCCTGGCCTCGCTGAGCACCCTGTGGTTAAACAGGATCCAACTCAGTTCCCGGTTGTTGTAATATTTGGGGTTGGTAAAGTCTGTCTCTGCCATAGTTCTCTCCAATTCCTTTTTGCATTGTTTCATGCCGCTCGCTACATGGGTTTCTTCTGCTTAATCACAGGCTGCACACTGAACACTTCCTGAAAAAAGTCGGCCCGGGCATCAAAGATTCCCCTCTCCAGGGTAATGTCCTCCGGGGTCTCCACCATCAGCACCAACTGCTCTTCCTTCAGGGTCGCTTTGACGCCTTTCAGTTTCTGTTTGTGGCTCCGGTCCAGCGCATTTGCAATCCGCAGGATGGCCGTAAGTTTAGCCACCGTCAGGTACGCCCCCTCGGTGAGGGCCGTCCCCTGGGTCTTGATCCGGTCATAATAAATAAAAGGAGAATGGTTAAAACGCACCACGCTGGCCACTATCTCCCGTTCCATATGGGAGAGACCGATCATCTCCGTGGCCATGATAATCTGATACGAAGTCTCCCCGATGTTTACCATGCTGATATATTTTCCGCAGTCGTGGAGCAGCGCCGCAAGCTGCAGATACAGTCTTTCCCTCTTTCCCAGACCATGTACTTTTTTCATGCTGTCAAAAATGGTCAGTGTGATGTTCTCCAGCGTCTCGGCCCGTTTGCGGCTGCCCTGGTAGCGCTTGCTGATGTTCATGGCGCAGGCCAGAATATCCTGATTAAAATCATGCTCGCTCTGCAGCAGCCGGTTCTGCTGGGCATACTCATAAGCCATGCCGTCGCTCAGCGTGATTCCCGGCGCCCAGATCTGCTGGGCCCCGGTGAGTTTCATGATCCGCTTCATGATACAGGCACTGATGAAGGTCAGGTTTACCGCCTCCTCGGGAATATCCAGCATCCGTACAAGTTCCGTCATGGGCCGGGTGCGCAGCTTCTGGATAAACTGCTCATAATCCCCCAGACTCACCAGTTCATTTTTCCGGCCTGCGCCGGCGGCCTTTCTGCCCACCCACACAGACAGATAATCGTCCACCACAACGATGGTCTTGATCTCCCGGTCCTTCAGATACAGCTTTTTGTAGGTGGCCAGCTGGGCGCCGACAATCTCGTCGATCAGCTCCTCCCTCTGGCTGCTCCGGGTGTTCATATGATGCAGCAATTCCTGGAGCCGCAGCACGCCGATGCGCAGATTTTGCGTGGATACCAGCGTGTCATTGTCAAAGAGGGAAATCTGGATGCTGCCCCCACCGATATCCACAATGGCAGTCCCTTCCCCGATCAGGGAATGAAAAATTTCCCCTCTGAAAGCGATGGCCTTATAGTCCAGGAAGCGCTGTTCGGAATTGCTCAGAACTTCCACCCGGATGCCGGTGCGCTGGCGGATCTGATCCAGCACAATGCCCGTATTCTCGGTCTCCCGAATGGCACTGGTGCCATAGGCCCGGTAATTTGTCACCTTATAGGAATCCATCACATGGGCAAACTCCGACAGCACCCGGCACAGTTCGTCCATCTTGTCATGGCTGATTTTGCCGCTGCCATATGTGTCGCTCCCCAGGTCCACCCGCTGCCGGATATGCTCAATCACCCGGCCCTGGCTTTTTCCGGAAAATTCAAAAATCTTCAGAGAGAGTTCAAAACTCCCCAGGTCAATCGCTGCGAATGTTTTTACGGCCACTGTTATTCTATCCTTTCTGCTGCAATGTATATATTACCCAAGCTCTGCCGCAGGTCTCACTTCCCGCGCTGTCCCAACAGATAATCCACAAACTGCTGGGCACTTCTGCCGGACAGGCCGCTGTGGGCCAGTTCCCACTTGTTGGCCTCGGCCAGCAGTTCTTCCCGGCCAAGTTCCAGGCCATGGCGCCGGGCCAGCGCCATCACAATCTCCTGAAACTCCCTGGGAGTGGGAGAGCCGAAATAGATGGTCACGCCAAAGCGGTACACCAGAGACAGTTTTTCCTGCACGGTATCGCTGGTGTGCATGTCCTGCCGAATCTCCTCTTTGTCGCTGAAATTCTCCCGAATCAGATGACGCCGATTGGAAGTGGCATAGATCAGAATATTCTCCGGCTTTTTCTCCAGTCCGCCCTCAATGACAGCCTTCAGGTATTTGTACTCCGTCTCATGTTCTTCAAAGCTGAGATCGTCCATGTATATGATAAATTTGTAATTCCGATTCTTGATCTGGCTGATGCACTCCTGCAAATCCTGAAACTGGTGTTTGTAAATCTCGATGATCCGCAGACCCCGGTCATAATAGGCATTGGCAATGGCCTTGATGCAGGAGGACTTGCCTGTGCCCGCATCCCCAAAGAGCAGACAGTTGTTGGCCGCCCGTCCCGCCACAAAAGCCTCCGTATTATCCACCAGTTTCTGTTTGGGAATCTCATAGCCCACCAGATCATCCAGCCGCACATGGGCAATATTCAGGATGGGACGGATCTCCACATGGCCCTCTTGATCACGACAGACCCGGAAAGACTTGTGCAGACCGAATTTTCCCACGCCGTACTCCCTGTAAAACTGCGTCAGGGTGTCTTTCATCTCCTGGGCCGTGGCGTCCCGGCAAAATGCCTGGGCCAGTTCGCAGATCCGGGCGCAGATGCGGGTATTGTACACTCTGCTCTCCCGGCTGCTGCTGATATATTCCTCCACCAGAGCCCATTCCGGCGCCTGCAGAGTCCGGACCATTGGCTCAAAATCATAATCATAGAATTCCTTAAAAATACCGATATCATGCAGGGCCGCCTGATTGATGGTGCCCTCTATGGCTCCCCGGATCTCACAGCCGCAGCTATAGCTGTTCTCATCGTTCACCAGCAGATTGGCCAGATAGCAATGCCACAGATTGCCGTGAAAGCCATAGCTGCCCGCCTGGTCAATCAGCCTGTGGATGCACTGATAGAGCAGCGCCGATAGATCCTCCCGGTTATAATATGCATCATCATAGTGTTTCATGAGCCAGGCCACATCATAGAGCAGCTTTTCTCTTTCCAGATTCCGATAAACGATCAGTTCCTGTTCTCTCATATTCGTATACTCCTGTTTTAGTCCCGGTTTCCCCATTTTTCCTTCGGTGTACTCACCCACCGGCAGCCGGACTGCTAAGATTCAGCCTGCAGGGCAGACTAGTAATTCCCCAATATCTTCATATTCCGGGCCTCGTCCCGCAGTCCCCGCAGCGCGTTCTTCACGGCGCTGTCTGCCAGATTCCCTTCAAAGTCGATAAAGAAACGGTATTCCCAACTGCGGTCCTCGATGGGCCTGCTCTCGATTTTGCACAGATTCAAGTTATTGTATATGAAATGGGACAGCATATGGTACAGGGATCCGCTGTGGTGAGGCAGTTCAAAGCAGATGCTGATCTTGGCTGCGTCCTTTCGGAAAATTTTCTGGTTGGTCACGATGATAAATCGGGTGGAATTGTCTTTCTCCTGGTTGACGCACTGCCGCAGCACCTCCAGCCCGTACACTTTGGCCGCGTACTCGCTGGCCACGACGGCCTGGGACCTGTCCTGCTCCTCCGCCACCTTCTTGGCCGCGAAAGCATTGTTCTGCATACTGATCTGCCGCCAGTCATGGCCGGACAGGAAACGGCTGCTCTGCATCAGGGACTGGGGATGGCTGTACACCATGCGGATATCCTCCAGCTTTGTCCCCGGCACCCCCAGCAGGCAATGATTGATCTGCAGAATCTGTTCCCCCACAATATAATTCTCGAATTCCACCAGCAGATCGTATATTTCACTGACTATACCTGCCGTACTGTTTTCAATGGGCAGCACGGCAAAATCGGCGCTTCCCTCGTCGATGGCGCTCATGGCGTCCCTGAAAGTATCCACATGGAGGCTTTGGATCTCCTCTCCAAAATACCGGGTCATGGCCGCCTGGGAATAAGCGCCTTCCGCCCCCTGGAACACCACCCTGGCTCCCCGGGTTTCCAGTTCTTCCACCCGGATAAAGGGAAGCCTGCCCATGTCGCCATGCTGCGCCAGCAGCTGATATTGAAGTTTGCGGCTCATGGACATGATCTGCTCGAACAACTCCTCCACCCCATGGCTGTTGAAGTCATTGTGGGTCAGTGACCTGACCTTGTCCAGCTTTTCCATCTCCCGCTGCCTGTCAAACACCTTCTTGCCCGTCTCGATCTTGTATTCCGCCACCCGGCCGCATATCTCCATCCGCTGCTCATACAGACTGACGATCTGCCGGTCTATGGCGTCAATCTGTTCCCTCAGTTCCAATAAATCCATGAGAATTCCTCCGTTTATATCCAACTGTCTGTCCCCACGTCCCAAGGCGTATTTTCTCCGCCGCAGGGAACACGGCTCCCATATTAAACCAAATTTAGTTTACTCCAAAACCCACTTGATCGCAAGACCAACTATGTGATATATTCATAAAAGAAAGATTTTATTCCAAGGAGGCCCCTGTTCCATGTCGAAAAAAATAAAATATATCCTGATTATCACACTGCTTATCGCAGTATTTGCCGCATCACTGCTGGCCAACTGGTTCTTTGGCCGCATACCTGCAAATCCGCCCGGCACGGTGGGCAATACCCCGGGCAATATCAACAATGCCGGTCTGTTCTGCGAGTCTGAGGGCATGGTTTATTTCTCCAATCCCCTGGACGGCGGCAGCCTCTACTCCATGACCGCGGACGAACAGGACATCACCAAGCTGGGCAGTTCCCCCGTGCGCAATATTCTGGCCGGCGGAAAATATCTGTATTATTTCCAGACTGTGGACTCCGGTAATACCGGCCTGGGCTATGTGCTCAGCCGCAATGCCTTCAACCGCTGTCTGAAATCCGGCAAAGACGCCGTCTCCCTGGTCACAGATGTGGTGGTTTCCGGTCAGTTGGTGGACAATTACCTGTATCTGCTCACCGCCGGAGATCCCACTCCTGTTTTTTACAAGATTAAGATCGACAGATCCGACAAGCAGGTGCTGGCCGAATACCAGGTCAATCCCGCCTGTGCCCGGGACGGCATCATCTATTACAACGGAACCCAGAATAATCATTATCTCTATGCCCTGAATACCAACGGAGACACGGTTTCAGAAGTGTGGGCGGGTAACCTCTGGTATCCCTGCCTGGACGGCAGCTATATCTATTATATGGATGTGGCCAATGATTACCGGCTGTGCCGATATGACATGAATCAGAAAGTGGTGGAAGTGCTGACCAACGACCGGGTGGACTGCTTCAACGTGGGAGGCGGCTATATCTACTATCAGCACAGTTCTTCCACTTCTCCCGCACTGAAGGTAATGGGCACGGACGGTTCCAATCCCATGGTATTGGCAGAGGGTAACTACACCAACATCAATATAACCTCCCGGTATGTGTACTTCCAGGAGTTCGGCGAGGAGAGTTCCCTGTACCACAGCCCTCTGGGAAGCAGCAGTTACAGTTCCTTCTGACCGACAGTTCCGGGCGTCACTCAGACCCAAAAAAGGGGGCCGGCGGATCAACCCGCCAGCCCTTTTTTGATTCGATCAAACTCACTCTCCGAAAGTACCTTGCCCTCCGCCCTGTCTATGGCAGGATTACGCTGCATCAGCAGGGAAATCAGATGCTCCCCATTCTTCTGCGCGGCAGGTATGATGTGGTAGGTTCCTTTCTTGGAGAGGATCCCCACGGACAGAGTGTAAACGGTTTTCATCTTGCCTCCCGCATTCACCATGTCAGAGACACTGACCCAGTAGACGCCCGCAATATCGCTCATCTTCATCACACACAGATCCATCAGATTCTCATACAGTATGTAGTCTCTGGTCAGCACGCACTCTATCTGGGCTGTCTTAAGCCTGGCCCGGATGCAATCCGATTCCACCGCCTGTTCCGCAAAATCCCGGATCACGCTCTCCGGGTAGCCGCTGGCTTTCGCACTCTTCTGGATCCACTCCTCCGCTCCCATTTTTCTCCGGCGAATTCCCATTCTGATCAGCAGAATCCCCCCCAGAGCAAACAGCAGAGCCACGATCCACATAAATACGGCAGGCCCCACCATTCCCTCGGTATCTCCCTCCTTCACGGAGTCCATAAAAATCACAAAGGTTATAAAACCCAGTCCGGCCCCCATCAGCATAATCACCAGTCCCAGAATCACCAGCGCAATACCGCCCTGCCGTCCCGACTTGGCTATGGCGGCAAAATAGCCCCTGGGATACTGTTTCTGCCTGTACTCCTCATCCACCGTGTAAAAAGCCTCTTTCATCATTTTCTCCTTTCCTGCATATCCTTGCTAGTCAATTGCGAAACTGTTATTTTGTCAGTACCGAGTTGTGCATATTGTATATTCCATAAGTAGGCCCTATCGAACCGTCGGTACTTAGATGCCGTATTTTGGCATCTTACGTACCGCTACGGTGAGAACGGAGCGAGAGCGTGCCTACGTTGGAGTATACAATGTGCACAATGACACGCGTATAGTATCGCTCCCATCATTCCTGGGCAGAAAAAATTTCTCTCATTCCCTCCGTCATTCTAAGCGTGCCGTCCTCCTCCACCAGCAGAGCTTCCGCACCGTAGCTTTTTGCCAGATCCAGTCCCTGCTCCGAACCCAGGACAAAACAGGCGGTGGAGAGAGCATCCGCCAGCAGGCCGCTGCCGCAGACAATGGTAACGCTGCACAGGCCGCTGCGGGCCGGATAGCCGGTGGCCGGATCAAGGATATGATGGTAACGCACTCCGTCCACCGTCACATAGCGCTCATAGTCCCCGGAGGTGGAAACAAATTGTTCCCCCGTCAGAGACAATACTCCCAGATAGCTCCCCTCTTCCCGGGGATGCACAATGGCCACTTTCCAGGGGCTGCCGTCCGGTTTCTGCCCATATGTCACCACACTGCCTCCCACCGCCACCACGGCCCCGGTGATTTGAGGCCGGCTGTTTAAGTATGCACGGACTCGGTCGCAGGCAATGCCCTTGCCAACTGCCCCCAGATCCAACTGCATCCCCGGAGGCAACCAGATCCCATTCTCCGGGAACTGCACCCGGCCAAAGCCGGTATCTTTCAGAGCATCCCGCACCTGTCCCTCCTCCGGAATCCGGGAAAAGTCCGTCCCGTCCAGGTTCCACAGGCGGCTCAGTCTGCCCAAAGTTACATCCAGCGCACCGCCGCTGTCCATGGAAACTTGCCAGATCCGGGCCAGCGTCTCCCCCATGGCCGCAGACAGAGAAGCAAAGATCCCCTGCTCTCCCTGTCCAAGGGACAAATCCTCCCCGGCCTCCCCCTGGTCCGCCAGGGCATTGATCCGAGCCACTTCCGAACCTTCTATTCGCCAGGACAATTCCTGCTCTTCCAGTTCCTTCAGAATCCCCATGACGGAAGCGCACGGGGATTCCGGCAATTCCTCCCAATCCTCTTCCGATGCCGGCCACTCCGTCTCCTGTACATACAGCGTCTGGGACACTATGGTACCCATGGCCGTATCCACGCTGGTCTGCTGACGGATGGGAGCGGCGCCGCAGCCTGTCAGCGCAATGGCCAGCCCCCATGCAGCGCCCCTTACGGGCATCCCCCTATTCTTTTTTCTATGAATCTCCTGCTTCATTTTCCCTGCGCTTTCTGCTATACTGATATCCATAAGTCCTCCTGGGGTTCTCCCTTGGAACTCCGAAGGGGAACAACAATCGGAAGGGAAAAACCATGAATCATTTAACCAAGAGAGCCTGCCTGACAACTGTCGGCATTCTGCTTATATTGGCATTCTGTGTCCTGACCCTGGTGCTGCGGCAAAACGCCGGAAAGGCGGCAGCTTACACCGCCTGTGTCTATCTGGACGGCAGGCTTCTGCAGTCCATCCCTCTGGACCAGGTGGCGGAAACCCGCCGCTTTACCGTGGACGCTGCCGACGGAGGTTACAACATCGTAGAAATCTCCCCCGGCGGCATCGCCATCGCGGAAGCGGACTGTCCGGATCAGATCTGCGTCAAACAGGGCCGGATCACGGACTCCCTGCTGCCCATTACCTGTCTGCCCCACAGACTGGTAATCGAGTTAAAGCCCGATTCTCCGGCGGCTTCCGGCGCCTCCCCTGACGCCGTTGCATACTGACCAAACCAAGATAAGGAGAAAAATCCCATGTCTACCCGCAAACTTACCGTTCTGGCCCTGTTTGCCGCACTGGCCCTGGCCATCTACTCTGCGGAAAGCCTGCTGCCACCCCCGATTCCTCTTCCGGGCATCAAGCTGGGGCTGGCCAATATCATCACGCTGCTGGTGCTGCACCTCTACCGCGCCAGGGATGCCGCCATGGTGCTGCTGGCCCGGGTGCTGCTGGCCGGTCTGCTCTTCGGACAGGCCATGAGCCTGCTTTACAGCCTCTGCGGAGGACTGCTCTGCTTCGTGGCCATGACCCTTGCCAGCCGGATGCTGCACCGGCATTTTCCCGAACTGACCAGCATTCTGGGCGGTATTTTCCACAATATAGGGCAGCTTCTCATCGCCCTGCTGCTCACCTCCGTGCCGGGGGTTCTGGCCTATCTGCCCTACCTGCTGATCAGCGGTATCCTTACAGGGCTTTTCAACGGTCTGTGCGCCCGTTTTGCGCTGCGGTATCTGAGCCGGATCCTATGAATCTCCCTGTCTGCCGGATGCCAGCCGCGCATACATTTGTCCCATGGTCAGCCCCAGCACCGGATGTCTCACCCAGGGAGCAATCTCTGCCATGGGTCCCAGTACGAAATCCCTGTTCTGCATATCCACATGGGGAATGATCAGTTCCTCCGACTCCATCACCAAATCGTCATATAACAGAATATCCAGATCCAGGGTGCGGGGCCCCCAGTGCACTTCCCGCTTCCGGTCCGCTCCCTGTTCCACCTCATGCAGATACTCCAGCAGTTCCTGGGGCGTCAGCAAAGTCCGTATTTCCATAACCCCGTTTAAAAAATCCGCCTGTTCCACCCCGCCGTAAGGTGCGGTCTGCCGCCAGGAAGACACTTTTTCCAGGCGGATGTCCTGCCGCGCCTCCATAGCGTCCACTCCCATCTGCAAATACTTTTTCCGGTCCCCCATATTGGAACCCAGGGCCACATACACCCGGTGCCAGCCCCTGTGGATTTTTACCGACACACTTTCAAAGGGAAGGCCGATGGGAGCCTGGGGCTTACGGATCTCCACGTCCAGGGCTCTTACCAGAGGAAAGCATCCCAATACCTCCGCAGCCAAGTTCTCGGCCACCGTCTCAATCAGATCACAGATATGTTGCTGCATCCATTCCGTCACCAGATGGCATACCTCCCCATAGTGGGTGGACAGCGTCAAATCATCCCGCTGCCCTGCCTTTCGGGTATCGGTGTACAGCACCATATTCACAAAAAAAGGCTGTCCCTTCTCCTTCTCCTCCGGGAAAACCCCATGGTGGGCGTAGACCTCCAGATTGTCAATGCGTATCTCATCCCATTTCTTCCCCATGCACATTTCATCGCCTTCTTTCCGTCTTATTCCCCAGACCGCACATTCCGTTAATCCGAATCCGGCTTTCTCTCCTCCAGAATGGCCCTGGCCATACGGATGGCCCGCACATTCTCTTTCACATCGTGCACCCGCACGAAGGCACATCCCTTCAGCACCCCCATCACAGTGGTTACCAATGTACCTTCCAGCCGCTCCGTCACCGGCAGGTCCAGGGTCAGCCCCACCACCGACTTGCGGCTGGTCCCCAGCAGCAGCGGATACCCAAGAGCCCGCAGGGATTCCAGACGATGGACCACCTGCAGATTCTGCTCATAGGATTTGGCAAAGCCCACACCGGGATCCAGGATAATCCGATCCCTGCCGATTCCCGCCCGCAGGGCCAGTTCCACCGACTCAGCCAAGTCTGCCGCCACATCCTCCTGAAAATTTCCGTAGCCAAATTCATTGGTAACTTCTCCCGCCTGCGTCTGGGAGGTTGGATGACCTGCCTTCCGGCGGTTGTGCATCAGGCAGCAGGCCACGTCGTGCTCCCCGATGACCCGGGCCATCTCTTCATCCCACTTCAGGCCCCAGATATCATTGATCAGATCCACACCTGCGGCAATTCCCGCCTCCGCCACCTGGCTTTTGTAGGTATCCAGAGAGAGGGGCACGTCAAAACGGGCCTTTACAGCCTGGATATAGGGCATTACCCGCTCCAACTCCTCCTGGGGAGACATGCTGTAGTCCGATCCCGGTCTGGTGGATTCCCCTCCGATATCCAGGATATCCATGCCTTCTGCCAGCATCTCCTCCACATGTCCAAGGGCCCTGTCCATGCTGTTCCACTTTCCCCCATCGGAAAACGAGTCCGGGGTCACATTCAGTATGCCCATCACATAAGTTCTGTTTTCTACGTCAAATTCCCTGTTGCCGATCCTCATATGATTTTATCCTTTCCTCTTCACTCTACCATTGAATTTCCTGATTCTTCTTGACTGCCTTCCAATTACACTGACTGCTGGCCTGGCAGGCAAAACAGGCTCTGCTGGCCTTATCCGCCCGGTACAGAACGCCCGCCAGGTCCGCTCTTTTCTCTGTCCCGCTGTCCCGGTGCAGAGCAATGGCCTCCTCTATCTCCCGGATTTCTTCCGCAGTATAACCGCACTCCGCCAAAATCCCCGGCGCGATCCGGGCTCCGGCCTCTTCGTGGGGTATTCCCGTCCCATATTGCTCATGCCGCCCGATATCATGCAGCAGCGCCGCCCCATATAGCAGCTCCGCCGGTATCCCCAACCCCTCCTGCAGGTTAAGGATCATGCCGATCCGGGCCACATCCAAAAAATGCCCCATGTCATGATGACAAAAAATCCGGTCTGTCTCCGCCGCCTGGTTTTTCCGCAAATGTTCCTGAAATCTCTGATTCCTCAGGATTCTGTTTATCCGCTCCATCCCAATCCCTCTTTTCTGAAATATCACGGGACTGCAGCTCCTACAGCCGCAGCATGCGGTACACCTGTTCCTGTAATGCGGCATCCTCAAACGCGCCTCTCACTGCCAGGGTTACGGTGCTGCTGCCGGGTTTCCTGACTCCCCGCATGGTCATGCACATATGCTCCGCCTCCAGAACCACCATTACGCCTCCGGGCTGCAAATATTCCATGACGGCGTCCGCGATCTGCCCCGTCATCTGCTCCTGAATCTGGAGCCTGCGTGCATATACTTCCACTGTCCGGGCCAGCTTGCTCAGACCCACCACCCTGTCCTTGGGCAGATAGGCTATATGCGCCCTGCCGTAAAAGGGCATCAGATGGTGCTCGCAAGTGGAAAAAAAGGTGATATCCCGCTCCAGTACAATACCTGCATTCTCTGCGGTAAATACCCTGGTCAGATGTTCCCCTGCCGTCTCTTCCATCCCGGCGAAAATCTCCTCATACATCCTGGCCACCCGGTCGGGGGTGTCTGCCAGACCTTCCCTGGAAGGGTCCTCGCCAATCCCCTCCAGCAACAGCCTCACGCCCTGCTTTATTTTCTCCTGATCTATCATACCATCAGCCCTTTCCGATCACACAATCCACTGCGCGGCAGACACTTACCGCTTACCGCTGCGCCGCTCCATGATCTCCATCAGCCTTCCCAGATAGGACAGGGAGCCAAACGCCAGAATCACATCCTCCCTGTCCGCCAGCAGATGGCTGATTTCCACCGCTTCCTCCAGACTGTCCACAGCCGTCACCCGGGGATGTACTCTGGCCACCTCCCGGGCCAGTTCATAACTGCTCATGGCCCTGGGATTGTCCGGAGGGGTCACCGTGAGTATCTGGTCCGCATAACCTGCGGTAAGCTCTATGATCTTTTCATAAGCCTTATCTTTCAATATCCCCATTATAAAGATAATCCGTCTTTTTGTAAAATAGAATTCCATGGACGCCGCCAACTTTTTCGCGGCGTCCTCGTTATGAGCACCGTCCGCCACAAAAAGAGGCTTTTTACCCAAAACGGTGAATCGCCCCGGCCAACGGGTCTCCCGAAGCCCCTGCCGCAGCGCCTCCTCTGAAATGGCATAACCGCAATCGGACAGAGCGCGGCACACCTCCACAGCCAGCACCGCATTATGGACCTGAAACTGCCCTGCCAGGCCAATCTCCAGATCTTTCAGGGAATCATAGTCAAAACGCTGCCTCTCCAGACCATAGCGTACCCTCTTAGCCTCTCTTCCGTCCGCCACGGTAAGGGGAATCTGCAGCCGCCGGGCCTTTTCACGGATTACCTCCATGGCCTCCTGCTCCTGGAACATGGACACCGCCAGGCAGCCCGGCTTCAGGATACCGGCTTTCTCCTCCGCGATGGCCGCCAGGCTGTTTCCCAGGTACTGCATATGATCCATGCTGACGGAGGCCAGCACCGCCACCCGGGTATTGCGGATCACATTGGTGGCATCCTCTCTGCCGCCCATACCGGTTTCCAGTACCACCAAATCACAGTTTTCCCGGAGGAAATAGAGGAATCCCATGACCGTCTCCACCTCGAAAGGCGTGGGATGAGGCAGGCCGTCTTCCACCATACTGTCGCAGACCTGCCGCAGTTCCTCCACCAGACCGCACAGAGCTTTCTGGGTGATATTCCTCCCGTTTACCTGAATCCGTTCCCGGTAATCCCGGACGGTGGGGGAAATATACCGCCCCACCCGGTATCCGGCACAGCGCAGCACCGTGGACACATATGCCAATACCGAGCCTTTGCCGTTGGTGCCTGCGATATGGACAAATTGCAGCCGCTCCTGGGGATCTCCCAGGCGCCGGCACAATTCCCGGATGGAGTCAAGCCCCGGTACAATGCCATATTTTTTTAAAGAATCTATATACTCCAACGCTTCCTGATACTTCATTCCGCCTCTTCCTCCCGGCTCCGCCGGGTATTTTCCCGTCTTCTGGATATTTCAGCCCCGGGCTGTTCATACTAATAACCGATATGCGGAGACATGCCGCCTGCGGCAGCCTTTTCCGGAAAGGATCGGTAATCAATATGCATAAATTTCTAAACGATTTTATCCACTGCGGCATCCTGGGCTGGTGCATGGAAATCACCTTCACCGCCATCAGCAAAATCCGCCGCAGAGAATTTTCCCTCCAGGGCAGCACCTCCATCTGGATGTTCCCCATCTACGGATGCGCCGCCCTGCTGGCCCCCATATTCCGTTTTATGAAAAATAAGCCTGTGGCAGTGCGGGGACTGACCTACATGTCCATGATCTTCTCCATGGAGTTCCTCAGCGGCACCCTGCTGCGGCGTAAATCCCTCTGTCCCTGGGACTATGGCCGCTCCAAATGGAATATCGGCCGGGTAATCCGCCTGGACTTCGCCCCCTATTGGTTCGGGGCCGGGCTGCTGTTTGAAAAATTGCTCACAAAACCGGAGGAAGGGTGATCTCCTCCCCTTCCTCTGTCCGGATCACTCTATTAACCACCGCTCTGCCCCAGTGATGTCCCGCGGATTCCCTGACTTATATCCTACTCCGCGTCGTTCACGTCCTGCATATCCCCGGAACCGATGTCCAGCATATTTACCGTGCGCCTCTTGATCCTGGCTTTCTCGGACATCTCCAGAATAAATTCCTTTACCGCCCGGGCATTTTTAATGTGAACCAATTCCAGCCTGGGATCTGTGGTATCCCCGGTGAAACAGATCACGGTTCCCAGCCGGAAAATCTTCTCCATCAGAGTGGCGGTGAGCTGCACATCCTGCACCTTGTACATATAACAGTCGTTTTCCACGGTCTTGAGCAGGCCCGTGTCAACAGTGATCATATCCTCCCTGATGGTGTACTTGGTAAATGTAAAGGGCAGGCCCAAAAATAACCAGCGTTTTCTTTCCACAAATTCCATATGCCTTATCCTCCCGCATTCTTATTTTTTGAAAATCTATCTACAATATACTCGAAAAGTCGCAGAATTGCAATCCTCTTTACTGTTTTTCCCCCACGAAAAAAAGCCGTTCCGGCACAGTCACACAGAAACGGCTTTTCCCTGATCATACATTTTACTTGAGGAACAGATGCCTACTCGGCCTTGTCCTCCTTCTTATCTTCGCTCTTTTCCTCCAGCTTTTTCAAAGCCTTAGCCGCATATTCTCTGCCGCCAACGCCAAATGCAATGGCAAACGCCACAGCCAGAGCCGCCACGATCAGGAAGAACGCATCGTTCACAATGCCGGCCGCAATGCCAAGCTGGCTCAGAACCATGAACACGCCCACCACCAGAATAGCCGCTTTGGCCACCACGGCATAAGTATTCATACCGCTCTTGCGCAGTGCCTTCTCCACCATGGAACTAGCGATCAAAGCTGCCGCCAGAATCAGCACGGCCGCCAGAGCCTTGGGCATATAGGCGATAACCGAAGCGCCGACTTCCGTCAACACATCCAGCTTGAGCACATTCAGCCCCTCTACCACAAAGAAAATCACCACCACGGCGTACACCACACCGCCGGTCACCTTGGACAGTACAAACTTCTGGCTCTTCTCATCCAGCAGTCCCTGCAGCTTGGCATCCAGCCCGGCGGAAGCGATCAGCTTGGTAACGATCTGGCCCACCAGCTTGCCGATCATGCAGCCGATCACGATGATAACCAGGCCGATTACAATGTTGGGGATAAAACCGATCACGCTGTTTAACATGCTGACTGCCGGCACGGAGATAACCGTGATGTTCAGCACATTCAAAGCCATAATCACCGTGGGAATCAGGATCAGTACATACACGATGTAAGCCAGGGTATTGGACAGCTTGTCCGCATTCTTCACCTCGATACCGGCCTTCTCCTGAATCTTATTCACATTCAGCTTGTCAAACACAGGCACCAGCAGCTGGCGTACCAGTCTGGCAATCAGATTACCCACCATCAACACGATGGCCGCTGCCACCAGATTGGGTACATAGCCCCAGATGGTATTCAGGATGTTGCTGATGGGAGCCATCACACTGCCCAGTCCCAGTGCGGAAAAGATGCCGGGCACAAACAACAGGAACACCAGCAGATATACCAGCTTGCCGATGAATTCTCTCCCGCTTCCGGGCTTGTCCGCGTTGTCAACCTTGGCCAGCACGTCTTTCAGCTTGGTCTTGTCTACCAGCTTCAGTACCAGAGATTTCACGATGGCCGCCGCCACAAAGGCGATCACCAGAATCAACGCGGCGGCAATGATGGATCCCACCCCGCCCAGGATACGACTCAATAAATCTGTCAAAAAATTCATTTGTTTCCCTCCTTCAATAATTGTTTCAACTTTTTTTGGAATCATTTTAATTCCATGCACCTAGGATTATAGCATACATTGTCCCAAAAGAAAACCTATTTATTGGAAAATTCTGTCAAATCTGTAATTTGCAACCACAATTCACATCGACAGCTATAGCAGGTTGCCCTTGGAATTTTTATTTTCCTCTGTTCTTTCACATTTGTTTTTGCTATAATAAAGCCGTAATTTTATTGAAAACAGATACCCGCCGAGTCCGCGAAGGCTTCACAGGCCGACCGCCTGCATCCTGTGCCCAAAGGAAGACGCAGGAGTTTGAAGGATCCGAAAAATCAGAAGGAGAATCGAATGAACGAGAATCTGCAAAATTTATGCAATCGGTACATGGACTACATTCTGGAGCAGCTAAACGCTCTGCTGGCTATTGACAGCCCCACCGGCTACACCCGGCAGGTCAGCGATTATCTGGCAGCGGAATATACCCGCCTGGGCTACACCCCCAGACTGACCCGCAAGGGAGGCGTGCTGGTGGACCTGGGAGGCAGCGGCAATGCCGCTCTGGTGATGGCCCATGTGGACACGCTGGGCGCCATGGTGGCGGAGGTTAAGGACAACGGCCGCCTGCGGCTGACCCCCCTGGGCGGTCTCAATGCCAACAATGTGGAGACGGAAAACTGTACCCTCCGGACCCTGGACGGCCGCAGCTATGAAGGAACCATCCAACTGATGGATGCCTCCTTGCATGTCAACGGCAAATACCAGGAGACCGGGCGCAGCTTTGAAACCATCGAACTGCTGCTGGACGAGCCGGTCCGCTCCAAAGAGGAAGTGCTGGCCCTGGGAATCTCCAACGGGAGCTATGTATGCATCAGCCCCAGAACCCGGATCACGGATTCAGGCTATATTAAGAGCCGCTTCCTGGACGATAAGCTGAGTACCGCCATTCTGCTGGGCTATGCCCGCTATGTAAAGGAAGAGCAGGTTGTCCTGACCCGGAAAGTCTGCCAGCACATCACCGTTTTTGAGGAAGTAGGCCATGGGGCCTGCGGTTCCGTCCCCGAGGAAGTGGAAGAAGTGCTGTCCGTAGACATGGGCTGCGTGGGCAGCGGCCTGGAATGCACCGAGCGCCAGGTGTCCATCTGCGTCAAAGACAGCCACGGACCCTATCACTATGAAATGCTGCAGGCGCTGGTGCAGGCCGCAAAAGACAATGAAATAGACTTTGCCACAGATGTATACCCTTATTATGGCTCCGATGCGGATGCCGCGCTGGACGCCGGAACGGATGCCCGCCACGGCCTGATCGGCCCCGGGGTATATGCCTCCCACGGCTATGAGCGCTCCCATAAAGACGGGGTGCGCAATACTTTCGCATTGCTGAAAGCCTATCCGGGATAATAATTGCTCTCCAGCCATCTGGCCACGCCGTCGCTGTCATTGCCTCCAATCACCGCCGTGGCCATGGCTTTGAGTTCAGGAACCGCATTTTCCACCGCGTAGCACTCGTCCGCTATCTCAAACATATCCATGTCGTTTTTGCCGTCTCCGAACACCACCAGGCGATCACAGCCCAACAGTTCTTTGAGCCGGATAACGGCATGGGATTTGGACGCTTCCGGCGGCATGATCTCCAGCCATTGATCCCCAGTGTATATTTCTGTCTGAAAGACGCAGTGATACCCGTCTTTGTATTTTTCATACAGCGGTTCCAGTTTCTCTTTTTCGTCAATGCAGGTAAGATAAAAGATTTCGCCCCGGCACAGTTCCTTCCCGTCCGCCACCCTGCGCGTTCTGGGATCTCCTCTTCTGCTCTCCAGAAAGCGTGTCATGCCCGGCGTGCACAGAGAAGGCACATAGGAAAACTTTTCCCGGCCCTCCAGATAGGCATAGACAATGGGATACACGCCCTTTGCTGCCAAATCCTCCAGCACCTCCCCGATCTCGGGCCCAAAAAAATTCTTGAGGCAGGGGGCTCCGTCCCTGCCGTCCACCAGGGCCGCGCCATTATAAACCACCAGGGGGATATCCGTCCGCAGCCCTGCCGTAACTTTGCAGGCCGTCAGATAAGACCTGGCTGTGGCATAGGAGAACAGCATGCCCCTCTCCACCAGTGCGTTAATGGTCCGATTGGTGTATTCCGAAGTCCTGGCATCACTTCGCAGCAGAGTGCCGTCCAGATCGGATATGTATAGGTTTTTCATGAAAATAACCTCCCACTATAAACGGTGAACATTTAAATCAGATTTAGTGTTTTGAGAGTAAACGCAAAGACTCTATCCCTAAGTCTGCAGGAGAACGCCAAATATTCCACTACATGTTCTTATTTGGCGCTTATGATTTAATTTTTTCTAAAGATCTTTCTAAATATTTCTTTAGACGTTTTCTCTTCCGAAAACAGAATATCCATATCCTCGGTAAAAATCTCCCTTACTTTTTCAATAAGTGGTATCAATTTGCTTATATCATACTCCTCATCACTATTATCTTCATCCTCTCCCCATTCACCTACTTTTTCGACTTTAGGCTTATAGTGAACAATGCTATTTCTAAAACTACATACTTTATGTATATCACTAACTATACTTGGTTCCATACACCTTGAAGTAGTTAATTTATATAACCATGTAAGTTTATCTTTAATAGAAATTCCTTTCATACAAGATGAATATTCTCTATTGGATAACTCATACTTGTTTAGCAAAATCTTATGATAAAATTCATTAGTAATTTGTTCAAAACATATTCCTGCCAGAGCAATTGCAACATCCTTTTGTCCTAAACACACTGCGTTTTCTACTGCCTTCACAAATTCATCACCTATCACAATTGCAACATTCATTAATTCTAATTGTCCTCTGTCCAAGAATGAAAATACTTCTCGCTTTATTTCTTCATCACTAGAGTTTTCTGTAATTTTCTCTTCTAATAATAAATTAGAAATAATAGCAGGCACAAATATTTCTACTATTGATTTATCAATCTCTTCCATGTACTTTACCTTCTTTTATCAATATTCACAAGCCATCGGTATCAGTTCTATTCCAACACTTACTGGAATTTACTTTTAACTCTTTTTCTAATACATTCGTTGCATTTCCACAACCTCCACACGGCACGATACCTGCCGAAGTATTCTTTAGTAAGCACTGAGCCGCCATTTTTCAGACGCTCGTCATCCATGGCCCAACCTTTGATGGTGTAGTCCTTAGCGATACCGTTGGCCCATTTACGAAACTGCACGGCTCGTTCATTGCTTACCTTAAAGCCAACTGTGATAATCATTCGAAAATACTTTCAACATCCTATCAAGTATCATTTTCACCTGTCCGGCTTCGTATCTTCTCATAATTGAATCATTGCAAAAATGGTGCTCTCAAAGATTAATGACATTCTGTATAACTACAAGTTTTCTTCATTCTCCATTTCAGTCATCCTTCTTACAGTCAAAGTAAGCTCTCGCAATTCCATCCAACTGCGTTGCGATATCCTTAAACGGCAAATTCAAATCCAATGTTTTAACCGCTATCTGATTGCCATGCATCTGATACATATTATCAGGCTGTATCTCTTCTTCCGTTTTAGCATACAATAACATGCCAGAAACTTTGTGTTCTTCATCTCCAAAATCATAATCACGATTCTTAACATAGGTAAAAATCTGATACATATTATTTGAATGAAGTGTGTGCTTGTCGTACCGTGTTTGTGTCGTATGACTGTAGTGCTTGGCATCAATAATAAGGACAGTATTATCCTTCTGTAAGTGAATATCACTCTGCATAACCGGCAGCATTTTCCTGATGCCATCATCTACAGACCAAGGAATCTGTGAAGCACTGACTTTCAGTTCTGGATAGTGTCGGCTGTAATATTCCAGAATAAACTTCTCATACAGTCTGCACATACGCTGCTCATCAGCAAATGACGCCAACCTATAGTCTCCGGCGTCCGTTGTAATAAGCATTCCCTCAATAATTAGCTGACAGATACTAATCAGCATCCTATAGGTTTGATTATTGCGCTGAAATCTTATAAATGACCATCTGATGGATGTCGGCTCCAAAGTATCAACATTGGAGAAGAACAACATCTTCTTTCTTAAGTCATCTTTGTACTCGGACTTTACCTTTGCATTTCTCAACAGCAATGTAACCGTTGTTTTAATAATCCGGTTAAAGAGATTATTTTCAGACAGCTCATCAAAATCACAGGTCAGAACTCGTTTGTGAGTTAGACGGTTCTTTATTGTGCCGGGCATATTTATTTTACCACGCATTGCAGGAAGTTCTTCCTGGCGGTTTATGTACTCTCTATATAAGCCCTGCTTCAACTGGATACCGATTCCTTTTGCAAGGATAGCGGCTAAAAGATCATACATCTCATCAAATGATTCAACCGCTACCTCCTCATAGTTCTCTTGATTCAATGTCTGAAACGCATAGGACAGCATATGATATATATTGTTTATTATTATGGTTTTATCCTTTGTCATTGAAATATACCGTGCAGGATATTCTCCCAACGCTGCAGCTTTGCACTCTCATCAAACCAGTACTCACTGACCTGTCCCCGCCAGCATAGACACCTAAAACGAAAGGATTCTATCCGGTTCTTAGTTTTACTCGTTTTTTCTAACTTTTACATCTACACGGGCTGTCGGAAAGGAACCCGCTCCCGACAGCCACACCCGCGTAAAGATTTATTCAAAAGCAGCTAAGCCACTTTCAAATCTGTCTGGTGTATCCGGTAATACTCTTCCGGCGTCAGATAACCGTTTGCTTCATGGATCCGTTTTCGGTTATAAAATATCCATATGTACTCAAATACCGCGCTCCTGGCTTCCTCCCGGGTGCGGAAATGCTGTCCGTTTAACCATTCCTGTTTTAACTTCCCCCGGAAGCTCTCCATCGGCGCATTGTCCCGGCAGTTCCCTTTCCGGCTCATGCTGCTGATGAATCCATGCTCCTTTGCCAGTTCCTGATAATCCAGTGAGCAGTACTGGCTTCCCCTGTCGGAGTGCAGGATACAGCCCTTTGTAATCTTTGTATGGCGGATGGCATCCTTCAGTGCGGATATCACCAGTTCTTTTGTCATACGTCCGTCCATTGCCGTGCCGACTATCTTATCCCCGCAAAGATCCATGACCCCGGCAAGATAAAGCCAGCCTTCATCCGTTGGAATATAGGTAATGTCACTTACCATTTTCTGGCCTGTCGGCAGTAAAATCCCTGTTCAGGATATTTTCCGCCACTGGAAGGTTATGCTTTGAATTGGTTGTTGCTTTATACTTTTTATGGCTTTTTGACCGTATGCCGTTTTCACGCATGATGCGTTCGACCCGCTTATGGTTGACCGGCATTTGTGATTTCCGGTTTATTTCATGGGTTATTTTTCTGCCTCCATAGGTGTTTCGTGATGCCTCGTGAATCCCTATGATCTCTTGCAGAAGGGCTTCATTCTCTATACAGCGCAGACTTTTGGAACGTTTCCGCCACGCATAATAACCGCTTTTTGAAACCTGAAGCCACTGCGCCATCTTCGCGGTCCGGTATCCGGAGCGGTTCTGCTCCATGTAAAGGTAACGGATCACTTCAGGTTCTTTGCAAAGAAGGCGCTTGCTTTTTTTAGGAATTCATTTTCCTCTTCCAGATCCTTTATGCGCTTTTTGAGGGCACGCAGTTCGGCATCTTCCTGATGGAGATTGCCGTTGCCCACAAATGGTTCTGTGGGTGCTGTCAGGAAATAGGTAGTCCCTTCCTTTTTATTTATGATAATGAAAAATATTGCATCATAATATGATATGTATCTTATAAGGCAGAATCCTATGAGTTATGTCTTGAACAACAGGGAATTTCTCTGTATAATAAAACCATAGCAGACAGGGCATAGATAACCTGACAGGTTAAATGGCGGAAGCCGGAACTGAGGTGGTATTGTGCAGGGTGGAACAGCTCAGGAAGAATTAAAAGAGAAAACAGAGGGAAAACAGGGAGCATTTGCAAAATATACGGTGAAAGACAGCGTATTTACGACACTCTTCCAGGATAAGAAATACCTGATACAGCTATACCGTGCGCTCCATCCGGAAGATACGGAGACTACGGAAGATGGACTTATGGATATTACAATAAGGAACGTACTCATGAATGGGATATATAACGATCTTGGTTTCCGTGTAGGGGATAAAATTATGATCCTTGTTGAGCAGCAGTCTTCATGGACGATGAATATCATTGTACGTGCGCTTATGTACCTGGTGCAGACTTACCATGATTATTTTGAAGAACAG
>OFGA01000374.1_pt1 | contig 38531 bp, 43 predicted proteins | sample 1521471 | NCBI WGS metagenome assembly OFGA01 (sample SAMEA3504086, study PRJEB24116) | mouse gut metagenome | biome: mouse gut; feature: mouse-associated habitat; material: faeces | place: Denmark | collected 2011 | reverse complement strand
AGCCATGTGGACAGAATCATGCCGCCGTACTTTTCCGTGTTCAGCTTCAGATAGGCGGCTTCCACGGCCATCTCCGGGGCCTCCTTCACCTTGAACGCAGGGGAATCCCCATGGGCTGCCGAGATGTGGAAGCCCTTCGGCGTGTCCGTCTGGGGCATGCGGAAAGCGATCAGGGAGGAATCGTTCCTGGTCACATAATATCCCTGCCCGGGTTCCGTCTCCCACTTCTCCGTCTCCTTCAGCTCCCAGAAGCCCAGTCCGGCGAACACTTCCTTCAGGTTCGCCACTGTCTGGAAAGCGGTAGGGCTCTTCTCGATGAACTCCAGCAGTTCCTTCGCGCACTTTTGATATTCCTTCATCATATTCTCACCCGCTCACTCCGCCTTTCCGTATACGATATTCCCTGCCATCTCCCGGGCCTTCTCAGGGCCGCAGAAGATGCCTGCGATGGCCAGGGCGAAATCCATGGCCGTGCCCATGCCCCGTGAGGTGACCACATGATCCGAAATCTCCACCGGGCCCTCCGTGACCTGGGCACCCTCCAGATGGCTCTCAAAGCCGGGGTAACAGCAGGCCCTCCTGCCCTTCAGGATTCCCCTGTGCCCAAAGATGCTGGGGGCGGCGCAGATGGCCGCAATGTATTTCCCCGCGGCATGAAAAGCATCCACCTGCTCCATGAGCCCCCCGTGGGCCTCCAGGTGCTTCGTGCCGGGCATGCCTCCCGGCAGCACCAGCATGTCATACTCCGAAAAATCCGCCTCCCCGTACATTTTGTCCATCCGGACAGGGATGCCGTGGGAGCCTGTGACCTCCTGCTGCTCCATCACCGACACCGTCTCCACCTCCAGCCCGCACCTGCGGCAGATGTCCACCACTGTCAGCGCCTCGATCTCCTCATAGCCTGTCCCAAAGAAAACCGCTATCTTTTCCATTTCCGTCAACCTCTCTTCCATAAGATTATTTATTTATACTGCTTAACGCTTTCACTTGCCATGAAACCAGACTGCATAACGCTGACTGGTTCAATCGCATGATTACATTAGGCAGCATTCAGCGTTATGCAGTATATATTCGCTTTCATAGTCCACTATGGCGACAGTGCCGTCTGCCAGCTCAAAAAGATTGTCCAGGCGGAGCTCGTTTGCTTTGACCATCGGTAAGTTGGTCGGCAGGACCCGTCTGATTTCCGGCAGATCAAGACCATATACCTTGAACGTCTTCCCTTTGAAGCACTCGGCAAGCACCTTGCTGGTGATATCCTTATTCTGATATGCTATTTCTTCCTGAACCATACCATCCCCCTCTACATGACTGAACATCGTGACACGCTTACTTTATTCAGCGTCCTCATCATAATTATAGCCTACAATTCCCATACCTACAAGCCTTTTATACAGGCAGCACAGGCAGCCCGCCCGAAATGTGCCGCTTTCTTGTCTCAAATCCGTGTAGAACGCAAGAAAAATCCCCCAGGATTTTACTCCCAGGGGAAACCGTATATTTACTGTATCCTCCCGCCTTTCTTCAACTCGTAGGGCGTCATCTGATAGACGTAGTAATTGAGCCAGTTGCTGTAGAGGTTGTTGCTATGGGCGCGCTGGGATGCCTGGAAAATAGCGTTTCTTCCTTTTGCTTTACCCCTCTGTGAAATTGAGAGCACCCCTTTTTTACCCCATTTGCACAGCGCAAATCGCGCTGTCACATTTATGCCTCCTCATATTGCCAGCCATGATTCCATGTCGCCCTCTTTCTCGTCCTTAAGCATGCTCCATACATATTCAGGCGATTCCGCATATAAACAGGACTCCTTATCCTGCAGCAGTTCATAAGTCATGGTCTTCAGCAGTTCCTTCAATGCTTCCTCACTGGAACAGTTTTCCTCTTTGCTCAAACGGCGCACCAGATAAAAGGATATGGCCTGTATTGACTTATTGATATTGACGCTTGATGGCTTCATCCTACGATTTCCCTCCTGACATTCTTAAAATGGAGCTTACTGAGTGCCTGTCTCGTTCCAAAAAAGTACTGCTTCGGCAGATTTTCAGGTTCCAGTTCCTTTATCAAAGCATCCAGCACTTCATCCGCATAATCCGTCTCCTCTAATTCATCCTTGTAAGAGTTGATTACCGTCACAGTATTTTCATCTGCTGTCGGGCCAATCACAATATCAAAATCATGGGCACTATTATCAGAACCTCTATTCATCAATATGAAACGTACCCATTCCCTGTCCGCTTTTATGAACACCTTTACATTCAAACCCTCTGGATTGTCGATACAGCTGTCATCAAATTCCAAATTATACCGGTATGCCCGGTAGACTTTCGCCCGGTATTTAGAACCCTTTTTCTGCATCCTCGCTTCCTTTTCTTCCAGAATGCGCTTATTCCTCCTGGCAATATTATCCGCATGGCTTCTTATCGATGTGGCATAAAAGCCCTTTCCGAAATCCTTATATCCTTTCCCCTTCGTCACATCGATTTCATCTATATCGTATACTGTGCCATGATACAAATCCCTCATTTTCAGACAGCCCCCTTTGCTGCATCCATATACGATTTCAAATCCTGCAATATCCCCTTTATCCCCATGGTATTGTATTCCTCATAACAGATATCAATATAAGATAGCAGGTCGTATTCATCCAAAAGGTCGCTGACAATACCGTAATCAACACCCCATTCCTGCTTCATGCAGTTGGCAATGGTTATCTGCATATTCAATACATTATCAGCTCTGGTCACATCGATGCCTCCTTTCGATTCATAATAATCTCAAGAAATTCCGACCACTGGAGTATTTAGCAGCATTCGGATATGAAATTGCAGTTCTTTCCTTCGGTCAATATAGCTATTCACTACATCGACCACCTCTTTCACCATTCCCCTGCCCATTCCTGAATCTCTGCTCCTTACCACTAATATTATATTAAGTTCCTCATTTTATCAAGCTATTTCAGTTATTTGAGTGAACACTTATCGGACTTCCCTCCTGCTGATCACCCATCCGGTTTCCAGCTGTCGCTTGTCGTGCTCCGCTCAAATGAGATATCGCCCAGCTTCTCCAATTCCTTCTGTTTGAACTGTTCTGTAACATGTACATACAAGTCCATCGTCATCTGGAGAGATGCATGTCCTAAATACTTCTGGATTGTCTTAGGCTGGATTCCTGCTTCTAGGCAGCGTGAAGCGAAACAGTGCCTAAAACAGTGAGCTGAGAATGCAGGGAATTGGTCAGTCCTATCCCTCTGCAGGTTCATCTCCGCCACTATCCTTTTTATCGCATCGTTCAGTACCACAGAACAGATTGGTGTATTGAACTTCGTAACAAAAAGAAGACTTCCAAACTCATCATTACGTGCATATTTAAGGGACAACATCTGTTTCAGCTGAATCTGCTTTCTCAATGCTTCCTCACAGGCCCGATTCATAGGCACCATCCGAACGCTTGATTTCGTCTTTGGTGGGCCGATATGGAATTCTTTGCCCTCATCGCCGTCTAGCTTTTGGTACAGCAACGTCTTAGTCACAGAGATGCTATGGTTGTCAAAGTCTAAATCCTTTTCCTGGAGCGCACATAGTTCGCCCGGCCTCAGTCCTGTGTTGATTGCCACTACGAACATATGATCATAGAAGGTTCCTGCGGAACACTCAAAAAAATCCTCTTGTTGCTCCACAGTCAAAACAATCCTGTCATTAGGTCTGTTCTTTGCCAATCGAATCCCTTTTGCCGGATTTTTGAAAGCATAGTCATTTTCGATGGCGATATTGAACATGTCAAGAAGGAGGATTCTCACTTTGTTCTGTGTCTCCCACTGGTAGCCATTTTTATCCAGCTGATTAATCAGCCCCTTAATGTGTATCTGTCTCGTCTCGTCTATATATTTGTCTCCTAATTCGGGCAGAATCAGCGAGTCAAAGATATGCTCGTAATGCCGTTTTGTATTCGGACGGATAACAGGCGCCTTATATGTCTCCATCCATTCATGATACCACCGCCGTATAGTTAGCCGCTTCCTTACGCTCTCCTTTTCGGAGTCTTCTTTTAAAGCTTCTTGTAATTTGTTGCGTATCTCTATTTTGCTCGTTCCATAGAGAGATTTTCTGGCACCGAAGCGGTCTGTATAACGAGCCTCATATTTGCCATTCTTATTCTGGCGGATGCCCTTGCCCAGCTCTTTTCCATTCAAATCCTTTCCCATAATGCTCCTTTCCGGTCGGGCAAGCTCCAGGCACAGCACATCCCGGAGCCTTCCCTTCCTATTTCACTTAAATTGCCTCGCGAGCCAGAATGTAGCGTTCAAACTTGCTTCGCTTTATTACTGCTTTTCGATTCCCGACCTTAAGGACGAAATCACAATCTCTCTCATTCATGATTTCACGTATCCGGTTGATGCCGATGCCGGAATATGCTGCTGCCTCCTCGACCGAGAGTGTCAGTTTCTCCCAAGTTGGGATGTTCACTTTATTATTGCTGTCCATGCTATTCCTCCTCTGTTTCATCCTCTGGATTTTGTGTTGCCGACTTCTTGAAGTAGAAGTAGTTGAGACGCATTGCATCTAAATTCGGTACTGTTGCCAGTAGGGCATCCATGCCGTGAAGCATCACAAAACCATCAACTGCGAATTCTTCTGCTTCTTCCTGGTTAGCAAATCCTTTCACGCGCTCTCCTCTAGTATACTGGCTGTTGTGCATCAGTCTGTTGTAGTCATAATAAACGCCCAGCCCATTCTCCGCAAAGATACCATACCATTTTCTCTTCATTCGCATTCTCCTTTCACTTCTCCTCCATATCTAGCATATATCCCCTAAACATATTTTCATCAAAACCTATGAAGCTATATCAAAACCAAAGGTCTTGAAACCTCATGTCCGCACACCTCTTTAGTCCCTACCGCGATACATTCTCCAACCTGCAATCCTCTCAATTTCTCGCTCCAATAAGAGAGCCTCACTGGGTCAATCCGCTTGGCTATCTTCGCTACTTCACTTGCTGAAGGTCGAAAGTAGAGCTGCGTTGCAGACTGGTTCAAAAGCGATGCCGTTTCTGTTGGAAAAATGTCTAATGTCTGAGTCCCGAGCAGAAGGTTCAATCGAAATTTCCTCCCTTCTGTCAGGATGCACCTAAGGATAGACCCCTTACGTATACACAAACGTTGATATTCATCTAAAACTAGCGTCAAATTACCGGAAGCATATACCTGTCCAGAAAAGCATACTATTCTCCAGATTTGTGCAAGAATCATCTCAGTCAAAGCTATCCGAGTCATCATATCCACTCCCGACAGGTCAATGATGTTGATTCTCCGTTCTAAAACAGGTTTCGTACATGGACGTAGGACATTGCAATGCAACACCGGCCACAGCTTCTGGTAAACCAAGTCCCTCACCGCGTCTTTACGCCTCTCAAATACTGTCACCAAAGCTTCCACATCACTGATATGGCGAGCAACTTGCAAATAATTCACTGCTTCGATGACCACTTCCCTGAGCACCCCTTGCTGTCGCACACCCAAGGCAAAAGAAGAACCAAGACCCTGCACCGCTGAATTGACAAAGCTTACAAATGACTCAGTCTTCCCATCTTGACTTCTAAGAGGAGACAGCAGGCTCAAATCTAGGCCATCAGTAATTGCATCAATACGATTCTCAAGTCCTATGTACTCATGCCTGATTCCAGGAAATATCTCCCGTTGTAAATGTGTCCGTCCACTGTCGATAACCAACACCGTGTTGCCTCGTTTCACTTCTTCCAGCTCAATCTTGAACATCCGGCTTGTCTTCCCAGTACCTGACATGCCAGTAATACTGACCGATTCGTTCGGAGATACCCTACTGGTTCCGCATGACCTGCCTGCAGTTTTCCCCAAGTACATCTTCACCACTCCTTTCTTCCAGCGTCAGCTGATCCGTATCATCCAGCATAAGCCTGTCCATCTTCAAAAATCTCGGCCTGATTGCTTCCCCTCTACAGGTCCAGAGCAGTTTCTTGACTGTGTAGTTCTGGATATCTGTCCGGTTGCATGTAAGGCACCCTGATTCCAATAAGGCCTCCTTCAGCCTCAGGAAAGACACAGCCTGCAAAATCGGTTTGCATGCTTCCCTCATAAGCCTCTCCGGGATAAAATAATAATGCGAATCGTACAAAACAGCGTTCTCAGCATCCGCAGCATTCCTGAACATGTTTCCCGCCTGGGTTAATGCCGCAACCTTTACTTCACCATGCTCGTCCAGGAACCTGAACAGACATCTCTGAACATCTCTGATGACATCCATCTCATCTTCTCCATTGTCCGCTGCCTGACACATCCATGCCGCGCACTCCCTAAGCCTGAGCATCCGATGTTTTGCCTCTTTCTCCCCATGGGCCTTTCTGAAAAAGCCGCATGATGCATAGGCAGCAGCCTCCAACGAAATCCGAATCCTAGACATCTCACTTAAATCCCCATACCGCAAAGAGGTCCGGAACTGCCTGAACCAATCATAAATGAGATTCGGATGTTCATGGGCATAGCCTAAAAAATGCCAATGTTCCTCCACCTCTTCCTCATGTCCATCATCCACCTTCGCATCCGCGACACGGACAATCTCCCCGCTGCCTCTTAAGAATCCTGGCAGCGCTCCGCCCACGGCGACAACAGGTATGACATCCCGCCGCGCCAGGAACTCCTCCAGCTTTTCTTCCCTATGGACCCGCAGAAAAGGTATGAGCACCGCCCGGTCATTAGGATAAGGCCTCAGCATCTGATTTTGCCTCGTGATGACCTCGGCCCCCAATTGTTCAGCCAGATCAATAGCCTTGCCCAAAGTCTCGCTGTCTTCTGCCTGTAGGATGATTCCCCGGCGTATTCCAAGACCGGCATCCTTCAGAAGGAATTGAAAATGGGCAGCCAATATCAGAAGCGAAACCTGCTGCGGCAATGCCGTCAGCAGCTCTGTCCCTTCACATACCCCCAAGTCAAGTCCTCCTTTCCAAAATATTCGAATGAGCCATCCTTCCATTTCACCCAGCCCTCACGGTCAGGTAAAAACCACGCTTCCTCACACTTTTCAGCCAGCTTACCAATTAAAGTAACCAGAAGCGGCATGACTTTCGGATATGGCACATAGAAATAAATCCCCGCAGCCGTAAATTTGCGGAACAGGTAAGATGGCCGCGCAATCCTCTCTGAATCCAAGAAGACCCTCTGCTTCCTTCCATCCCCAATACTACAGCTGAGTACATAGCATGGCGGCTCGTCCGATTCACTGGGGTAATACGTGTCCAGCTCAAGATTCCGCATGTTAGTAATTAACCGTGGCACAGCCTTGACCGCTGTGTTGCGCGTGACCACTGTGATTCCCCCGTCATCGGAAATCTGCAGTTCCTCCACCAGCGCCTTCTCCCTTTCCCGCTGCTCCTGGCGCATCTCAAGCTTCTTCTGGTAAAGCTCCAGGCGTCTGTTCTCAACGATTGCGGTCTTCCACTCCGTTTTCGTTACCTCGAGTGAAGCCATGCACGCCTCCCGCTCGTAAGCAATCTGCGTATCCAGCTGAGCTTCCATGTACCTCTGACGCTGCGCTTCTGAAAATCCGTATTCCATCCTGACATCCTCCTCGTATCCTGCGTGCTTTCCGCCTCGCAAGTACATTTTATACCATTCTTTATACCCATTGAAACGCAAAGGTATCTTACTTTTTCTATATAATGGCACATAAATTCTTATGTTTTCTCCATTTTCTATAGGAATCAGCCAACTCATTGCAGTTCCCAAAATATTTATCAGGATCAGTTCAAGATATATCTACTTTTTTCACCGACAAGCCGATATTCTAATTAGCCAAAATCTTCTGACATGATATAATTATTCCCTGCAGCCAGAAACGAGATTAAGGAAATCATTGATTATATAGGAGAATACCAATGATATCAAATACCATCATCCCTCTACACCCCGGCTCACAAGAACGCATTGATGCAGCCAACACAATAAAATATACCCTGTTGCTTGATTACGCGGCCCCTGAAATGGAAAAGGTTACCGATGGCCTAATCCCAGAAATCATGACGCAATGCCAGAAGTGCTGCAGTTCCCTGTTCATGAACCCGAGTGCCCCGCAATATAATTTTTTTGGCAGCCCTGACCCTGAATCCCAAAAACCTTTGGCCTTCTTGGAAAGCAGCGCGTCCGCTTCCAGGCAAGACCCCCGCATCTACCTGCACACCATGATCCTACAGAACTGCGTCATGAGCAGCTACCATGCCGTCCTCTCTGCACTGCTAAACGGACAGTCAATCGCCGCATATACGCTCTGTAACCATATCAAGAATCAGGGGGTGCAGCGCTTATATCAAAACAACAGACTGAGGATGACTGACGGCGGCATCGACCTCCATTTCCGTTCCATAGCAAATAGCGGCTCTAAACAGTCAAGCAAGGCTTCCGGCTTTGACCAAAAAATCAGGACCAGGAATAATGCAGTGCCTTTTCTAATGGGCTTTATGATGCCCACTGACAGTCCGTTGAGAATCCAGCTACAGTTTTCAAGTCTATGCCAGCTATTTTTGGAAACGGACGAGCTGAAATCTCTATATACCATAAAAAATACCAAGTCCCTGAACCTGCTCAAAATGCTGGAGAAGCTGGAATCCACTATAGCTACAATAAAGGATGCCGCCAAAACCAGCCTCTCTGTTCCCGCCGCGGACTCCTTATACCTGCAGTATCTGTCTGAAAGGGCCTGTAGCCTCAACCTGTTTTACAGCCTCATCAGGAACATAAAGCGGATAGAGGAAAGCTCCATCTACCGTTTCACCGGCGAGAATTTCCTGGCTGTCCTGTCTTCCTGCACCGTCCTGCCGAACCCGTTCACCAGGACATATTTCCTCCGCTTCGCCTTTGACCATATAGACAGCAGGACCCATTCTGCCCTTGATATCTGGCATTATAACGATATGGAACGAGCTGATACTGCTGTTGGTTATACACGAAAAGTTTCCAGCGGCTTCCATTTTGACAGATGGTTCCAGCAGTTTGACCATTTTGTCAGAATCATGTCACAATATATAATACCGATATATGACTGGTGCTTCCTGATCATGCTCCTTGAATGTATCGAAAAAATCTACCCCCAGAAGCCTCCACGTTTCCACCTGGAACAGGCAATGATACTCCTTGCACAATATATGGAGGCTAACTATGGAGACATCCTACAGCCAATAAAGTTTCCAGCGGGGGCACTCTCAGACGGCATCGACATAGTATCATCAAAGAATTTCGATACCCTGAAAAATTTCTGTACGGACAGAAAGGAAGACATCACGAGCCTCTTCAGCCTCTTCTTTTTTAAGACTGATGAGGACAGAACCCTCAGATATAAAGATATCAGCTTGAGCCTAAAACCATTGAACCCTTCCATCTTCAAAGGCAAGGAAGGCAGATGCCGGTCAAGGATACTGAACAATTATTTCGATTTATTTCTTTGGCCCCTTTGATAAAGTACCCCGCTGCCTACAGCGGGGCACTTTTACCAGTTCCGTTTAGTCTGCTGTGCAGCAGACTGCGGTGGACCAGACCCGCCTTAGGATTATAAAAAAGGAAAACTCTTCAATCCCTGTGTGCCCAAGTTTTCCTAAATATGTCTTAGCTTTCTTTTAAATAAAGCCCAAAAACCGGGATTTGAAAAAGTTTTCTGTCCCTATGAAATAAAACTTGGGCACATCGGCACCATAAGTAAAGCTATTCCTTGCTGCACCAGCACTACAGCCATGATTGCCAGTATGTCTACCTCCTGGAGATTCACCATCCTACACTGCATCATATACATTGGACATCAGCCAATAACCGTGTTGGTTGCAGTATTTTGGCCACATCAGGACATAGGTTTATGACACTTCCAGACCGTACGAACACATATGTCAACTAATACCATAGACTGTATAAGACTGGCGGATTCCTATTCGCCAATCCCGCTCACTTTGCCATCCGAATCTCGTCCTTCTCCCCATCATAATAATAGGAATGGTCAGAGAGCCTTGCACCCAAGCCCACCTCCTGGTTCACTGCCTGCACCATCCTGTCCAGCATTTCCACATCCCAGGAGCTGTCCTCCGGGAGGAAGATGGCTACATCGATGGACGCTGGCAATATATAGAAGCTCCGGCCACTGGCGAACTCTTGTAGCAGCCTGCCTTGCAGCAGCCCGGCAGCCCCATGCTCCATCGCCTGATTCGTCAGCACGTACACCTCCTGCTGCTCTACAGCACCGTCCATGCCTTTCCAGGCCCCGCCACCGTTGCGGTCCTTCACGGCCTCCATGGTGGTAAGGAACCTGTAGCCGTCCTGCCTCATGTTCTCCATGGCCTGCCTGTGCAGCTCCTGTAGGCCAACCCCATAATGCTTTAGCATCCCGTCTGACACCATCATCCTGTAGGCTTCTCCATCCTGTATGGTATACACCACCGCCAGATCCAGCAGCGTCATGGAGGCGAGCCCCTCCAGCAAGCCGCGGTTCCACACAGCGTTGACCAGGACCGGACGAACCATACCCTCCATGGACTCCCAAGCCTCCAGCCGCCCTATGAAGCGCTCGGCTTCTTCCGAGCATATGTACTGCTCCCCGGCATTGATGGCGGCCTCCATGCACGCATCAAGCCCGTCTGCGCCGTCATCCCCGTGTTCCTCATATAAATCCTCCAGCCTGGCGACCAGGCCCGCATAGCCGTCATCCCCCGCCATTGCAATCCACAGGCCATCATATCCCTGGCCGTTGATTCCCAGCATCCTGTACATCCCCACTTCGGCGTCCTCGCCATAGAACTCCCGAAGCCCCTTCAGCAGCGTCTCCTTGAACTCTTCATATCCCATGTATCCCTCCTATGCAGCCCCCGCCGTCTTCGTGCGCCTTAGGCTGTTCACTGCTTTCTTACGCATGCTTTCATCCATTTCCTGTATGCTCCTGACCCCATACCTCTGCAGCACCGTATCGAGAGCCACCCCAGTCCGCGCAAGCTCCTTATTGATCTGCTCTTCATACTGCCCCTTCGGGTCCTCTTTCTGATTCTCCTGCTGTGGGGATGCGCCTGGCTGCTCGGCTGCCTTACCATCAAGATTGTAGACCACCTTTCCATCCTGATTGATGATGGTGAGCCCTACAATCTCACGCTCCCCGTTATAGGAGATGCTGCTGACGGAGAACTTGTCGTATGTGACGAACCGGTCGTCCTTCTTCTGCAGCCTCACCTTCGAGGCACCGACCCATATGAACGGTGCCGTATAAAGCTCCCGCCCTATGCCATGGGAGACGCAGGCCCTCTTGAAGGAATCCGACGCCTCCCCTTTCTCCTTTTCGGTGTAGCTCTTTGTCCCTACATCCGTCTTCCCGATCCACTGTTTCTTCCCATCATCCCATATGCTGACGGTGCAGTAGAGGTTGCCTCCGATTACCTCGTGCGTCCTCTGCCAGTTGTTCGCTCCATATACTTCATCGAGAATCTTCATGTCGCACCGGGCATCTTTATATAGAAGAAGCGAGACCCCTTTTTCACTAATCGTACCTACGCGGCATTCTATCTCATTGGCCCTTAGGAGCCTTATCTTCTTTTCGTCCATGATTCTGCATCTCCTTCCATCCTCGTCAGGCGGCTTTCCAGATCCATCCGGAAGCCCCTGGATGCCTGGCTTTAGATATGCCGTTCCCATTAAAGTAAATAATACGGCCCCCCTTTATGGAAACGGCATACACGGCCGCAAGCTGCCACAGTTTAGGCGGCTGCTCTTTTATCCCAAGGTACCGCCTTAGATCTGCCCAATCCCTGGAGCAGTCCGCCACTTTATGGTTACCGGCCCCAGCCCTCATGCCACCGAGAGACGCCTATAGCTGCTCTGTGTGAGGTAGCTCGTATAGATATCCGGCTGCTCGGCCTTCAGCCTCTTGGCATCCACTATGTTTTTGCTCACTGGCCTCCATGTGACCGTCCTGCCGCCCACAGTCCCGGCCTCGGCCTCCTTCAGATAGCATTTGAGCTGGTTGGCGGCTGCGTTCTTCGCTGCCTCCAGCTCCTTCATCTGTTCGGAGATCCTCTCATATTCGTCACAGAATGCCAAAGCCTCATCCGGGAGCTGTATCGTCTTTCCATTGGAGCTGCCGTACCTGGAACTGAGGTAACTGGTGGTCGCTTCAGAGCCATCAGGGACAGGCTCCACGCCTCCTAATACATATGTCTCCCAGAAATGTTTCTCCATCGAAATCAGCTTCCCTATCATCACGTCATCCCTTTCTATCTCATGCCAGAAGAAATGGTTGCCTCCCACCAATGCCGCTATGTAGGTCCTCCTGGCCCCCGTCACCGCCATGTAATGCTGCACCTGCAGGATATACGGCGCAGGGATTCCCTCTCCCCATACCTCCTGCTTGTATGCGGAGGCCGTCTTCGCCTCGAATATGCAGAATTCCCCATCTTTGTTGACCACGCCATCGAGGTTAGCGAACATGAACGGATATTCCTCGCTCTGCAGGAGCATATGCTTCTGCCTGACCTTGATTCCCGTGCGCTCCGTGAACTCCTTTCTGACGATCGGCTCCAGGAGCGTCCCGAAGTGCGCATATTCGCTGTCCCCTTCCTCTGCTTCGACCTGCCCGGTCTTTTCCAGCCAGAGCTGGTGGACGGACTTGAACGGGCTGATTCCCGCTATGATGCCCACATCCGAACCGCCGATGCCCTTTGTACGGTACCTGAGCCATTCTTCCCTTGACAGGTTGTTCGTCTTCACTACTACCTTCATAACATATGTACCTCCATAAAATTGTAGCAGATGCCTGTCCGGCACCTGCCCTTGGATATTGATATTGTTTCTTAGGCTTTACTCATGCCGCTTTTACCAGCTGGTATGCCCTGTCGATCAACGGGTTCCCGTCCATGGTACGGCTGAACAGGTTCTCGTTATAATTTGCCGTCCTCCGCAACGGCCTGGCATGGGTCGCGAAGTCCGATACCGCATTGATGAAGCGGTACGCATTGCCCCCTACATCCTGCAGGTCAGGCGCGTCGAAATAGCGGCGCTCCATGTCCTTCCGGAGCCTGATGATGTTCCTGCTCTGGATGGGTGTGGCATCCTCCTCTATCGGGAGGAGCTGCTCGATATATTCCCTTATCTGTCCGTCCGTAATCTCCCGCCCACGGAGGTCCTCGAATTCCTTTCCGAGGCGCTCCATGTACTTCTCCGCGCGGAAGAGCGTGTCCTCTGCCTCCTTGATCTTGTCCCTGATGTTGCCGGTGTGTATCATAGACCATGAGCGCTCCGCTGTATCCAGGGCAAGGTTCAGCGTGTTGTTGCAGACCACGCGTACCGGTGTCAGCGCGACCTTCACTGCGCCGCTCCCGTCATGGGTGTTGCTGAAGACCAGGTATGGCGAGATATGTTCGCCCGACATGATGTACTCCCTTGGGAGGCGGGCAAGGAGCCATACTTTCCTTCCCTCTTGCAGCGAGCCCGCCGTCTCATAACGGACCCCCTGGCCAAGCAGTGCATCCGTGAACGAGAATGCTTCCTCGTTCTGGATGATCCTGTACCGTTCGGACACCACCCCCAGCACTTTCCTGTCGCTGTCGCGGACGTTGGCCTTATAGCCTGATATCAGCTCCTTCCCTTCTGTATAGATGGGCTGCTGCACCACCTGCCAGTCCAGCCCGGCCAGCCGCAGGGCATCCGCTGAGGACGGGGCCTCCTCCACCCTTGTGCCCAGGCCGTGCCACGGTTTCTCCCTTGTGTAGAACATTGTTTCCACTTCTGCTGCCATGATTGTTCTCCTTTCCTTTTTTGCCAGCTGTCGCTCTGGCCATATATGCTGCCTGGCTTATCCTGCAATGGGCACATGTTTTTTGCACAGAAATAGGGAGGATTCCTATGGATCCTCCCCTGTTCCTACATTATTATAGCGCCCGATTTTCCTGATGCACTCAGGAAACCCTGCAGTGACTGCCATGCAGCTTCACCTATATAGTATATGACTGTAATTCCTGACCATTACGCGGTGGGCGTGCTGGCTGTTCCCGGCTTTTGGAAAAATCCTGAGAAAAAAAATTTCGGTTCCCTTCAACGTCCCGCTGTTTAGATTAAAATATTGTTCAGAATTTTCCGGATGTCGGGAATCGTCCCTTTCAACTGACAGCGGTACACCTCCGATATCGTTCTCCATCTTCATCCATATTTTAATAGGAAGAAACACATCCCTTCCAAGACTCTCATTCATGAGCCGGATGGCCGTGAATCACCTGGTGGTGCCGCAGCGCATAAGTTCCCTTACGGTTCTTCTGATTCTTTCGCCGCTGTACAGTCTTGCCTCCCCTTCATATAACCGATAGACTCCAGATTCTGCCCCCAATGCTGCTATGTCCTGTGGCGACGTGAAGCAAGGCTCCTTCCCAATGCCGCCAATCCCTGTCTTTTCAAGCAGGCTGGCCACGAACTGTGAGCAGAACATACAGAAAGGCTTATCCTCTTCCCTCTTACCTATAATGTAACGAACCAGTCCTTGATAGTCGTACTGCGTCTCTTCCTGATGCTCCATCAGTTCCGACAGCGTGTCCAGGAGAACCCTGTAATCTTTCTCTGACAGGAAAACGCAGCTCACAAGGATGGAACAGCCCTCTGCCCGGTACCGCTTTATGCTGTCGCTGCAGAAGCCCCCGCCTGGCTCCCATGTTCCTCCGGCTGCTGCAGGCGACATGAACGAATACAGATTGCCCAGCCCTGCCTGCAATGAAACCGATACATGGTAATAGGCGGAATCTGTGTAGGCCATGATGGCTTTTGCGAATTCTGTTCGGGGAGAGGACAGCGATACCAGGTACATGGGCTTCTTTCCGGTCAGATTCTGCTTTATACGGATGCCATCTTCACCATAAAGCACTCCTGATTCCCTGGTAGAGTATCTATAAAAATGCGCCCCTTTTTGCTCTGGAAGTTTCTTCTCCTGCTCCTTCCAGTTCTTCTGGATTTTGAGAACCGCAGCTTGCAGCGTTTTCTGCTCCTCCAATCCGGCTATTCCCATTTGCGAAAGCAGGTTCATGCCGAAACTCTCCAGTTTTCCAAATTCATCTGCACACTTCATATCCATTCCCTGCTTCTTCATATAGAATAGTGTATTAGAAACTCTCTCCACTCATATTTAAGACGATAATCCCATACATTTTTGAGGCTTCTGGCATGATGGTGGGTACTTGACCATGCCCAATTAACAACTGCATATTGAAAAACCACCTGTGTTCCTTTAATGTATTAACGACCAAGAAAACACATAAAGGAGTTCCCACAGATGGTTTCTGTTAATACATTATGCAAAAATATCCTAAATGTCAAGAACGCTGTTATCGAAGACTGCAACTTTTTCTCTGATACTGATGGAGTGAAGCATATCCGCATCAGGGCAAGACCCAATAAATGGCACGAAAACGACTGCCCGTTCTGCCATAAGCCCTGCCCTGTATATGACAGACATTCTTCCGTCCCCCGTACATGGAGGGGACTTGATGCAGGCGGCATCCTTGTGGATGTGGAATATCAGACACACCGTATTATCTGCCCTGAACACGGGGTATATGTTGCCGATGTCCCATGGGCTTATCCCGGCAGCGGCTTCACGAAAGATTTTGACCTGACTGCCGCATGGCTTGCCACTTACCTTCCCAGGAGTGTTGTATCAGAATATATGCGCATCGACTGGGAGACCGTAGGACGATGCGTCAACCGTGCCCTGAACGATATCGAACCGGAACGCTCCAGACGGCTGGACGGACTTGTAAATATCGGCATTGACGAAACCAGCTATAAGAAAGGCCATAAGTACATCACAGTCATCGTCAACCACGACACCAATACCGTTGTATGGGCGGCGCAGGGCCATGGGAAAAGCGTCCTGACGCAGTTTTACAGGCAACTCACGCCACAGCAGCTTTCGTCCATCCGGGTAGTTACCGGCGACGGGGCGAAATGGATCACCGAATGCGTGAATGAATTCACCCCTGACTGTGAACGCTGCGTGGATCCCTTCCATGTCGTCGAATGGGCAATGGAAGCCCTTGACGAAGTACGCCGCGAGGTATGGCGCGAGGCTTACAATAAAGCCGTGCAGCTTGCCAAAGCGCATCCCGGAAAGAAAGGGCGTCCCAAGGCAGACGATGCAGAGTCTGCGATCGTGAGAGCCGCCAGGGCGAAAGCGGAGGAGATCAAAAATTCCGCATATGCACTCGGCAAAGCGCCTGAGCACCTGACAGAGAACCAGCAGACAAAGGTGGCGATGATCGCAGAAAACAATAATCGGCTCTACCGTGCCTACCGCATGAAAGAAACCCTCCGCCTGCTCCTGAAGATCAAAGACGTTGATGAAGCAGCTTCAGAACTGAAACGCTGGCTCTGGTGGGCAAGCCACAGCAGGATCGATGCTTTTAAGAAACTGTATCTCAAGATCAAACGTCACAGGGATCACATACTGAATACCATCAGGCTGGGGATGAGCAACGCACGGATTGAAGCAACTAACAATAAGATCAAGCTGATCGTCCGCAAGGCATATGGCTTCCGAAACATCCAGAACATGCTGGATATGGTGTATCTGGTCTGCTCGGATTTGAGGGTTCCGCTTCCCAACAGAAAACCTAAAGCCGCTTAGTCAGCATAAACACTGGGGTTGTGGGTATTTTTTACCCACCATCACCCTTGAAGAGCCACATTTTTTCATATCTAATTCCACATATACAGTATATAATTTCGATTTAAATATTCTTTCCTAGCAATATCTGTACTGCTTGTTCAAAAAACTCCTACTCGCATTCCTTCATGTCCATCTCTAACCAGCTCTCAATATTAAAGAGTCCAGTATTACTAAGCGCCTCTATCACTTTATTGTAACTATATTCAATATCATCTACAATCAATTTGGTATCTTTTTTCTTGAAAGGATAATTCTCATTTAAACTAGTCGTAGGTGCATTTACAACATAATCAGATGCATTAAACTTCAAGAAATATTCATACAGGTTGTTAAAGGTTCGCTTTTCTCTTTTTGTAAGATTCTTTCCTTTTATTACAAGCTTAAACAATCTTGCCGCGTTTGCAGAAAACGGAAATACAATAGGATTCTCAAATCCATATGATTTCAACTGCTCAATAAGCCCCTTTATAGCATTCCCTATACTATCATTACCTTCTTCATCATAGGCATCTATTTTATTAAGTCCAAAAATAATTTTTGTATTACTTTCCTTTATTGTCCCTTGAATCTCTTTCAACAACAATTCAGTATCAGTAGTCGAAATATATTCTGCATTAATTAGATATATCACTAAATCCAAAGAATTATTCTTAATAAAATCCATTGTTTTATCATGATGTGATTCATCTCCAGAATTATTAGTTCCAGGTGTATCATGAATAACCAGAACTGCATTATCACAACTTACTTCTTCTATGTTGCCTTCAAGGACAGTTTCAGCCACATCAATATCATCATTCCAGGCACTCAAAACTTCTCCATCAATTATATTGGAGTAAACCTTCGAACCATCATTTCTTGTGTAGCATCCGATTAATTGATCCAAATTATCATTATCTCTTATGGTTGTCACCTTTGCCGTACAGGCTTCATTCTTTGCCGGAATATAATCCATTCCTAATAAAGAATTAATGAAGGTTGATTTACCTGCACTCATAGTTGCACATACCGCCACCGAATATTGTTTAGAAACCACATATCTTTCATTCCACATAACATTACGATGAATATATTCCAAAACCTTTCTGACATCAGCTTTCACTTTTGATGTCAGCAAAAGCTCAGCTTTATCTATATCTCCAGCAATAAACATCGCTTTGATATATTGATAAACAAAATCTCTGTAGACGCGTTTAATCTTTAACTGCTCAAAAGTCTTTTCTATTTCTTTATATGAAATATCATCTTCAGTCAGCAGATTTTTAAAGAAAATTGCCTCAAGCAATAACAGATAACTATAATCTGATTTAATGGTCTTAAATAAACTTTCCTTTCTTTTTATGATTGAGGAAAACAATTTAATTGCCTCCTCTGGATTCATCTTCAACTCATTCAATTCAAATACAGACTTATACTCCTCGACTTTTGCTTCCCATTTTGCATAATCAATATTCCCTCTACGTACTAATGCGTCCAAAGCAACAATATATGCGGATCGTATGTCCATCATTTCATTCAATAAAGGATGTTCTTTTATAGGATATCGCATCATGACAAATTCCACTGCGCCTATTCCCACCTCGGACTTCTTTCTTTGTTTGCTTTCTTCACTTTCAGAAAAATCAATCTCATATCCCTTACTTTTTGCGAATAAAGCTTTATATACCGCATCAAACCCATACTCCCTGAAATCAACTTCCGTCTTAGCCGCTATCTCTTCAGATGAAAGATTAGATTTTACCAGCTTCACCAAAAGTTTCTCCTGTGCCTGATTAAGATACACACGATTTCCAAATGGAAGTAAATATATTTTCTTTCCTACAGCCATAATATCAATTACGGAAGATACATACTCATCAGCATCTGATAAATATTGTAATTTCACATCCCTTTCAAAATCACTGTATTCAAACAATCCCTTCTGCTTTACAAAATGATTAATGTGCTTGTATCCAGAAAAAATAAAACAATACCATTTTATCTCAATTACAATATAACCCAAAAACAAAATTACAGGGACAAGCGTAACCTGAATATTAACATCAAAAAAATCATTAATTATCTGAATAACACCAGATATAATAACTAAATCCAATATTGCCATCTGCAAGACAGGAATTTCAATCTTATAATATGTGTCATATACATCTTTTACCAAACCAATATGCCTCACCGAAAGAACCACAAAAGACCATAGCACAGATACACTTACTAATAGTTCAAATGTAAGTACCAATGCCCAAAAATCATTTCTGGTTATTAATGTCAACACAAGGATGGCAAAAGAACTGATTGTACAAATGCCAAGGCGAACTATCTTTCTTGAAAATAGTCGCTGCAGTATTGTTGACACAAAAAATACTGTTAAAATCAACAATAAATAGACCCAGATTGTGTCAAATACCGTATGGCGATAAGTTATCTTCCAAAGGAAATTTTTAATATTTTGTCCCCACACCGGCAAAAACGCTAATGGCCTATCAGCTCTTGTGAAATAACCAACTGCCGCCATAGCAAGAATAATTGCCAAAGCGATTCCTTTGTGCTTCCACATCCAGGAAACAGCCGCTCCAATAATACCTATTACAACAACTAGGACTACAATCCCTATTATGATATAAACCATAACTCTCCCTCCACATACAGTTTCATTTTAGTAAACTACCCCGCAGCAAGCTGCAGGGTAGTTACCATAACTTCGCTCGGTTTGTTCATAGCAAAACCACAAATTATTTAAGCCCTTTAAGAAACATAGCAAAAGAATCTGCAACGGCGTAAACCTCTTCATCTTCAAGTGAAAAGAAAACCACAGCGGATTCTAACAAACAATAATAATTACCTCCCGGATCATTGGCAAATGGAATTAATTCTTCATTAATTTCCGCAATAATTCTTCTTGCATTATATATATTTTCTTTATCACACTCATTAAATGACAGAAAAGCATTTACCACTTTTTCATCTCCATTCTCTAATAGGCAGGTATTAAGAGATGGTCTTCCGCCATTATTAACCATAAAAAACTCCTTGAAATCTTGCGTAAACGAAATCCCATTTTCATTTGCAAATCTTTCAATAACATTTTCATCTTGTATAGGCTTAATATATTTTATTTCCATTGTTTCCTCCCTTTACCGGTTTCCATTTCCGCCACCCCATAACGGTTTTCCGCCAGTATGTCTCGAATTATTATGTATATCTGAATCTACTAATTGCATCTTCCCTGTTTCAGCATCATGATGCCATGTATATCCCTCTGGAGCAGTTCCCTTAGTCATTCCATCCTTTATCTGATCAATCTGGTCTGGGGTAAACTTTTTGACCAATTCGGAATCATTTTGTATAGCATCATATAATTGCCTATTGCATTCCTGAAATTGTGCTTTATCTTTTCCTTTGCACAATTCATCAGGCAATTGTACATCAAACGCCGAATCAAACTTAGGCATGACTACTTCAACTTGATAACCACCAATTTCAACTATTCGTTTTTCATATTCTACACCTATTGGATTTTTTGTTCCAGCAAGTTCTTCATTTCGACATGGATATTTAATTACACCATCATCATTAATTTTACACCCCTGAATTCCTTCCGCTTTATCTGCCCAATCAGTGTTTTTATGAAGTTCTTTTTTTCTTCTTCTGTCAGAGTTCTAAAGCCATCCTTATCATATTCAACAGCCTCCTCCGCCAATGGTTTATCTAAAATATTCAATAAGTTTCCAGGCTCTGTTCTGTCTGCAATTTCTTCGATATCATTAACCGTCAAAGGTTTATCCAAATCTGCAATCTTACTCTTTATCTCAGTTACCTCCTCCGAGAGCCTTTCAACCCCATTCGCAGTAGCTTCTACAATTTTTCCCATAAATTCAACCATACACTACACCAGCTTTCTCTGTTCAACTGCAAACTCTCTCCATTTGGCATATAAATCTACCTGTTTGCTGTCAGCTTCAACCATCTGCCTTACAATACACTGCGATACCGCTAATTGGAGTTCCCTTGTCACCTCGACCGCAGAACGGTCAATCTCTCGATTCAACTCTTGCTGCAGCAAATCACAATTGTCACCAAACTCAGAATATCTCTGGATCTTTTCTGAGCAGTCCAAAATGTCAACAACGACATCAGATAACTTCTTGAACCCGTTTTCCTTAAGTAAAATCGGTTCACTACCATTTTTTATGTCTGCAACCACACTCTCCAACAACAATTTTGTTTTTGTTGAAAAACCAGATTTTTCAATATCTTCTTCAACTCTTAAAAGGTTAAAATCCAGTTTCTCGTCCATGCGGTTTTTCATAAGCATCTTGAGAAGATCTGTATGATCAGTTTTCCTCTTTTCCGCCTCCGCGTCATACAGATACGGCGTTTCTTCAACATCAGCCTTACTGATTGCACACAATACAGGATCAAGCCAATTATTCTGATATACTACAGCAATACCTCTATGAAGCTTCGCCAGTTCATCAATCTGCTTATCTTTTAATGCAGCAGATTTTCCAGCTTGCTGCCTATCACATTCCTCCGGTAACCGCATAATTATCTTTGTATTTGTATTTCTGATCGCTGAAATATCTATTGCACTGGGGGACTGGTCAACAATAATGAATCCTTCCCCATAAGTTCTCATTTCTGCAATTGAATTGGCAATCATTTCAACTGATTTACCAGAAAGAGAATTTCCATTTTCAGATAATCCGCTCGCCAAAGCAGAATTTCTCAGAAGATTATGCGCTTCTTCTAATACTGTAATGTGCTTCAGTTTCTGATTCATTACATTAGGAGACTGATCCATCCGATACTCATTTAATGCCATGACCACCAGGCCCATTATCAAAGACTTTGTTTCCGTAGATCCTATTCTGCTTAAATCAATAATCGCATTATTATCAAACAATACAGAATAATCAAAATCAACATTTGTAAAAATTTTTCCGTTAATTCCATTTGTCAAAGACTTTACCCTTGTAGCTAATGAGCCAATATAATTTCCCTTTACCTCATCAGAATATGATGAACGTTCAATGACATCAACCAACTCCCTCTGAAGATCCTTAAATGTAGGATACACATTCTCCCCGTATTCATTCTCAGATTCTTCCAAATTCCATCCACAGCTTTCATATGCACTCAGCACTGCATCCTTTAATACTGCAGGCATAGCGGCATACATTGGCCAGCATACATTAAAAATCTCAATCAACCTGTCAACATGTTCAAGCACATGTACTGATACAGGAAACTTAAATGGATTAATTCGGAACAATTCCGCATACTTATCATTTGTACTGAATACCTTCACCTCAGGATGATTTCCAAATACATTCTTGTACTCACCTTTTGCAGGCTCAACTACCAAAAACTTAATTTCTGCTGCCGATAATTCATTCAGCATATGATAGACAGTATTTGATTTACCTGAACCCGTAGACCCGGTTATCAATGTATGCGCAGAGAGGCTTTCGATATCCAGCTCGACCTCTACATTTTCTACAAGACCCATATGATATATTTTACCGAGTTTTAATGAATTGCCTGTATTAGGCAATTCATTGACAACATTTCTTGAAAATCCAACCATCTCACTTACTGGTAACCCAGGAACACTTTTCTGCGGTAACCCTGCCTCAATAACAAGCTCCTTCCCGCTAACCAGCGAGGCTGGATTTACTTCAAAATCGCCATTATTCCCATTTACAAGAACAACAGGATGAACAAGTTTCTTTAAATACTCCTTTACCTGTCTGTTCTTTCTAGTATCGCTCCATGTTTCAACTGCAAAAGACTCAACTGTCGTCTTATCACCTCTGCAAATCGCTTCAACAGCACTCGCTAAAACTTGGCTTGTCTGCGAATCGTCACAAATACAATATGTTGCTGTATTCCATAAACCCAAATCGGCTGAATCTTCAATCCTTTTAATCATATCGCTGATTTTATCCATCAAATTCTTAACAGCCTTGTTTTCAATATTAATCTGTAGAGAGCGTCCACTTGTATTTGTAAATGTATCTGTTTTTCCAACACTATGAGAATCTGCTGTAGATTCATTTTTAGAATCCGCTTTCGTCTCTCCTTCTTGTATACCAGTACTATAGTTTGTTCCTTCAGAAGTCGATTTTCCCAGTACTCCTATTGACCCATTAAATGACTTCGAAGTATTTGACCCTTCTGTTCTGGTGGTAGAATTAGAAATCGTTGTCGAGAGACTTGTTCCTACATTTTTAGTAATTCCATCAGTAATTGTTTCGGCAACGGCATTACTATCAGATTCATTATAAGAAAGCTGTGTTTCAGCAAATGGTGATATTTGCGTATATAAGCTTTCATATCCGTCCTTAATCTTTGTAATCTGTACAGCATTTAAAGGTGCAGAAATAGTAACGAGTGCAAATGCCTTGCCATGCATGGAATCAATAACTCTCTCCATTCCCTGTACAAATTTCTCATTATCCTTGTTTTCTTCATTTCTATATCCAGGGATTCCACCTACTACTGTAACAACTTTTCTTTCATCTTCTCCAAAGACTTTTTCCAGACACTTCTGCATACTTCCTTTCTTTAGCAAAGATACTGTTGATCCTTGAAAATTTCCAGTTAATGCGCTCACTAAAGTATCCTGACAAGTTGCAACACCATTAATGTCATTTGCCCTTGTTCCAATGTAGTACTCTACTGCTTTACCGTCACTGACGATTATATTCACGATGCTTCCCCCACAAAGCCCGACCGCATTATAAACAGTCATAAGCTTTTCAAGATTGTTTTCATCTGCATTGAATACGAGCTTTTCAATCCTGTTAAGCCGAAAAATACTATTCAACTCAGTAGCGGCAAATTCTGCATCTATCTCCTTAATTTCATATTTGCTGATATTATTCATATATTTCTTCATGATAATGTTATCAGCTTCCAACAAAGCTGCCTCCAGCTCCTGCTGTCTTCTCACTTCTAATGAATTATTATCCATAAAAACACCCTTTCCTAATTGTTACGTTTCATTGCGACATCGAAAAACTCTGCATTTCTGACTTTAGCACGTTTCTTTGCATCCTCTTTTATGGTACTAACACGAGAACTATAATCAGAAGGACAATCACTCCTGTTACTATTGCTATCAACTTGCCATTGACCGGACTCTGATGATATTTTTTCGATGAGACAGGTTTCGTTTTTTTTTGTTCCTGCGACTTATTCTGTGTTGATGCTCCTGTTTGAACCTCTTGATAAACTTTTTTCCCTACTTTTTTAAGAAAATCAATTCTTTCAAGCGAAAAATTATCCATTAATTCTGATGCAAGCCTGTCCCAATATTCCTGAGACCACTCATTCTCATCTTCAAAAGCAACTCCATCAAACCTCTGAACGAATCCCTGAATCTTCTTTGATTTTACATACGTAAATGCCTCATCAAACTTTCCCGTGGAAAAACCAGGATCTGATAATAGAATTGTATAAAAGGAACTGTATATTTTCCCCAAGTCTTTGGTCGCAACGGCCTCTTCCATCGTCTTACTTATCGCCATATTATTTTCTTGCCCTCCTTATCACCTTAACAACAAATCCAATTGCAAGAATCGCACCTGTCGCTGCAATAGCTAAGACTTTCTTATCATCAGGCATACACACGGACGCAGTTCTGTCCCTATTTTCCTCATTTCTCTCAGATTTCTCTTTATATGTCGGAGCCTCTCTCTTTGAAGCCCCTGTGTTCGGAATTTCTGCTGTATTTAATCTCTTGGCAACTTTCTTAATCTGTTCAATCCTCTCTTCAGAAAAATTATCCTGCAACTTTGATGCCAAAAGGTCAAAATATTCCTCTGTCCATTTTTCCTCAGGCAATAATTCTTCTTCATCATGCGCCACAATGACACCCTCAATATTTTTGTCCTTTACAAACGCCAGCGCTTCATCAAACTTATTTGTTTTGAATCCAGGATCAGAAAGAATTATCGTGTAGAAAAAACTCCTTATTGAAACAATATCTTTATTCTCAATCGCCCTTCTGAAATTTTCATTCATTACCATTTTTCGCTTCCTCTCTATATTGCCAATATTTCTTCCAAACGTTTCATAAATGAATCAAGCCACTCAATGCTTTTTTGATCTTTTCTAATCTTCTGTTCAATACTTACGCGGTTCCGGGTAAGTTTTTCATTCTCTTCAACTTTCTTTTTCAATGCTTCTTCAAGTGACTCCAACTCTTTTAAGAAAAATTTCTTGAACTTTTCAGCTTCTTTCTGTGCAGTTTTTCTAGCATTGTCAAGGTTCTTAAAAAAGCCCGCAATAATCGGATCGATATATTCTCCATATACCTTATCCGCATCTACCATCTCCACCTCAGCAAAAATCTTTTTTGTTATAGTTCTGGGCTCAAAGAGCTCCAAAATATCCCACCATCTATGAGCATCATTCCGATATGTCTCTCTTTCACCTGTATCCACTTCTTCAGTATACTTATACTGATCAATAAGTTCTTGCGCATCAGGAATTGACTCTTCCAAAAACTCTATTCCACTTCCTCCGGAATAGCTGCCCGCTTGTAATGCTCCACTGGAAATAAGCGAATGCATCTGTGAACTATACTCTGCTATAATTTTCTGACCCCCCTGATTAACAACATCTTCAATGATATTTTCAAGTTCAGTTCGGACATCACTTTGTAATTCACGGATTCTTCTATCCAGATTCCCCATCATCTGAGATACTTCCAAACTGGTCATTTGTTTTTTACCACTACTATTTTTTGCAATTTTATTGATTTTAGTTCGAAGTATCTGTATTCTTGCATCTGCTTCTTTCATCATATCAAGATTCTGAATCTTTTTTTTGAACTCAATACCAGTCGCACCTTCTTCCAACTGAACTTTAACTGCTTTAAGCTGTGAATTAATAATAGAACGAGCTTCCTCATCCTTTTGAATAGATGCCATCATCTTTGCATGCATGTCCTTTTCTTCAACCTTTTTTCTAAAGGTGTCCACTGCAGTCTTGACCTTTGCCGTATATGCATATTTTCTTAAATATTCATCAATGGCAAGTTCTATTGCCGGAACTCCAGTATGTATAAGAGCCTCAGCATATCCGTCCCCAATATCCCTAGCAGCTTGAAGCCGTTCTTTCACTTTCTTCATATTATCCTTACTGAGTGTAGCCTGCTCAGAAAGATGAAGCTGCTCCTCATCAATGAAGAAATCATAATCTCTAAGAGTTCTCTTTTGAGCAGAAGTCAGTGTCATGCCCCCTTCATTCATGCGTATAAGTTTGGCTAATTCAGCTGATGTCGGAAAAATATTCGGATTTTCAATATCAAATTCTTTCAAATACTCCTGAACACTCTTTATTGCACCCTGAACAGATTCTTTATCCGGATCAAATAAATCAACCTTATTTACAGCAAATAAGAACCTGTCCTTAGACTGCTTTCCCCCAACTTTCATCGCTTCAGACACAGCTGTCAACAACTCCTTGTCATCATTGGTTCGGAGTTGAGTGGCATTTAGAACATACAGAACCATCGGTTTGTTTTTTTCCTTAATAATTCTATAAGTATGATTCTTATGATCTTCCGTTCTTGAATTGTTGGGGCCTGGAGTATCAACCAATACCAATTGAATCCCCTGCGAATCAATATTGGGTATATCACCGCGAATATTAATGTAGGCAGTTGCAGGGTCGTCATTCATTTCCACCATATTTTCAAGAGTAAGGTCAGGATATTTACCCAATTTCCTTTTATCCCTGTCAAGATATATGGCTTCAAAATGGTCCATCCCATCTACATCATTAATTTTCGCAATTGTAGCAGTACATGCTTCATTTTTGGAAGGCATCAATTCTCTACCAAGAAGCGAATTAATTAATGTAGACTTCCCAGAACTCATGGTTGCAATAACACTTACCTCAAATTCCGAACTAATCGCATTCTGAAAATTTTCTTTAATCTGATTAGTAGTAAGATCTTCAAAAGGACAATTTCTCTGCATATCCTCGAACAGATTAATCAACTCGTTAAATCTGTCTTCTGAACCTTTTGCCTGTATAAACTTAATAGTTACCTTCGTATCAGAATCCGATTCACAATAACCACTCACATATGCAGCTAAATCACTATAATCTAAACTTGTTCCATAGAATTCGATTTCATATTCATCATCATTACAAGTTTCATTAAGAATTGGGATAAAATTTTCAAGCCATACTTGTAACCTTTCGTTTTTGAGGTCTGCAAGTTTACTTGGCACCTGTACAGGAACCCCATCAATCTTAATATCAGATTCAACCGTATACGGATTATATTTAAGATATACTTTCGTCATGAAAACCTCCCTAAGTTTATATGTGTAGCATTTACATAACTTCTTCTTTTCCTAAACTCTCATGCAACCAGCCGTACCACCATACATAAAAGTCTGTGTGTTTAGCTGATGTACGCAAAATGAGCAAGAGAAGCTCATTTTGGCGCACAGCTGTCTCTGTTTTTGCACGTAGGAAACGCAAAATATTTCGCTGCGGTAGTAGTATAGGAACTTTTATAGTAAATTTAAAAACTACTCAAAGAATCCCAATACTTTTTTACATATCCCCCTGATTTTATTCTTCCATTTTCATAGAATTTCTCATCTTTCCCCTCTCCCTTTTCTTTCATTTCACTATATCCCTTTATATTGTTTTATAATCCGAAACCATCTCCCCCTGGCTCCGCACCCACATGTCAATCCCTTTCCCAAACACTTCCGCCTCTACTATGTAAGCCCCGTCTTCCTCCCCAACCACTTTCGCAGTAGGCAATCTATCCAGAACCGCCTCCACAGATTCCCCGGAATACTTGAACCTCACCTTCCGTAACCTTCCACCGAACATGAACTGAATCCGTTTCCTGAACTCACCTTCCTCAAAACGGTTCCTGTATGGTATATTAAAGCGCTCATCCAGAATTTCCAGTTCCTCAATCCGGTCAATCCTATATATGGTAGGAAAAGGGTCATCCGCATTCTCGAAAGCCTTCTCCTTATCAATCCCCTCAATGAAGCCCACAAGATAGAAATAGTATTCCGAAAACAAAATCGCCAGCGGTTCCAGCCTGCGCTCTACCGTCTCCTTCCCTTTCAGCTTCCCATACTTTATCCGTATGACACGGTTCTCCCTGATAGCATTCCCAAGCGGCATCAGCTTGTCCATGAATGGCCTACGGTGCTGCAGCTCCACGTAATGATGCCTTTCATTCAGCAGCATATCGTTGACCAGCCTGCGGTTCTCCTTCGGAACGCAGTTCACCACCAGCTTGTCAAGGATGTCCTCCATCTCCCGTCTCGTGAAAGCTCGGCTCTCCAGCAGTATCTTGCTGATGGCCAGTATCTCCTCGTTCGACAGGTTCATCCCGTTGTCCTGCTCCAGGCAATAGGCCCTCTCTTGATAGTCATAGACCAATCTGCTCCCGAACCCTTCCTCGGCCATCTTCCTGTCAAGGAAGTCCCTGATTGCTTCCAAATCCCTCTGGATGCTCTTTTCTGAGACACCGAATTCCGCCGCAAGCTCATCCTTCCGCAGCATCTGTCCATGCATGAGCCGCGAATAGAGGAACAGGACACGGTTGCTCTTACCAATCTGCATCTCCTCCAAACCTTCTTCCCCTTTCTGTCAGATTTCCCATTCTTCTTGGTCCCACAATTCCCACTTTTCTGACAAAATCCACCCACACTTATTTTAGGATTTTTTATATCCTATGTCAACATATTATATGATAATAAATATCATCTTTCATCCCATACCATGCATTTTGCCCAAGCCATAATATATAATCCCATATACGAGGTGATGATATCATGTTTGAGGATTCCTTTATCAAGAGGCTCGCTTCCTTGCGGGAGCAGAAAGGCGTCTCCGCCAGGGAGATGAGCCTTGCCCTTGGCCAGAACGAGAGCTACATCAACCGGATCGAGAACGGCAAGACGTTCCCTTCCCTACAGGCATTCTTCTACATCTGCGAATACCTACAGATCTCCCCAAAGGAATTTTTTGACGAGGACAGCCCATCTCCTATCAAGGTCGCGCAGATTGCTGCTGAACTGCAGAAATTGGACGAAGTCCAGCTTGATACAATCCTGGCAGTCATCCGCGGCCTGCAGCATCGTCCTAGCTAGTGCAGCTCCAAGGCCCCTCTTCCAGGGCCTGATCTGCGCTCAGGCTTATTTTTTATGCCCTTTTTCCATCTGCAAGTCCTCGCAGCTTATGGAACTGATTCACCCCGCTTCATCTGCCTCTATGTGATGCCTCATCCAAATACGGTGCGCCTCATCTCCCTGGATGCAGAGGCACAGAGTTCCAGCAGAAAGTCCAGCCTGTATGCCGTATCTTTCCCAATCTCCAATCCCTCAGCCAGTCCATCAATGAGCCCGCTTTTCCCATCCGTGCATCCGCCAATCCGGACAAAGGCCAGGATTCCCAATGCCATGGCTCTTCTTTCCGGAACATCCGCCTGTGCCGCCATCCTTGCTATAATCCCTGCAGCATCATCGCTGCTCTGCGGAATGTGCTCAGCAACCCCCAATCTCCTACAGCACACCTTTAATGCTTCCTTTTCTTTTTCAGTAAGGCACCTATCCGGCGCAGCAGCACTTACGCATGCCTTCAGGAACATCTCCTTGTTCCTCTCCTGCAGGACATCCAAGAACATCCATCCCTACCTCCTTCCTGTCAGCTTATGGCTGAGCCTGAAAACAAACTGGATTGTCTTCAGGTCCATTATACATTTCGATTTGGACACGATATGTCCAATCTAAAATATTTCTTTCCTCCCTGGTTTCTTTTTTGAATCCTCTCTCCTCTTTTCAATTATATTATGTTTACATATGATATTCAATCATATATTTATAAAAACATAAATTATCTTTAAAAAAGATATGCATTATAATAGAAACAGGAGGCATCATCACATGGTACAGTTGCGCATCATAGAGATACTTGAAGAGCAGGGACACACAAAATATTGGTTGTACAAACGGATGGACATGCTCAGTTACCGGAACTTCAACAACATCATCAGCAATCAGACTTCCAGCATCCGGTTCGAGATTCTGGATCGGCTCAGCCGTATATTGGAGGTGCCGGTGGGAGATCTGTTCAAGCAGATAGAAGAAGCCGAGCAATGAGCATGGCAAGGGCTGGCAGCCGTAATCACTTTTCTTATATCGGTTATGCTATCGTCCTGGTTTCATCTGTCCTTTTTTGGTACCCTTAAAAATCCCTTTCCCGCTTTGTCTTCTTTCAAAAATCTATGTCCCTGGCCTTCCCGTTTCCATGTCCTAAAAAATAATAAACAAATCTCTCCTATTGGACACGAAGCGTCCAAACGGATATGTATAATATATCCAGGCCATCAGATAATCACATGATATTCCCATGGCCGCTATTCCATAATCGGGAGGCACTTGATATGGTAAGGTTACGTGTAACAGAGATATTGGAAGAGCGCGGCAAGACGGAAGACTGGCTCTTCCGGCAGACCGGAATGACGGACTACCGCAGCTTCAGGAAGCTCATCCATAACGAAAGCTCCAGGATCAGGTTCGAGGCCATCGCTAAAATCTGTGCGGCTCTTGATGTTCCTGCCGGTGAGCTGTTCATGTCGGCAGATGACTCCGAAGCGGAATGACTTCCTCAGCAGTCAAGATAGTCCCTGGTATGCAGCTCCGCCTGTTCACATGGAAAGGCGGAGAAGACATAGACATTGCAGTCATTCCTGAGGAGCCTGGCCCTCCCCACGCACTGCTCCAGTTCGCTTTCAAGGGAGTACAGCTGAATCTTCTGCAGCAGAGGGTTCTTATATGTGGTTATCAGGAAGCTGCTCCCATTATACTCCACCCGCCTGAAGCGCGGCCTCCTATCCTCCCTCTGGTTCACGTCAGCCCCAAGGTAGCAGGCAATCAGCTTGTAATTCTCGTCTACGCTGTACGGCGTCCCGACCACGGCCAGGTCCTTGCCTCCCAGGCTGTTGAGCCCTGTGCTGTTGCCGAAATGGATGCCTGCCGAATTCAGCCTCCCGACATCTCCCCTGTCCTCAAACATCTTGAAAGTGATTATTTCCAGGTTCTGCTTCCTGGCCATATCCCTTACATAAGAAAAGACCTGCAGTTTTTCTGACAGGTCTCTCCGCCCCAAAGAGTGGTATGTATATTGCCGCAGCTTTCCTTTGTACGCCGCTTTCTTTTCCCGGTAACGGTACACCTCCATCTTCCCCCGAAAATATTCCCGGTAGACATCATGGTTCAAAGTGGCAGACAGGATGATGTATTTCATCGGAGGAAGCTTCAATGGACAGAAATACTTGATGGAATCCCTTCCAGTCTCCCTGTCCTTCATCCGTACATATGAGCCGGCATGTACAAGATCGTTTATGTTGTCATCTGTACCAAAGCATTCCAGAGCCTCCAGCTGGTTCTCAGATAAAGGCTCACTGATGCCGACGGCCCTCAGCCGTCCATATTCGCCCTCTTCGGAATCCACCAGTTCGGATGCCAGGCGGGAGTAGACAGAGAACCCCATCCCTGCCAGTTCGTCCAGGCATTCCAGGCTGATGCTGTTCATCCTGCTGAACGCCTGGAGCTGTAGGATGTCCTCATCTATGATGACTGTATATCTTTTCAGGAACGCCTCCGGCATCTGCAGAAAATATGCATGTGTCGTCACGATTACCCTCTCCTCCTGAATGGCTGCCATGCCTTTCAGGACCCTCTTGCATTCCTCCGCCACTGCCCTTTTGTCAGGATTGCCCTTCACCTCCTCATAGTATTCCGCAACGATCTTCGCTGTCATGTCATGTATCCCGCAGGCATGCGCCTTGCTGATCTGGACCTGTATCTCCGGCGGGAAGAATGCGTTCCCATGTATGCTTACGGTCATGAACTTCTCCTCTTCCGGTATGCATGCCAGCCTTTTTTGGTATACCTCCTCCTTCAGCTTGTTCGTCGGGAGCGCAATCAGGAACTTCCTGTCTGGATTGTCTATGATCAGTTTTATATATGCGCCCGTCTTTCCGAGCCCTGTCTGCGCAGTTATCAGATGGATTCCTTCCTGGTCGCTTTGGAACGCGCTCTCTATGTTCTCTTCCAGGCAGCATTCCGCCTCATGGATTGAGACATATTCCTTCTCCTCCTGATATATCTTCTTGTCCATCGCTAAAGTGCCCACAATCGTCCCTATGTTCTCGCACCTTCCATAATAGGGACAGAAGTCACACGAGCACCTCTTTGGATAGTACCCTTTCATGTACTTTATCTGGCTCCCCCATCTGTCACGGTCCTCGTCCCCATAGAACGCTCCTATCGTATCAAGGAAATCCTTTTTCCCGCCATTGATATGCAGGAAGTTGGTGATGATGGCAAACTTTGCTTCATGCCCAATATCCTTCCCTTCCTTGAAGTCATCATAGAGCTGGCAGCTGGTCCTTCCGGTCCCTATATCTATCTTCTTCATTTCTTTCCCTTTGCACGTAGGGCTTTGGTGCAGGTAGCCTTCCGCCACAAAAAATGGGGATTTCATGGATTCTCCTATTTTATGTATAATAGCAGAATCCATATTTCCCCCTAAAATAGCATCCCTGTCTTCCAGTCTTCCCATCGCAAGATGCCCATCTACCAACAGGATATCCATTTTCCTTGCGAACCTTTTCATATTTTCACTATAATGCTTCCCTATGTCAAAGGACTCCAGTAAAGGACTAAGCAGCTGCACCAAAGCCAAACGTGCTTCTCCATCGAAGTAGATTACTTCCTTCCCTCCAAAGAACATCCTGTCCATGTTCTTGCAGCTCCGGTCACAGTCTGGGAAAATACACTGGAATATATGAAGGAGCATATTGATTACGAACCTATCTTCCAGCAGTTCTTCCAGCACAAAGACCACCCTGAACTTCTCTTCTGCTTCGGAAGAGCTGAAAGTATGGTATGCATATGCCATTTTGATCCCCATCTCATCGCACCTGCACTTGATGTCGGCAAAACTGCAGCCATGGTCAAAATCAAGGGCGAATACCTGCATCGCCACACAGTCTTTTGCAGATATGCCTCCTTCCAGATGCGCCGGGACTATCGTATGCCCCCTGTTGCCGTTCATGTCTGCCAGCTCTGCCAGTTCCAGCTGCTTCCAGTTTCTCGCTACCCTGTACTTCATCTTGCCGATTCCGCTTTTATCCGGCTTCCTGTTGTATGGAACTTCATCTATGCTTACATGTACTTTCATTAGCCTTATCTCGCTTTCTTTTTATTTTTTTGAATTTTGTTATGCTCTTTACATGTAAGTATTCAGATCATTAACAAATTAATAAAAAAATAAAAAGGAGGCACAGGCAACAATGCTGGAGCAATATCTGGACATCTTAAGCGTATATGATGCAGCGGAAGCCCTCTGCATCGGGAAGAACCGGGTATATGAGCTGTTGGAAAAGAAGGAGCTGAAAGGTTTCCGTATTGGAAGAGTGTGGAAGATTCCCAAAGAGGCCCTGAAAGAATATATCCTGTCGCAAAGCAATCTGTCCTGAAAAGAATCTGAAACAGGCCGCTGTATTGTCCAGCGGCCTCATGTCATTTTTTCCATATAAGTCATACCGATATGATAAACGGCTCTTCGTAATAGGGTATCAGCGAAGTATCATATCAAGCAGAAAACCCAGATCGTCATCTGACAGACCACTCACGGACTGTATCACCTTTCTCTCTATTCTCTGTTATCCGATTTCCATTTCCTGTAACCAGTTCCAATAGTGAGCCTGTTTCTTTATACGGCATCTTCTTTATGAAAATGTCTCCTTAAAAGGATTTTCCTCAGCACTTCTGCCACCACAATGCCTTCAAGCCTTCATTCTTGCAATATCCAAATGATTCCGGACGGCCTTTCATCTATTATAACCTATAGAAGCTGTGGCAGCCAGCTATTGAATCCATGAAGCTGCGTCCTCCATAATCAATGCGATACCGCCTGAGCTTTCCCATATCTAAAAAATAAGCGCTTAACGCCTGCTGCATTCAATAGCTTTCATTTCTATCATGCAGGCGTGTAAAATTACCTCTTTCATCGATTCCTCCGCACTTCAAGTCCCTCCCATACTTTTCCACCTGCTTCTGGATCCTCTGTTCAAGCTCTTCTTTTTCCTGTTCCGTCAGGACGATTTTCTTTGAACTGTATACCCTAAGTCCCTTTTTGATTTTTATCACCCCTATCCCTATATGGAAAAACATCCGTCATTGCCATTTAAACAGCCTACAATCCTGCCAAACTCCACCTTAGGGCATCACAGATAAGGCCTTATGCTGAATACCGTCTGCTCCCCGGCCTTGCTGCTCACCAGCTCGAACAGGTTCTCCTTAGCGGCAAACAGATTCCCCGGATTCCTGCCGATGATCAGGTACTGGTTCTTGCCATCCAATGAAATATGCTTCCTTGTATCGTCATCCAGCAATATATCTGCATTGTCAATGACTATCCGCTTACGTTCCACCTGGCTGATTATCTCCATGTCAAGTCCTTGAATTCCAACAGCTTCCATTATTATAGCTTACAAACTCTTCATCAACAAGCTATTGCTATCAATAAAATTACATTTTCTATTGTCGAAACCATCAGCCCATGGAGGATGACCCCGTTGTTCTTCCCCACGTCCTGAATTCTAGTCAGATACCTCTAAATTCAAGACTCAACCCCCATACGCCTCACACCCGACTACAGGGTAATAATACTCCTCATACCCCTTCGCATACCAAAAAGGAGAATGGCTCCACACCCTTTTCCCTATCTCCCCAGCCTCTTCCCCCAGCATCCCTTCCAGTATGGCGATGTCCCCCCGGTCCTTCTCCCGCAGCTTCCATTCTGGATGCAGCAGACGGGCATTGGTCTTCAGCACATAGGCCAGCCTTTCCCCAATGGTTCGAACCGGCGTGCCGTAAAACACCCTCGGCCCTTCGTCCAGCCAGCCATAGGGGAAGAATACCGTCCCATGAGGCCCCGCATGATACCAGTGGGCTATGCCGTCTATGTTCCTCATGTTGTTGAAGGAGGCATGGAGCCCGCCTTTCTCAATCCGCAGCAGCCAGAACTCTTCCATATAATGGACCTCGTATCCCAAAGCTTCATACCGCTGCTGCAGCCTCTCCCGGTTCTCTGCCAGGTTCTCCGTGAAACAGTCCAGATCGCCATGCTCCCGCGTGAAGCTGCCCTGCAGTATATCCACGGCGAACCCTCCCCATACGTATGACCGAATCCCCAGCTCCTCCGAGACACGGAAAATGTCCCTCATCATTTCCAGATACCCCTGGTTACCCCACGCCATAAACTCCTCCTTCCGCTGCCGCCCCCTCCGGGAGCCTGCCTCTTTGCTGTAGCATATGTCAAGCATACCATGAATCCGGCAGTCTGCATAGCCAGAATCGAACTTTTGTTCTCTCCTGTCCCCAAAAAAGGGAAGCGCCTCCATCCTTCCGGAAGCGCTTCCCTACAGGAATAAATTGCTGATATTTCAATACTCCGCCACCTTCACCACCACAATATCCCCAACCCGCCGGATGAATCCCTCCTCCGGATACGACGGCATGTCCCGCACCGTTTCGTTCCCGTAGAGCGCGCCATAGTCCCCGGAGGAGCACATGGTGAGGTTCGCCCCGCACAGGTAGGAGAATACCCCCTGCCAGGAACGCCTGGTGCAGGAGGGCTCATTGTACCAGCCGCCGAAATGGGCATACATATTGGAGCCCTCATACAGCCGGGATACCGCGAAGAGGCTATTGTAGGCCGGCACTCCCACCACGCAGTATTCCAGCTCCGAATCCAGGCAGCCCTCCTGGTCCAGACGATGCAGGATTCCTTCCGCCATGGTAATCGTGGCCCTCTGGCCCTCCAGCAGCGCCTGCTGGTCGATCTGTATCTGATAGATGCTGCCGTAGAGGGCTACCCCCAGCAGCAGGACCGTCAGCCTGCGGAGCCAGGCGCAAAATACGCCCCTGAATCCTGTCTGCGCCATGACGCACAGCAGAACAGGCATGCAGGAAGCCATGGAGACCGTCATCAGCACGCTGACCTCCGCCGCCGTGACGATCAGCAGCACCATGTTGCAGGCCACCGGAATCATGCTTAGCAAAAACAGGCCAAGCACCGCCTTCCACCTGTCCTCCCGGAAAAGCCGTACAAGGCCGTAGACAAAAAACAGGCCAAAAAGCCCCAGAACCGCATACAGAAGCGGCGTTCCCCGGAACATGTCCAAGATAAAGCCCTCTTCTCCGAAATATCTGAAAAACTCCCTGTAAGCCCTGGCGATGCTGTCCGGGAGGTACTTGACCGTGTTAGACAGAGAATACCGCTCGGCGCCCATGTAGCCGGACAGCTCCAGGTGGAAGACCGCCAAGTGGAGGCGCAGCGCCGCCACATACAGGATGCCTCCCAGTACCCCCATCCCCGCTGCCCTGGCAATATCCGTGAGGACATTTCTCAGGCTCACGCTCTCTTTATATAACGAAAAGAGAAAATAGCCCAGCAGCGCCATACAGACACAGCCCAGATAGGCCTGGTAAAGCCCCATGGAACAGGCCAGGAGCATCCCCCCTGAAACAATCGGCAGCGCTCTGCCCTTCCCCTTGACCAGAATCCATACCGCCAGCATCCCCAGCAGAAACGCCAGCCCATAGGAGGGCGATGTGAAACGGTATGTCAGCGAGCTGCATATAGCCACACTGCCTATGAACAGCATGGCCGCCAGATATCCCGCCTTTCTTCTTCCCATGCAGAACACATCCAGCAGGAATATCAGCCCCAGGGAATAGAGGGACAATGTAATCAGGGACGTCAACGGATCCGTGCTGATGCCAAAGTGCAGCCTGTCCAGATACAGCAGAAGCCATCTTCCCAGAGTCAGGGACCACCTTCCCGCCTTGTAATAGCTGTATTCCCATATGCCGTCATTGGAATTTACCAACTGGTGGGCCATCAGCAGGTAGTACAGCGCCACCGAAAAAAGGAGGCTGCAGACAAACACAGACCGATACCTTTTCAGCCCTTTCAGTTCCCCGTATGTTTCCCTCGCGAAGCTCCTCATCCTGTTCTTCATCCTTCCATCCTCTCCTATCGTCATCGCTCCACAGCCTTTCCAGGAATCCCGGACAGATATCATTCCACTGGCCCATACAGCAGCCAGGGACTGTATTATTCCTCCGGCGCTGGCTCCGGCATAGGGCTGGAAGCGTATTCATTGGTCCGTGACGAATACACCTGCGCGGTGAACCGGTACTTGCCGCCCGGCTCCGATGACAGAAACTGTGGCGGAATCGAGATGCCGCCGCAGTCCTTCTCCACGATCTTGCTCTTTGACCAGGTAGGCACCGCGTTCCAGGTTATGGCCTCCGCTTCCTTGCCTCCGGAGCCGCCGAACCTTACCAGCTCCTCATCATACCATCCGCCGTCCTCCGGCACCGGCGCGGACGCGGCATCCTTTCTGTACAGCCGCAGCCGGAAATGCACCGCGTCCCCCACGCCGGATTCCGGCACATTGTCCCAGACCACGTTGCCCGTCTCCCCGTCCCAATGGGGATTCCCCGGCGCAGGCAGGACAGCGAGCCCAGCTCCCCCATCCAGGTCTTCGGCCCGCTGTCCGTCCCGCAGGACAGGCTGCGCCGTTGCGCAGAGCCCTAGAACCGCCGCCAGGATCAGCGCCGCTGCCCACTGCTCAGTGAAAAAGGCCAGGCGCATCTGCCGCATGGACTGATACCGCTTGTCCGGATCCAGGTTCCTGCATTTGCGGACGGCCTTCTGATAGCGGGGCTTCCTGATATTGTCCCCCATGAGCTGCTCCAGGGTCACCCCCAGGGCATAGATGTCCGCCCGCTGATCCGTCTGGGCGAAGCCCCTGGGCCCCAGCAGCCTGGTGTCGCCATCATGAAAACCCACCTGGGAAATCTCCGGCAGGTCGGATGAGGGCAATCCTGAAGCAGCCAGTAGACCTCATGCCGCCCCTTCAGCCGCTTCCGCACATAGACCTGCTTCCCTCCCTTTTCCTGCACCAGATGTATCGTATTCTTGCCTCTCTGCTTCAGCGGCCTTATCTCTTCATAGTCTATATTCCATCCTCCCGGGATTCTTCCCACGCCATACGCTAAGTATACCACAGACCTGACGGTTTTCATAGGGAAAACCGGGCCATCGTTCTCTATCCTGAACGCAAAAAGGCGGCCATACCAGCGGCAGTTCCGCCCAATAGCCCACGGCTCCCTCCACCAGGTTTCAGCGGTACACGCCGAGCCTGTCCTGATCCCAGGCTAAGCTAGGGCCGGTCTTCCCGACTCCGCTGGAAAGCTCAGTACCGAAAAAATATCGGGCGCCTTTATCCGTTTATCCGAACAAAAACACCCGATATTGCATTTCAGTCACATCATATATGGTTTCCGCCTATCTGCGGCTCCGCTTCCATATCCGGCTACCTGCGAACAGGATGGCCGCTGCAGCGCCGCAGAGGGCTGCCAGCAATGCCGCCGTGGAGGATACCGTGGAAGCCTCCTGCCCTGTTTGGGGCGACACAGGGGCATTTGCGGCATTTGCGCCGTTCTGGGTATTCCCCGGCGTTCCCGGGGCGTTCCCGCCGCCGTTGTTCCCGCCGTTATTCCCGTTGTTCTCGCCGTTATCCCCACCGGAGCTCTTCTTCTCTCCGAACAGGAATGTGCTGAAATGGGTCACTGTGAACGTGACGGTCCCATCGCCGTTGTTCTTGAAGCTGACATCCTCGGGCTGTCCGTCCGCACCGTAATGTACGATTGCAAGCCTCCCCGCGTCCATCCCGGAGGGAACCGGAATGGTGATGG
>OFGA01000371.1_pt1 | contig 38807 bp, 46 predicted proteins | sample 1521471 | NCBI WGS metagenome assembly OFGA01 (sample SAMEA3504086, study PRJEB24116) | mouse gut metagenome | biome: mouse gut; feature: mouse-associated habitat; material: faeces | place: Denmark | collected 2011 | reverse complement strand
CCGCCGGTGTCCACCAAATCAAACGTTCGGCCCCGCCACTCCGCCTGGGCATACAGCCGGTCCCGGGTTACGCCAGGGGTGTCCTCCACAATGGACAACCGCTTGCCGGTGAGCTTGTTGAACAGCATGGATTTACCCACGTTGGGGCGGCCCACAATGGCCACCAGGGGCTTTGCCATGGGACATCCCTCCTAATTCTATATGAGCTTTGGAATACCCGGCAGCCGCAAGGCAGTGTCCAGGCAATATTTCACACATTATAATGTAGTATACCAAATCTATAAAAAAAAAGATAGGGGAAAACAAGAAAAATTTTGAGCAGAATATGACAAAAAAGCTGCCGTCCAGCGGCAGCTTTTTTCCGTCTATTTACTTCTCGGCAGGAGCGACCTCACGGCCATTGTAGTTCATGCAGTTCTTGCATACACGGTGGGGCAGGGTAACGGTACCGCACTTGGGACAGGTATTGATACCGGGAGTCTCCAACTTCCACACGGAACTACGGCGTTTATTCCTGCGCTGCTTGGATACTTTACTCTTCGGGACGGCCATTTTGACACCTCCTTATATCGCCAATGTCCATGAGGACATACAGCATACTCACGCTTGATCCTCCTGCTTCTCCAGGAGCTGGGCCAGCTTCGCCAGCCGGGGGTCGATCTCCTTCTTACACCGGCAGGGCTCGTGGTTCAGATCCACGCCGCAGCCGGGGCACAGCCCCCTGCAATCCTCAGAACACAGGTTCTTCGTGTCCATTTCAAGGAGGAACACCTCGGTCATCAGCCCGTCCAGATCCAGCTCCCCGTCCTTGTCCAGCAGGACGATGTCGTCGCTCTCCCCGTTGGCCAGCTCGAAGGCCAGCAGAGTCTCGTACTCCACCGTTTTCTCCCGCTCAAAGGGCTGGGCGCACCGGTCGCACACCAGGGACAGCAGCCCGCTCAGCTCCGCGCTGAGGGTCAACGCCCCCGCCATGTTGCGCACCTTTCCCATGACGCGGACGCCATGGTGGAAGGGCCGCCCGCCGTTCCACTCCTCCCGGGACAGATCCAGCACACAGTCAAAGGGCAGAACCGCACCCGGCTCCCGGGCCAAGCGTTCCAAATTCAGCTTCATGATCCACCTCGCATAATGGCACGACTGCTATTATACTAAAGAGCACGGGAATTGTCAAATCATTTCTGCAAAATTTTCTACCTCGCGAGATTTATTATTAGATTGTGCAAAGGTCATTGACCTTCGCGCAGTCTTATTTTTTTATGCGGGGGCCTGGTTATGAAGAAAATGACCATTCGGAAAGTGCTTGAAAACATCGTGGCGAAGTCACATGGGCAGGACGTCAGAAAGTTCTACCTTGTGTTCACCGACGGGCAGGTCGCGACCGCGGACTTTGCGATCGACCTGATCTGGAAACTTGCGGAACACTCGTCCCTGAATCTTCTGTGGGAAGTCGAAGTCATTTCCGCGAAGCGGGTCGGCGACTATATCACGGTGATCTGCGACGCAGACATCGAGCAGACCAACGGGGACCCCGACAAAAACCTCTGGTGACGCCGCCGGGGGACAGAAAGAAGGTGAAAATGTGCCGAAGCAGTTCAAGACGGTCGAGTTTGAAGACCGGAAGAAGATCGCGGCTATGTACGCGTCCGGGGCGATTGCCGCAGACATAGCCCAGAAGATCGGCGTGTCGGCGTCCACTATCTACACGGAATTGAAGCGCGGCCAGGACGGCGTCACCCTGGACAAGAACTTCCGGCCGGCATACGACCCGAACCTGGCCCAGAAGCGGGTCCAGGAAGCCCTTCGCCGACGCGGAAGAAAGAAAGGAGTTGAACAGGTTTGAAAGTGGAGCGAGAAACCACGAACGGCGTGATCTACGACGGCGGGACCATTGTGAAGAATGGCCTTCGCATTGTTTGCCCGTTCTGTGGAGAAGTTGGCCTTCATCATGGCCACGGCGGAAGCGTGAACGTCTGGACTGTCGGGGCCATTGAGCGGCGAGGGTGTACGAAGTGCCGGAAGCAGTTCCACACGATCGCCCTGACTGTACCGCCCGACATGACCCCGGAGGACTTCTATTCCGCCGTCAGCGCGCGTGTGGAAGGAAGGTGACAGTCTTGAAGTGGTCGATCACCACCCAGGAGCGAAACGCCCTGGTCGAATCCGGCCGTCAGATTTGCGGGGGTGGCTTAAATGCTTAATCAAAAAAACGTGTGCGGCGTGATCGCCTTCGTCATGTTCTTCGTGTTACTTGGCACAGTCGGAGCCGTTGAGCAGAACACAGTCCCCTTCGCGGAAGGAACGGCGCGAATGTTCGCCGCCCTGGGCCTGTGGGCCTTTTTCACCTGGCAGTCCGGCGCGTTTGACTATTCACACGAAAGGAGTGAACGCCGTGAAGTACAGCGCGAAAACCCTGACGCCCGTCCAGGTCGGACAGGTCGTGAAGGCCCTGGTCCTTCTGGGCGCGCGAAAAATTATCGTTGAAGAAGTAGAAAAAGACCGCTTCGTCGTCACCACAACAACCGAATCGGCCAATTCCAAAAAAGCCTAACTGCATTATAGCAGAGAAAGGAACGGTTTTCAATATGCCGAAATTGAACTTTTATGATACCGACGCCGTAAAGGCGTTTACCCTGGACGTTCTGGTCGATAACGCCGAACTTCGTCGGGACCTTGACTTCGAACGCCGCCAGAGCGCGGCTGGTTGGGAATCTGCGAGGGAGCAGAGAACCCGCGCCGAAAAATCGGACGCCGCGATCGCGGCCGCGATCTCCACCCTGTCGAACCTTCTTGAAGCCCGCCGGAACGGCGTCGAAGTCGGCTGGCGCGACGTTGATCGTATCGTGGGCGACGCCCTGGACATCTTGAAGGGGGGTGAACAGAATTGAACGCGAGTCTGTATGAGATCGGGACCGACTTCCTGAAAGCCCTTGACGGCCTGGAAGTGGACGAAGACACCGGCGAGATCAAGAACTTCGACGCCGTGGAAGCCCTGGACGCCCAGTTCGAGGACAAGGCCGAAAGCGTGGCCTGTTACATTAAGAACCTGACCGCCTTCGCCGCTAATCTGAAAGCAGAGGAAGAAAACCTGTCGGACCGCCGGAAGACCGTCGAACGCCGCGTCGACAGCGTGAAGAAATACCTGTCTTCGTGCCTGGCGTCTGTCGGGAAGGACAAGGTCGAAACCGCAAAGGCCCGGATCAGCTTCCGGAAGTCCGTACAGGTACAGATCGACGACGAAGCGGCGATTCCGGCTGACTATGTCACGACCACCGTGACGAAGAAGCCGGACAAGACCGCGATCAAGAAGGCCATTCAGGCCGGCGCGAACGTGACCGTGGCTTCCCTGGTCGAGAATCGGAACATTCAGATCAAATAAAGGGGGGCGGATCACATGGCAGAGAAAAAGACGGCCGGGCAGGTGGCGGAGTCTACCACGCCGGCCCATGAAATCGCCCAGGACCAGCCGGCGGCCCCTGTGGCCCAGGTGTCCGCCCAGAAGGAAATCCCCCTTCTGACGGAAAAGGACATCGAATGTCGAGTCCAGAGCGTCAGCCGCGCGAAGACTGGCCGTGTCGGCGCTGTCCTGTTGCTTTACAAGGACGCGCGGGTCGATATGCGGATTCTGGACCAGGTCTTCGGGCCTGGGAATTGGCAGAGGACCCACGAAGTTATCAACGGGAATCTGTTCTGTAATATCGACATTTGGGACGCAGAGAAGCGCGCCTGGGTCCGGAAACAGGACGTCGGCGTTGAGAGCAACACCGAGAAAGAGAAAGGCCAGGCGTCCGACGCCTTCAAGCGCGCCGGATTTAACGTCGGGATCGGCCGCGAACTTTATACCGGCCCCTTCATTTACGTCGAACTGGCAGACAACGAGTTTTATTCCGAAGGTCAACAGAACGGCCGGAAGGAAGTCCTGAAATGCTATCCGAATACCCGCTTCAAGGTCACGCGCGTCGCCTACAACGACCGCCGGGAGATCAGCGACCTTGTGATCGTCGACCGGAACGGGAACGTCCGCTTCGACATGAACAGACGAGTCGAGGGACCGCCCCAGACGGCCCAGGAAGGCCAGAGAGCGACGCCCCAGGGAAACACCCAGGGACAGGCCAGACAGACCACCAGGGGACGCCAGGGCGCGCCAGAGGGTACGCCAGCGCCCCAGGCGGAGAACGGGGCCGTCTGCCCGATCTGTGGGAAAGCAATCACGAAGGCTGAACAGGACTATTCCGTTCGCAAGTACGGCCGGGAAGCCTGTCGGACCTGTCAAAAGGCATTGTAAAGGGGGGATCAACGTGCCGAGCCGCATAATCAAAGAATCAATCACCACCAGCGAATCGCTGTCGGAAGTCAGCGCGGACGCCGAACGCCTTTTCTGGCGGCTGGTGGTAAAGGCGGACGACTTCGGCCTGTACTATGGAAATCCGCGAATCCTGGCGTCCATGTGCTTCCCGCTGGACCCGCCGAAGGAACAGAGAATCCGCGCATGGCTGGACGAACTGGTCGCCGCCGGTATGGTTGGGACCTACACGTCCGACGAAGACGGGAAGAAGTACCTGAAACTTCTGTCCTGGGACCGTCACCAACAGCAGAGAGCAAAGAAAAGCAAGTTCCCCCTTCCTGTTTCATTTGATAACACTTGTAATCACAGCAACGGAAAGCAAGTGAAATCAAAAGTCCCCGTAAACGAAAACGAAAACGGGAACGAAAACGAGGAACGAGGAACGGGAACGCGCCCAACCGGGGCGGCGTCGACCCCGCGCGGATTTGACCGCTTCTGGTCCGCATATCCACGCAGAGTCGGAAAACAGGACGCCTTGAAAGCCTGGGGACAGCTTAACCCAGACGACGCCCTTGTGGACCAGATCGTCGCGGGCGTCGAAAGGTGGAAGACCTGTGACCAGTGGACGAAGGACGGCGGTTCGTTTATCTGCTACCCGGCCACGTTCATTCGCGGCCGCCGGTGGGAAGAAGACGACCGGCCTGATCCGCCGCCGGCTTCACCGAAGGGAGCCACGCCGAAGAACTACGCCGACGACGAAGACTTCCTGGAAGGGCGGTGATTAAATGGACCCGATCGGGAATGTTCTGGCCGGCGTTATCCAGAAAAGCCTTCAAAACCAGGAGCCGGACGACTACACCGACGACGAAGGTTTTCTGTGCTGTGGTAAGTGTCACGGCCGAAAGCAAATGGACGTCGATATTCCGGCCCTGGCCGACGGTGGAACAAAGACGATCCGCGTCGGCTGTCTGTGCAAGTGCGGACAGGAAAAAGCCGACCAGGAAAAGAGGGAACGGGAACGCCGGGACTTCGAAAGCCGCATGGAACGGCTTCGGCGCGACGGTATCACCGACCCGGCCTATTTGCAGTACACATTCGACCAGGACGACAAGCGGAACCCAAAGGTCAGCGACGTCTGTCGCCGCTACGTCGAAAACTGGGAGGAAATGAAGGCCCAGAACATCGGGATTCTGTTCTATGGCGACGTCGGGACCGGGAAGTCATTCCTGGCCTGTGCGATCGCGAACGCCCTTCTGGAACGGCTGGTCAGCGTCAGCGTGACAAACTTCCCGCGAATCCTGAACAGCCTTCAAGGATCGTTCGACGACGAACGCCAGAAGCGAATCGACCGCCTTCAACACTATTCCCTTCTGGTGATCGACGACCTGGGAGTCGAACGCGACACGTCCTATTCTGTCGAACAGGTTTACAACGTGGTCGACACCAGGGCCAGGTCTGGGAAGCCGGTGATCATCACGACGAACCTGTCCTTGAAGGACCTGGAAAACCCGCCGTCACTGGCCTACAAGCGGATTTACGACCGAGTCCTGGAAATGTGTCCGATCCGGCTGAAACTGGTCGGAACGTCCCGGCGAGTCAGCAACGCAAGCGAACGTCGGGACGCCGCCCGGCGAATCCTGGGATTCTGAAAGGGCGTGAACCCTTGAAAAAGTACAAATTGACGATCCCCGGCCTGTTGCCGGGGCTGAACGAATACATCGACGCGGAGCGGTCCCACAAGGGCAAATACAAGGCCGCTTCCATGAAGCGACAGGCCCAGAACGTGATCGGATACATGATCCGGACACAACTTCGCGGCGTCCGCTTCACCCGGCCCGTGGTGATCCGCTATCTGTGGATCGAACCGTCCCGCCGGCGGGACAAGGACAATATCGCCTTCGCGAAAAAGTTCATTCAGGACGCCCTGGTCGAAAACGGCGTCCTTCGGAATGACGGCTGGTCCGAAATCGAAGGATTCACGGACAACTTCGCCCTTGACCCGAAGAACCCCCGCGTCGAAGTCGTAATCGAAGAATTGGAAGGAGAAAAACGACATGGTAAAAGCAAGAATTAAAGACCTGGCCCCTGGGGCTTCCTTCAACGCCGGACCTGTTGAACTTGTGGTCATGGAACATATCACCGACGGCCGAACCCTTCTGGCCGCGAAGACGACGATCGGGAACCGCCCCTTCACCGTCCGGCCGTTCACCTATAACCGCATGGAGCCGGAACCGGCCGCGAACAACTTCGCCTTCTCCACCCTTTGTCACGACTTGAACACCGACTTTCTGGGGAACCTGGACGCCGCCGGCGTGATCCCGGCTGACAAGGTTGTGGAATCCGCCTGGGACCTGTCCGACCACGATGGAACGAACCGTTATGGATATGCGACGTGCAAGGTCGCTATGTTGCCCGAACCCCTTGTTCGGAAGTATTACGACGCGGGCCTGTTGGAGATTGACGACTGGGAATGGACGATCACCCCGAGCGCCGGCAGCGCGAGCTACGTGCGCAGCGTCTATTCGGGCGGGAGTCTGAGCTGGAACTACGCGTACGGCGGCAGCTGCGGCGTTCGCCCGGCTTTGTTCGTGGATTCTGAAATCTGCCTGTCGCTGAAACAGGACGAAGTCGAACTTTCTGACGAAGCCCTTCTGTCCGGATTCACTTCGAAGCAACTTGTGAACGAAGTTCTTCGCCGGATCGCCGCCGGCCAGGAAGACGAAGACGAATGATCGGGTCCGGTACATTGAAGGCCAGAGTCGAAGAAAGCCTGGGGGCCGCCCTGGCCCCTGACTTCTTCGACAGGGCTGAACGGTACGCCCGGCGGAAGCTGGACCTGTGCAACGAGCGCGCCGGCCGAAAGTACGGCGAAGACGGCTACGGCGACGAATACCTGGTCCTTCTGACCGCCGACACAGTCCGGGAAATGGCCTTTTCCGAATACACCATGATCCGGTCAGCCGAGATCGTGGCCGCCAGAGGAAAGGCGGTGGAAGCGTGAGAAAACGAAAGCCCAGTCGCCCAAAATGGAAATACGCCTTTTCCTGTCGGGACTGCCAGAACGTCCAGTTTATCAAGGACGAAGCGAAAGGCCGCGAAGGTGACTATTGCGTGAAGGCGATCGAGCGCGCAGACGCCGGACTTCCTGGACCGATCCACGCGGACGAATCCGACCGGACTATCCGCTGTGACTGCTACGAACCGATCCAGAAGGAAGGTGATCAGGCGTGATTCCGTTCCCGAAGAAGAAGTATTCCGTGATCTATGCCGACCCGCCCTGGTCCTACGCCGCCGGCGGGAAAAAACGGAATGTGACCCGGCACTATCACACCATGAAGCCAGAAGACATATATGACCTTCCGGTTCAGGACATAGCCGCCGACGACTGCCTTTTGTTCATGTGGGCGACATTCCCGAACCTGGAAATCGCCCTGGAAACGATCAGGCGGTGGGGCTTCAAGTATAAAACCGCCGCCTTCGTATGGGTGAAGCGAAACCGGAAGTCCCCTGGCTGGTTCTGGGGCCTGGGTAACTGGACCAGAGCGAACCCGGAAGTCTGCCTTCTGGCGACGAAAGGAAGCCCGAAGCGCGCGTCCCGGTCGGTCCATAGCGTAATCGACACCCCGATCGGCCGGCACAGCGAGAAGCCGGCGGAAACCCGCGACAGGATCGCCCGACTTGCGGGGGGGGTTACTATGATCGAACTGTCCGCAAGACAGGCGGCCCCAGGGTGGGACGCCTGGGGCGACGAAGTGGAAGTCGGTGACGCCTGTGAATGAGAACGCGAAGACGATCCGGGACCTGGCCGCGTATGTGTGCGACCGCCTGGCCGGGAAGGTCCTGATCCACCGATACGACGCATATTCCACCAACAGCGTTTACTTGAAGTTCGACTACGGCGTGGCGAACAGTCTTCGGATTGCCGACCACGCCGGGAAGAAACACCTGGCCTATCGGTTCAATATCATTCTGACCATGACAGAGCCGAAGAACGACCTGTCCGGCCGCTATCCCCGGAACTACTACCCGCCAGACATGGTCGACCAGGCGATCGAAGATATTCTGGCCGGCGTCGAAGCGAAACGCGCCAGGTATCGGGACTATGAAAAGACCGTGGCGGACGCAAAAGCCAAAGTCACCCATGAACGGGGCTTCTGGCAACAGGCCCGCCTTGTGAAACAAAAGAGAGGTAAAAGACAATGACCATATCTGAACTTGTGGACCGCGCCCACGACAACGCCGTGAAACACGGCTTCTGGAACCCCGCGCCGGAGTTCGGGACGGCGATCGCCCTGATTCATTCCGAACTGTCCGAAGCCCTGGAAGAAAAGAGAGCCGGACGGCCTGACCTGTGGTTCGAGTGCTTCGAGGGCGACCACGGCCTTCCTTGCAATCCTACCGACGAATCCGATTGTTTCCAGTATGGACACGAAGACCAGTGTCAGTACAGAGGAAGCAAACCGGAAGGCGTGGCCGTGGAACTGGCCGACGCCGTGATCCGGATCGCGGACCTGTGCGGACACCTGGGAATCGACCTGGAAGCCGCGATCAACCTGAAAATGGCCTACAACGAAACCCGCCCGTTCAAACACGGGAAACGGTTCTGAAAGGCGGTGGCGGTATGAAGAAGATCACCTTCGCCGCCCTTCTGATCCTGACGGCCTTCGTCGTGTGCGCGTGGAGCGCGAAGGGAAAGGAAGGGACGCGGCCGCCGGCGGAAACCGGCGCGCCCGACCCGGCCCCGACGGTCGAGATCGCGGAGCCGCCCCAGATCAGCAAGGAGCCGACGGAACCAGCCTGGGCGGAGTACGAAGCGACCGCGTACTGTGCTTGTGAAAAGTGCTGTGGAGCCTGGGCGGAAAACCGGCCAGACGGGATCGTCTACACCGCAAGCGGAGCCGTCGCACAGGAAGGCGTGACGATCGCCGCAGACTGGGACGTCCTTCCCCCTGGGACCGTCGTCTACATTGACGGCCTGGGCGAACGTGTCGTCCAGGATCGCGGCGGGGCCATTAAGGGGAACGCCGTCGACATATACTTCGAGGACCACGACGAAGCCCTGGTCTACGGTCGCCAGACTGTCCGCCTTTACATAGTCGAAGGCGGTGACGGACCTTGAAGACCTGTTCTGTATGCGGCAGACAGGTGAAGAAGACAGTCCCCTGTCCATACCAGCGAAAGGGCCTGGAAACCTGTCCGGACTGTTGCGAGAAATGCCACAAAAGCGAACCCTTCCCCTGTCGCGAATACGACCAGAGGAAGAAACCGAAAGGGGAAAAACGCATGAACACTATAAAACGCGGCGACGTCTTCTTCTGCCTGGGAAGCCCCGAAGCCGTCGGAAGTGAAGAACGAAAAACACGCCCAGTCGTGATCATACAGAACGACGCCGGGAACGCCAGTTCCCCGACTGTGATCGTCGCAAACATGACGACAAACACCACCCGCCGCCTTTACCCTATGCAATTCGACATCGACCTTCCGGGACGCGCCCTGTCCCGCGTACAGTGTGAGCAGATCAGGACCGTCGACAAAAGCCGGCTTCGCGAAAAGGTCTACACACTGACCGAAGAAGAACTTCGAAAACTGGACGCCTGTCTGGCCGTGTCCTTCGGAATCACCCACCAGACGGAACAGGAAGGCCGCCAGGACACGCAGAGCGACGGGGACGACATATTCCTTGCCCTGGCCCGGAAGGGCCTGTCAGTGGCCGTCTGTCCCCTTCCTGTGCTGAACCAGGTGAATATCACCGTCACAGACGGGAAGAACGTCGGGATAACCCACAACGTCGCGGCGGCCGCCGGCGGAATAATTGACGAAATCCGCGATATGAAAAGCACGATTGCAGAGGTGGCGAAGTGATCCGGGGGAAGGAAGCGGCGGGAAAGTGGTCAAAGGCCCTTGATCTACCGGAAGAACAGGCGATCCCGTGTGTGGTGGCGTTCGTATGCCTTCGCTATCATGGGAAATCATTTGTCCGCAAACTTGCGGCCGGTGACGGGGAGATCACGACCTGGCAATCGTTGAAAATCGCTGTGGCCCTGTTTCTGTGGGGCCGCGCCCAGAAGAAGGACCCCTGGGGCGAACTGTACCGGATCACGAAGTTCGCCCAGAAGTGGAAGGAAGGTGATTCTATATGAACGACGTGAAACTGTCCGGCCGCCTGACACGCGACCCGGAACTGAAACACACGCCGAACGGCGTTCCGGTGGCGACCTTTTCCCTGGCCGTCGACCGAAAGTTCAACAGAGAGGAAGCGGACTTCGTTCCGATCGTCGTATGGAGAAAGACGGCGGAGTTCGTGGCGAAGCATTTCCGCAAAGGACAGCGCGTGATCGTGGCCCAGGGCCGGATCAAAGTCGACCAGTACACCGACAAGGAAGGGAACAAAAGGTCCCGCTTTTCTGTCGTGGCCGACGAAGTGGAGTTCGCCGACTCAAAACGCGCCCCGGAAGACCGCCCGGCCGGGAGCGTGGCAGCCGACTACATGGAAAACGGCGGCTTCGAAGAAATGGACGGCGAAGACTGTGATCTTCCGTTCTAAACACCGGCAGGAAAGGGGGCGACGACATGGACGCCAAAGAAACAGCGAAGCGCGCGGAAGAAAGGACGACCCGCCGCGTTTATGACATATTAAAGAACCACGACCAGGAAACCCGGACGATCGAAGCGCAGATTGAAGCCGAACGCGCGGCCCTGGAAGCGGACCTGGCAGAGATCAGGGCCAGAGCCTACCCCCGCGCCGTTCGCTATGACACGCCCCGCGTCCAGTCGTCCCCTGACCCTGACGGGAACATGGTCAAGATCGCCGCCGCCATTGAACGGCGGACCGCCAGGACAAAAAGAGCGGTCGAAGCCCTGGAAGACCGACAGCGCCAGATCGAGAACGTCCACGAAATCGTCCTTGCTATGGACGCGAAGGCGAAGATCGTCCTTCTGACCATGTACTACCCGCGCCGTACCTACGAACAGGCGGCCGAAACCCTGGGAATGGACGTGTCCACGGTTAGCCGACAGAGAAAGACGGCTGTTGAACGCCTGGTTCGAAAGTATATCCGCCTTCACGGGGCGATCGAGTGAAAGTCCCCGCGTCGGCGGAAAGTTTTTGCACATGATTGCACATCTTTGCAAATGTTTGCATATAACCGCACTGGTAAACGCCCACGCAATATGCGAAAATGCTACAAGGGAACCTTGCAGAGTTCCCGGACCCCTTCATTTGATACGGACGCAGAAAGGAACGCCTTCGCCGGCGTTCCTTTTCTGTTGCCCGGAAGACCACGAAGAAAGGAAGGTGAAGATCGTGGCCCGCCTGACGAAGAAGAATGAAGTCTTCTGTGACGAATACCTGATCGACCTGAACGCGACCCAGGCCGCGATCCGCGCCGGATATTCCGTGGAATCGGCGGGGAGTATCGGAAGTGAATTACTGAAAAAACCTGAAATCCGCGCGCGCATAGACCGCGCTATGGCCGAAAGGTCGAAGCGTACAGGAATCAACGCCGACCGGGTCCTTTTGGAACTGGGGAAAATCGCCTTCGTGAACGCGATCGACGTGATCAATATGAACGACGCGACCGTTCTTTCGGACGCGTCCCGTGACGACACGGCCGCGATCGCTTCTGTGAAGGTGAAAGTGATCCCAGGAGAAGACGGCGACGGAGTGGAACGGGAAATCCGCCTGGCCGACAAATTGAAGGCCCTGGAACTGTGCGGAAAGCACCTGGGAATGTTCAAGGACAGCCCGGACAGCGCCGCTCCTGTGACGGTTGTGATCAATTATGACTACGGCCCGGACGATTGAGTTCAGAGCGTCCGCCCAGTTCAACCCCGTCTTCCGCCCTGTGAATGAGTGGCGCGGAAGATACCGCATATTGAAAGGGTCCGCCGGTTCTGGAAAGTCTGTGAATATCGCCCAGGACTACGTCGCGAAGCTGTCTGACCCCGCCTTCCAGGGGGCGAACCTGTTAGTCGTTCGGAAAATCGAAGAAACGAACCGTGACAGCACCTTCGCAGAGTTACAGGCGGCGATCTATCGAATGTTCGGCCCCTATGCCGACCGCTTCTGGAAGGTCAACCTGAACCCCCTGGCCCTGGAATGTAAGACCACCGGGAACCGGATCATCTTCCGGGGCGTAAAGGACCAGCGACAGCGTGAGAAGGTGAAGTCGATCACCTTCAAGAACGGAAAACTGGTCTGGATATGGTGCGAAGAAGCGACGGAACTTCTTTCGGACGACGTCGACATTCTGGACGACCGCCTTCGCGGAAACCTGGACGACTTGAACCCGAATCTTTTCTACCAGATCACAATGACCTTCAACCCGGTCAGCGCGACACACTGGATCAAGGCCCGCTACTTCGACAAGGCAGACCCGGACGTTCTGACACATCATTCGACATACAAGACGAACCGATTCATCGACCCGGCCTATTTCCGGCGAATGGAACGCCGCAAGGAAGAAGACCCGGAAGGCTATCGAGTCTACGGCCTGGGGGAATGGGGCGAACTGGGCGGCCTGATCTTGACGAACTTCGAGGTCCACGACTTCCCGACCGACAGGGACTTCTTCGACGGCTTCTATTACGGCCAGGACTTCGGCTTCAACCACGCCGACGCGATCCTGGGAATCGGCTGGAAGGACGGCGAAATCTATGTCGCGTCCGAAGTGTATGTCTTCGAGAAGGACACCGAAGAAATTATCGCCCTGGCCCGCCAGAAGCAGATCGACACCCGTGTGGAAATGTTCTGTGATTCCGCAGAGCCGGACAGGATCAGGACATGGCAGAAGGCCGGCTTCCGCGCATACCCGGTTAAGAAAGAGCCTGGAAGCGTGAAGGCCCAGATCGACTTCCTGAAAGGACGGAAAATCCACATTCACCCGTCCTGTGTGAACACCTTGAAGGAAGTCCAACAGTGGAAATGGAAAAAAGACCCGACAACGGGTCTTTACATCGACGAACCTGTCGAGTTCATGGACGACGCTATGGCGGCGCTACGCTACGGAGTGGAGCGGCCGCGACGCGGTTCGTCTATCGAAGTTTTGAAGTGAGGTGGTAAGAATGGAACTGTCCGTCATGGACCGGATCAACATGATTCTGAACGACCCGGAAAAGGCCCCCATGACCCTGGCGCAGATCGTCAGCGAGGAAATCAGGGAGTTCAAGCGGTCGCCCCAGTATCATATCATGCTGGAAGCCGAAGCATATTACAGAAACAGGTCTTCCGTCCAGACGAAGACGGTCGACGTTTCCAACCGTTCGAACGCAAAGATCGAACGACCGATCCTGAAAAAGCTGGTCGACCAGAAGGCGAACTACCTTCTGTCGAAGCCCTGGACCGTGGACACGGAAAGCGAAGCATACGGCGAAGCCCTGAACAAAGTGTTTGACCAGACCTTCCGCCGGAAGATCAAGAGTCTGGGAAAGGGGGCTGTAAAATCCGGTATCGCCTGGATTCAACCGTATTTCGACGACGACGGGAAACTTGCCTTCATGCGAATCCCGTCCCCCGAAGTGGTCCCGCTGTGGAAAGATTCAGAACGAACGAAGCTGGACGCCTTCATTCGATTCTATGACCAGGTCATTTATATTGGGACCAGGAAACACGTTATTACACACGCTGAATTTTGGTGGACCGGCGGTGTGAAGTATTTCAAGACGGACGCCTTCGCAGGGACCGGGGCCGGCGACTTCTACGTCGACAAGGACCACGGGACAGAGGAAAGCGACTGGACAGAACCACACTTCACCGTCGGGAACACGGCCTACAACTGGTCGGAAGTTCCGATCGCGTGGCTGAAATACAACGAAGAAGAACTTCCCTTGTGTTACTTCGTGAAGGACCTGATCGACGACATCAACTGGCAAAACAGCGTCACGGCCGACGTACTTCGCGACGTGGCGAAGTTCATTTACATTCTGAAAAACTATGGCGGAACCGACCTGGCGGAGTTCCTGAAAGACTTGAAGGAACACATGGCGATCAAGGTCACTTCTGACGGCGGCGTGGACAAATTACAGGCGGACTTGAACATCGACGCCGTCATGGCCTTCCTGGACAATGAGCGACGCGACATTTATGACTATGCGGCCGCCGTGGACACGAAGGACCCGGACCTGGGAAACGCAAGCGGAACGGCGATCAACTTCCGATATATGGACCTTGACGCCGACTGTGATTCCCTGGGAACTGAACTGAAAGACACCTTCCACCGCCTGAAACTTTTCATTGACGTCTACTTCCAGATCACCGGCCAGGGCGACTTCACCGAAGAAGACTTCGACATTCTGTTCAATATGGACCTTCCGGTCAATGAAACAGACGTGATCAACAACGCCCGAACCAGTGACGGTCTTATTTCCAAACGGACGATCCTTCAAAATCACCCGTGGGTCACGGACGTCGACGAAGAACTGGACCAGATCGACAAGGAAAAGAAGGCCGCTATGGAAGACTTCGGCGAAGGTCTGTTCAACGATTCCCTGGGGGCGAACAACACCGCCCAGACGGCCCAGGAAGGCCAGGAAGGGGCCGCTGGAAAGGCTGGTGGCGTGAATGGCGAGGAATAAGGAATACTGGATCGCCCGCGCCCTTCAACGGGAAAACGAAGCCTATCTTCGCGGCGTCGAATTGACGGCGAAAATGTTCCAGGAATACGACAGGGCCGCGAAGGCAATCCGCCGGGAGATCGGCGACTTCTATTCGAAGTACGCCGGAAAGTACGGTCTGACCTACGATCAGGCGGTCCGCCTTCTGACCAGAAAAGAGTTCCAGGAGTGGAAGGCAACACTGGCCGAATACGTCGCCAGGATCGCGCAGGAGCAGGACCCGCGCGTCAAGGCTATCCTGACGGCGCAACTGGACGCCCTATCCACAAACAGCCGCATTTCACGCCTTGAAGCCCTTCTGGGCCAGATTGACCTGAAACTAAATGACCTGTGGGAAACTGGCGTGGCACAAATGAAAGCGGAGTTCGGCGACGCCTTCCAGGAAGGCTACTACAAGAAAATCTTCGACATTCAGTCCCGCGCCGGCTTCTTCCATGAGATCGCAAAACTGGACGAAAGCGCCGTCGAAGACGTCCTGTCCTATCCCTGGTCAGGCGCTATGTTTTCGGACCGCCTGTGGCAGAACAAACAGGCCCTTCTGTTCCACGTCCGGGAAACTATCACACAAGGCGTCATGCAAGGAAAGAGTATTCCGACCATGTCGAAGGAACTTTCGGCCAGAATGGGCCAGTCCTACAAGGCCGCCGAACGTCTGATCAGAACCGAAACGACCTATTTCCACGGCGAATCGGACAAGGCCGCCTATGAAGCGGCCGGCGTGTGCGAATATGAATACGTCGCAACCCTGGACAGCCGAACCTGTGAAGTGTGCGCCGCCCTGGACGGGAAGCACTTCAAATTGAAGGACGCACAGGCCGGCGTGAATTATCCGCCCATGCACCCGAACGACCGCTGTACTACGGTCGAATATGACCCGGACGACGCCCTGGACTGGTACAATTCAGGCCAGAAAATGCCCGAAAATATGACCTATGAAGAATGGGCGGAGCGCCAGAACGTGAAGACAGGAACGAACAAGCGAAATCAACTGAAAACAATTTCAAACGATGATTGAACGCCCTTCCGTGGGCGTTTTTTCATACCCAAAACAGCCGCCCCCGCCCGGCGAACAGGCGGGACCGCAAAGCGTGTGGAAGTCACGGTAAAGACAGCGGAGAAAGGAGCAAACCATGATCACCGAAAGCGTCAAAACCATTCTGGGTGAAGACCTGTCGAACCAGGTCGAAGCGGCCTTGAAGGGAAAGGGCAAGGACGGAAAGGACGTGGACCTGGTCGTCGGGAACGACGGAACCTTCGTCCCGGCCGAGAAGTACAACGGAGCCAACAGCGGCAAGAACAGCGCGGAAAACGCCCTGAAAGCGGCCGCCGAAGCCTTGAAGGCGATCGGCGGGTCTGGCGACCCGGCAAAGATCGCCGACGACGTTAAGACCGCCCAGTCCACGATCGAAACCCTTCGGACCGACCACCAGAAAGAGATCGCGCGAATCCAGAAGAACACGGCCCTTCGAATGGCACTGGCAGACAAGGCCCACGACCCGGCCGACATTATTTCCCTTCTGGACCTTGACAAGATCGAGGTTGACGACGCCGGCGCGCTGAAAACTGACCTTGACGGCCTTCTGAAACCCTTGAAGGAGTCGAAGGCGTACCTTTTCAAGACCCAGGAGCCGGCGAAGAACCCCGACATCAAGGGCGCGAAGCCCGCTGACCCCGGCGCGCGCCAGGACCCGGCCGCAAAGGTCGAAGGCCCTGTCGTGATTTAACAAACCTGTCAACAGACAAACGAAAGGAATGATTTTCAATGGCACGAACCAAAGCTATCAGCCTTATTCAGACCGGTTCCACGAAGGTCGACCTGGCCGAACTGTCCGGCCTTGTGATCTCCAACATTCAGAAGGAAACCCTGTCTTCCGGCCTGAAATCCCAGTCCTACACCGGCAACCCGGCGACTGGTTCCGTGGAGTATAAGCGATTCAAGAACAGCGCGTCCCAGGCATACGGAACCGCCAGAGCCGCCAGCAAGGGCGACGCGATCACCGTCCCCCCGACCACTGTCAACCTGGACACCCACCGCGAGATCGTCGAGGAAGCCGCAAAGTTCGACCTGGACACCTTTGCCGTCGGTAACATTATGGCGCGCCGCGCAGACAACCACGTCGACACCGTGGCGGCCGAACTGGACGCCGCCTTCTTCGCGAAGGCGAAAGAGGAAGGAACTTCCTTCACCACCCAGGAAACCGACATTGAAGCCCAGGTCGAAGCCCTGATCCAGACCCTTGAAACCGTGAAGAACGACTACGTTCGCGGCGTTCCCCGGAACCTGATCCGCCTTGTGGTCGATCCTGTCTTCTATGGCAAGATCAGAAACTACCTGGACAAGAACACCCACAACGCCAACGTGGACACCGCCGCCGAAGACTTCGCAATCTTCCACGGCGTCCGGACCTATTCCTGTATCAATCTTCCCGTTTCCGGTTCCACCTACACCCGCGCGATCGCTATGATCGAAGGCGCTATCGCACAGCCCGCCGTGATCTACCCCTACGGCGAGCCGGAGAAGATCCCCCTGTCCAACGACTACGGCGTGTCTATGTTCTTCGACTACGGCACAAAGGCCCTGACCCCCGACCTGATCTTCTACATGGACGAAACCGTCGGCGGTTAATCGGAGGTGAACGACAATGAAGTTCAAGAACAAGCGGAACGGCGTGATCCTGGAGCCTAACAGCGAGATCGTCGCCGAACAGCTTATGAAAAGCCCGGACTATGCCCCCTACGAGCCGCAGAAGGACGCAGACGAAGGCGAAAAGTCCCTGGCGAAGATGAACAAGGCCGAACTTCTGGAAGCCGCACAGGCGGCCGGAATCACGGTCCCTGACGACGCCACGAAGGCCCAGATCATCGAACTGATCCAGGCGGAGAAGGGCGCGGAGTAATCAGGGGCCGCCGAAAGGTGGTGGAAACGTGCTTCAACAGATTTTAGCTTCCCTGGACGGCCTGACAGACCTTGAACAGAAGGAAGTCCTTCGTGTCCTTATGTCGAAGGAAGACCGGCTGGAAAAGCTGATGATGAATACAACCATGCTGACCAAAGACCTCGGCACAATCCTGGTCGGGGAGGATGCGGTAAAGGAAGGGATTATACGCGAGGTAGGCGGAATGAAAGAAGCCCTGCAAAAACTGCATGCGCTGATTGGAAATAAAAATAAAGAAAAATAAAGAAAAATATATGTTATGTATACATTTTGCAGAATCACAGTGAACAAAATGTACCTATCTTATTTACCGGATTGGCAGGGCGTTAAAACCCTGCCTTTTCATTTGTAAATCCATGGATTTTGGAAAAATGCAAAAAGTACTTGACTTTTAAATCTTACTCGTGTAAGATTTAAATCAGTTCCGGGCGGGATTTTATTTTTGGTTTCAAGTCTTACTTATGTAATATTTCGGCGCTGTATCAGGCGGACAGGAGAATACATGCCTGCGAAAAATTTATATCACAAACATAACAGACATTGCAAACATTACAAACAGAAAAGACAGCGAAATGCTGCAATCCAGACACATACGGATAGAAAGGACAGATAAATGCTGCAATCCAGGCACACACGAACCAAATATCAGGCATTTCATGCGAAAGGCACACCGGATGGGGCAAAACAGGATAAAAGGCCGCTGGTGCTGCTTGCTATATTCAGCCTGCTGCCTGCAGTACTGCTTTATCGCCTGTGGAATCTGCAGGTAATAAACGGACAGGACTATGCAGATGCCTATGAACTGAAAATTACGAAGACTGTCAGGGACAAAAATACAAGGGGCATTATTTATGACTGCAACGGGGAAGTGCTGGCATCCAATCAGCTGGTTTATACCGTCACAATGACAGACGAGGGGGTTTATGCATCCAGCCGGGAGCGCCATCTGTCACTAAACGGCGTGATATACCGTACCGTAAAAATGCTGATAGAACACGGGGAGCAGATTCAGCACGGCCTTCACATCAAAACGGCTCGGGACGGGAGCTTTCGGTACACGGTATCAGGCACGGCTCTTGCAAGATTTAAAGCGGATATTTTTGGCGAAGCAGACCCGGATGACATGACACCGCAGCAGCGGAATATGCCTGCCGGGGAGCTTATCCGGTTTCTGCTTTCAAAAGAAAAATTTGCCCTGTTTGAAGAAGGAAAAAGTGCTTATTCGGATAAAGAACGCAAAGAGCACGGGCTGCCCGCAGCTTATTCCAGTGAAGAACTGCTGGCAGTTGCCGGAATCCGCTATCAGCTGTCTTTTCATGCATACCGTAAATATATTCCGGTAACGCTGGCCAGTGACGTGTCCGAAAAAACCGCAGCCTATGTAATTGAAAACCGCCTGTCCCTGCCGGGGATTGCTATCGGGGAAGACTGGAACCGCGTATATGAGGGCGGGGAAGCACTGTCGCATATTCTTGGCTATACGGGGAAAATTTCGGAAAAGGAGCTGGAACAGATGAAGACATCCGGCGGTGATTATACAGCTGATTCGGTTGTCGGCAAGGCAGGGATTGAGCAGTACTTTGAAAAGCAGCTGCAGGGCGTGGACGGGGAGCGGCAGATTACCGTCAGCAATACCGGAAAGATGACTGGGGAAGCAGGGGTTATCCGGGAAGCACAAAGCGGCAGGGACGTATATCTTTCCATTGATAAAAACCTGCAGACTGCGGTTTATTCGATTCTGGAACAGAATCTGGCCGGTATACTGGCAGCGAACCTGATAGCGGCAAAAACATTTGACAAAACACAGATAGCCGATGCTTCCCAGATACGCATTCCGATTTACGACGTGTATCTGGCACTGGCGGAAAACAATATCATAAGCCTTGAGAAGCTGTACCGCAGGAATGCATCCAAGCTGGAACAGCAGATGGCACGCCTTTTGGATGAACAGCAGGAAAAAGCCTGGAAGGCAGTAAGGGCTGAACTGCTTGAAGGCAGTACCAGCTATGAGAACCTGACAGAAGAAATGCAGGAATATCTTTCTTATATTGCAGATGAGACAGGCATCCTGGACGAAGCAGCCATAAACAAAACGGGCATGGATGATAAGGTGTATCAGAAATGGAAAAAGAAAGCCGGAATCAGTGCCAGGGAATTTTTTGTCTATGCAGCGGAAAACGGCTGGATTGCAGACAGCTTTCTGGAACAGGAAGAACAGGAATATTTCACGTCAGAAGAAATGTATGAACTGCTTGCGGAGACAGCCGGAACCAAACTGGCAGACGATGACGGATTCCGGAAGCTGCTGTTTCGAAGGCTTGTGCTTGCAGATAAAATTACAGGCAGGGAAATCTGCATGCTTTTATTTGAACAGAAAGTCCTTAAAAATACGCAGGGTGAGCTGGAAAAGCTGCAATCGGGCGAGCTGGATGCGTTTTCTTTCTTAAAAAGCAAAATCGAGCATCTGGAAATCACGCCTGCACAGCTGGCACTGGACCCCTGTTCGGCATCGGCTGTCGTCGTGCATCCCGGTACCGGTAAGGTGCTGGCATTAGTTTCTTATCCCGGGTATGATAACAGCCGCCTGGCGAACCAGATGGACACAGACTATTACAGCCAGCTTTTACAGGATAGGTCGCTGCCGTTATACAACAGGGCCACGCAGCAGCTGACAGCACCTGGCTCTGTACTAAAGCCGGTTACTATTATTGCCGGGCTTCAGGAAGGGGTTATTTCCACGGATTCACCGGTGTTCTGCGATGGCGTATTTGATAAGGTAGAACCGCATTTGAAATGCTGGAAGCATACAGGGCATGGAGAAGTAGCAGATGCATCGTCTGCCCTGCAGTTTTCCTGCAATGATTATCTGTGTGAAACGGCATACCGGCTTGGTTCCAGACATGGCATGGAATATACAGACCGTGTTTCACTGGCGTACCTGCAAAAATATGCCAGGCTGTTTCATCTGGATAAAAAGTCCGGGATTGAAATTACAGAGTCCGAACCGCATGTTACCGATGCCTATGGAATTCCTTCTGCAATCGGCCAGGGCACGCACAACTATGCGGCTGTCCAGCTGGCAAGGTATGCCGGTACGCTTGCTTCTGGCGGGGATATTTTTTCGCTTTCCCTGGTACAAGGGATAGCCGGTAAAAATGGCGTGCTGGAAGAAAAGGAGCCTGTGCTGGAAGATAAAATACAGCTGCCGGATGCTGTATGGAATGCCGTGCATCAGGGAATGCTTCAGTTTGCCAGGAATAACGCGCTGCTAAAGGATATGGGGATTCCGGTTGCAGGAAAGACCGGAACGCCACAGGAATCCAGGACAAGGCCGGACCACGCGCTGTTTATCGGATATGCGCCGGCAAAGCAGCCGGAAATAGCGCTGGCAGTGCGGATTGCAAATGGATATGGGTCATCGAATGCCACGGCGGCCGGAAAAAGCATCCTGAATTTTTATTTCGGGCTGGAAAGCCGGGAAAATATCCTGACAGGAGAAGCGTCACAGGTATTTAATGCCAGTACGGATTAGGGCGTGTTTGAAAAATGCTTTTCGTAAGATATGCATGAATACGGACATGTGAAAACAGGAATGCCTGATAAGCAGGATGGAACAAAAGGAGGATTCTATGAGAAAAAAAGTTTTGCGGATAACGGGGATATATATGGCAGTGATGTGCATGCTGTTTTTAGGCGGATGCTCCGGCAGCCAGGGCAGGGAAAACGGACAGGCTGTTCAGAACAAAACTGGAAGCGGGCAGGGTTCGAAAGACGAAAAAACACAAAGGCAGAAGCAGCTGGAAGATGAACAGCCAGGGCAGCAGGATGTGAATGCGAAACAAAAAACAGGTGAGGGTTTATCGGGTGAAGATGCCGGGAAAACAGAGCCGGAACTTGTGGAAACGGACTGGTCAGAATATTTTCATGGCATGAACGGTGCAGCCGTTATTTATGATGCTTCCAGAATGCAGCAGGCCGTATTCTGCAAAAAGACTGCCATGACCAGGCGTTCGCCGTGTTCGACCTTTAAAATTATTTCATCCCTGACAGCTTTGGAGCTTGGCATAATCAATCCGGAGCATTCGCTGCGTTCCTGGAGCGGGGAAGTTTTCTGGAATGAAAACTGGAACCGTGACAAGGATTTTCAGAGTGCTTTCCGGGATTCCTGTGTCTGGTATTTCCGGGAAGTGACTGATGAGATTGGGCCGCAGGCAATGAAGGAAGCGGTTGATAAGCTGTCGTATGGAAACCGTGATATTTCTGACTGGGAAGGAAGGCTGAATACAAATAACAGCAGCCCGGCGCTGACGGGATTCTGGATTGAATCTTCCCTGAAAATTTCACCGATAGAACAGACGGAAGTGATGGAGCGCATATTTGGAAACGCATCTTCCTATTCCAAGGCATCGCTGGATGTATTGCGGGAAGTAATGCTGCTGGCAGAAGAACAAAACCAGACAGGGATTCCAATATATGGTAAAACAGGCATGGGAGTGGAGCATGGTGTTACCGTTGATGCATGGTTTAGCGGATTTGCACAACAGGAAGGCCGTACCATATATTTCTGTGTTTATCTTGGGAGAACCGATGGCATGGATGTTTCAAGTGCAGCGGCAAGGGAGATTGCCGTACAGCTTGTATCTGATTATTTCAAAGCCGCTGGTTACTGACCATTTCTTTTACCTGGTTTCAAAGACAATTCTGCTGTCTTGAATGTCTTTTCCAGATGACGCATAAAATATGCAGCATATTCCGTCATCCGGGCAGCAGGCGTCTTTGCAGACATGTATGAATTATTCTCTATTTTTTTCAAAGTTTGTATCAATATTTTCAAGAGCATATTCAATGCATTGAATGATTACCTTGTTAAATGACATATTATTGATATTATAAAATTTTCTGAAAGAGAATGACATTTGCTCCAACTTATGGTAATATACTTTCATATGATTATTTACAGCAGAAACGGAAACAGCGTGTTTTCGTTTTTTGCTGTCAGCAGGGAGGCATATTATGTCATTATTGGAAGCGATTATCATGGGACTCATTCAGGGTATCACAGAATTTCTGCCGGTCAGCAGTTCAGGGCATCTTGCCCTGTTTGAGATTGCATTTGATTTGGAGAAAACAGGCCTGTTATTTGACTGCCTGCTGCATTTTGGCACGCTGATTGCCGTATTTGCAGTGTATTTCCGTGATATCTGGAAAATGATTTGCGAAGGCTTTGGCATTATCGGAGATTTTTTTATCAATGCCGGCACCGCTGTGTCAAAGCTTATGGGACACAAGGAAAAAAAATACCGCAAGATTATCTGCAATGGTTACCGCAAGTTTGTCATGCTTGTCATTGTATCGACCATACCGACCGGAATTATCGGGATAGCAGCAAAGGATTTGATTGAGCTTGCTTCAACCATCCTGATAGTGCCTGGCATCTGCCTGATTGTGACGTCAATCCTGTTATTTATTGCAGACCGCTGTAAGGAGGGCACGAAGACGCCAAAGCACGTCAGCTATACCAATGCGTTTATTATCGGTATCTGCCAGGGCTTTGCAACGCTGCCTGGAATTTCCCGTTCCGGGACGACGATTACGGCGTGCCTGTTAAGCGGCTTTGACCGGAAATTTGCGGTCAAGTATTCTTTTATTATGTCCATTCCGGCCATTTTAGGCTCGCTTGTGTTACAGCTGTTTGATTTAAAAGAGCTGTCCGCGGTCAGCCCGGCGGAATGGATGAATTATCTTGCCGGAACGCTTGTAGCAGCTGTTGTCGGGTACGTGTGCATTAAAGTCATGCTGTATGTGGTAAGGCAGAAAAAATATACCATTTTTTCTATATACTGCCTGATAGTCGGCGCTGTTTCCATCGGTGCATATTTCATTCTGGGATAGCATAAAATGAACCGTACAGCGCGAGGGGAATATTTGCATGGAAGGCTTTTGAATTTTTGAGAAACGGAGAAAGAAATGGCGAAGAAACGTTCAACACCTGCTATGGCTGATAAGAACAGCAGTCCCGGGACTTCTTTTAAATATGAAGTAATTCTCTGGGCAGTTCTTGCGTTATCGATTATATTGTTTATCAGCAACTTTGGAATTGCCGGAAAAGCAGGGAATTTTATCAGCAGTATCTTTTTTGGCCTGTTTGGCTTTACGGCGTACATATTTCCGTTTCTGTTATTTGGCGGAACGGCATTTGCAATTGCAAACAGGGATAATACGGTGGCAGTCATTAAGGAAACCGCTGCTGCTGGATTTTTCATTTTTGTCTGCATGTTTTTAGAACTGATTGGCAGCAAGGCGGGCACGCCGGTGGAATCTTACCTGTGGGCGGTGGAACATAAATATGGCGGCGGGCTGATTGGCGGGTTACTGACATGGCTGATTCAGTCGAATCTTGGAACCATCAGCGCATATGTGATTGATATTATTATGATGATTATCTGTATGGTGCTGATGACACAGCGTTCCTTATGGAAGCCAATCCAGTCTGGCGGCCGCAAAATGTATGCATCCGCCAGAAATGAAACAATACGCCAGCGGGAACAGTATACGCAGCGCAGGCAGCGGCGGATAGATAACAAAGTAACCGGGGTATCGTCCGATACAAGCATTAAAGCTGCAGGAAAGCAGAAAGCATCGGATAACCTGAATGAAATCCGGCCGGACCCGGCGTTTACGGCAGATTTTCCAATCCATATGATGAACCAGCCGCCAAAGGCCGTGAAGGAACGGGAACCGGATTCTGCATATGCAGGAATTCCAAAGACACAGGCAGCGGGCATGGAATATTCGGATGTGATGCTGTTTCCGCCGGATATGGAGAAAGAACCGAAGCCAAAGATGCCGCCCGATAACATTGTTCCGATTAAAAACCGCAAAGTGGCGCTTAAGCCAAGCCTGCCGGAAATAAATGCAGGAGACGATATTTTAGAACATACAAGCGGTATTTTTTCCGGTATGCTGCCGGAAGCTGGAAGCATGCCGGAAACCGGAAATGCGGGTGCAGCAGATGGACATGCTGTGCCGGAACCGGATTTTGATGCGGCAGATGAATCCGCAGTGCCGCAAAACCTGTACGGGGATGTTTCAAATGACAGTGCCGGCACGGATTTGGAAGATTTGCAGAATCCGGACGCTTATCATGCTGCGCCGGATGCCGGATTTGAAATGCATGGCGATGCAGCATCCGGGAATGATACGGCATCCGCGGAAGTCATTGACTTTGAAAGCATGGATTTCTTCGGCGTAGATTTTGAGCAGGCACCCGGGCAGCATCCGCAGCCGGAATCCAGTGTGTATGAAACAGCAGATAGTGCAGCAGGCAGCTTGCCAAAATTCACGCTGGATGAAGCCGCGGGGATGCAGGCAATGGCAGGCAGGGAAGGAAGCAGCCAGCTGGAATCCATCCTGGATGATGATTTGCCGCAGGACGATATCAGCCTGCCGGCCATGACCGCAGAAGAATTAATGGACCAGCAGCTGCAGCAGGTGAAAACAGCTCCGGTAAAAGCGGCAGCACCGTCTGCGGCACAAAGGCAGCCAGCCGCAAATCCGTCAGGGACAGCCGCACCGCTGCACCGCAATCCAAAACAGTCACAGGCTGAAATTGCTTCGAATACAGCTGATATCAGTGTCCAGATGCACAGGCCGCAGCCTGTGTTTAAAAAAGAGCATGTACTGCCTTCGGTCAGCCTGTTAAAGAATGCAAGCCCAAACCAGACCGGGGATTCCAGGGAGCATCTGCAGGAGACAGCGCTGAAACTGCAGCAGACGCTGAAAAATTTCGGCGTGAATGTGACAATACTCAATGTCAGCTGCGGGCCGTCCGTAACCCGGTATGAAATCCAGCCGGAAATGGGCGTCAAGGTAAGCAAGATTGTAAACCTTGCGGATGATATCAAACTGAATCTGGCCGCAGCCGATATCCGTATCGAAGCGCCGATTCCGGGAAAAGCAGCCATTGGCATTGAGGTACCGAATAAAGAAACCGTTCCGGTTATGTTCCGCGAGCTGATTGAGTCAGAAGCATTTCAAAAGCAGTCCTCGCCGTGTGCATTTGCAGCCGGCAAGGACATTGCGGGACAGGTGGTTGTGACGGATATCTGCAAAATGCCGCATCTGCTGATAGCAGGAGCGACAGGCTCTGGAAAATCGGTATGTATTAATACGATTATTATGAGCATTCTTTATAAAGCAGACCCGGATGACGTCAAGCTGATTATGATAGACCCGAAGGTTGTGGAATTAAGCGTGTACAACGGCATTCCGCACCTGCTGCTGCCGGTCGTGACAGACCCGAAGAAGGCAGCAGGCGCCCTGCACTGGGCGGTTTCGGAAATGATGGACCGCTACCAGAAATTTGCTGATTATGGCGTCCGGGATATGAAGGGCTATAATGCAAAGGTGAAAAAGATAGCAGATATTCCGGACGAGTCGAAGCCGCAGAAAATGCCGTATATTGTCATTATTGTTGACGAGCTTGCAGACCTTATGATGGCAGCGCCGGGAGATGTGGAAGACGCAATCTGCCGTCTGGCACAGTTAGCAAGGGCGGCGGGCATTCACCTGATTATTGCGACACAGCGGCCGTCCGTAAATGTCATTACCGGGCTGATTAAGGCAAACATGCCGTCCAGAATCGCATTTTCGGTAACGTCCGGCATTGATTCCAGGACGATTCTGGATATGAACGGTGCAGAAAAGCTGCTTGGAAAAGGGGATATGCTGTTTTATCCGCAGGGGCTCCAGAAACCGGTACGTGTCCAGGGGGCATTTGTGTCGGATTCGGAAGTTTCGGATGTCGTGGAATTTTTAACATCCCAAAGCGGGGCAGCGCAGTATAGCAGCGAAATTGAGCAGAAAGTGGCAAGCGCAGCATCCGCAGCCGGTTCTGCTTCTTCGGATGCAGCGTCCGGGGATGACAGGGACGTCTATTTTGCGGATGCGGCAAGACTGCTGATGGAAAAGGAAAAGGCATCTGTCAGCATGCTGCAGCGGTATTTTAAAATTGGATTTAACCGTGCGGCGCGTATTATGGACCAGCTGGAAGAAGCAGGCGTTGTAGGGCCGGAGGAAGGCACAAAGCCGCGCAAAATACTGATGAGCCCGGAACAGTTTGCACAGTATGAAGAAGAAGTACTGTAACAGAAATGAAAAAGCTTTGCAGGAAGTCTGGCAGATTTGCTGCAGCAGGAATGATTCTGACAGAAACGGTACAGTATAAAGAATAAAGGAGAGAGGGCAAGTGGCACATATTATTGATGGAAAACGCATTTCACAGGAAATCAAAGACGAGCTGAGGGAACAGACAGCAAAACTGAAGGAACAGGGAATATCCGGATGCCTGGCCGTGATTCAGGCAGGCGCAGACCCGGCTTCCAGCGTGTATGTCCGGAATAAAAAACGTGCCTGCGAATATATCGGAATCGAATCGCGTTCGTTCGAGCTTCCGGAGGAAACGACAGAAGATGAGCTGCTGGCATTAATCAGCCAGCTGAATGCAGATGAAACGGTGACAGGCATTCTCGTACAGCTTCCGGTACCGCCGCAGATTGACGAAAATAAAATTATCCAGGCAATTTCACCCCAAAAAGATGTGGACGGCTTTCATCCGCACAATGTCGGGGCACTGCTCAGCGGGCTTGCGGGATTTGTTTCGTGTACTCCGGCAGGGGTAATCCAGCTATTGAAGCGTTCCGGCATTGAGATTGCCGGAAAGAGCTGTGTTGTCGTCGGGCGGAGCAACATTGTCGGCAAACCGATGGCGGTTTTGATGCTTCGTGAAAATGCAACCGTTACCATTGCCCATTCCAAAACGGAAAATCTGCGAAGTGTCTGCCAGCAGGCGGATATTCTGATAGTGGCTGTCGGCAGGCCGAAAATGATAGATGCTTCCTATATAAAAGAAGGTGCCGTTATTATTGATGTCGGAATTCACCGCAATGCGGAAAACAAGCTTTGCGGGGATGTTGATTATGACAGCGTCCTGCCGCTTGTGCGGGCAGTAACGCCGGTACCGGGCGGCGTCGGCCCGATGACAATTGCAATGCTGATGCATAACTGTGTGGAAGCGTTAAAGCAGCAGGGAGGCGTGCAGGAAATATGAGGTGTTCAAACTGCGGGGAAGTGCTTTCCCCTGCAAGCAGGTCCTGCAGCCGCTGCGGGACGGCTGTGTCCAGGGAATTTAATTACAAGAACATGGAAAAGGAGCTGCTCCATACCGTATGGGAGGAGGAAGCCATTCCGGGTATTTCCGGCGGTACTGCCCTGTACCGGCAGAGTGTACCAAAAATGCAGTACCAATCAGGGATGAAAGAGATGAATCATATGTACGAAACAGAAGAAAACGAAGACATGGAAGAAATGAAAAAGCAGCCGTTTAAGCTGGCTGTGGCACTTTTGACCGGTGCGGCTGTTTTTGCCGGCGCAGCTTTTTACCTGCGGACGCTGCCGGACACGTATCATTATGGAAAGACAGAGACAGAGTATAACCACTGCCTGACGCTGATGGCAGAGGGGGATTACGAAGGCGCTGCCGCATCGATTGACCTTCTGCTGGAGCAGGAATCCGACAGCCTGGCCTATCTGGCTTTAAAAAACACGATTTGTGAAAACAGCGGCGATACGAAAAAGCAGGTAAAAGTACTGAAAAAAATTATCAAAGCAGATAAGGATAATTACCAGGCATACGAAAGGCTTTTGCAGATTTATGTAAAAAATAAAAATCAGGATGCGATTGTAAAGCTGTCGGAAGGCGCGCCGAATTCTGCCATTGCCGCCATGCTGGATGAATATTTAATCGAGACGCCGTATCTTGAGCTGACGCCGGGCCTTTACGATTCCAGCCAGACGCTTGCTATTTCAAGCGAAAAAGGTACGAGCATTTATTATACGCTGGATGGCTCCCCGCCGCAGGAAAACGGCGTCCTGTATACAGCGCCGTTCGCCCTGCAGCAGGACCGCTTTTATTCCGTCAGGGCCGTATGTAAAAATGAAAACGGCGCATACGGGGAAGAAGCTTCCGGGGATTACCAGATTGGAATTGATGCAGACCCGAATATTTCCGTCACGCAGATTGGCGAACCGGCTGTTTACCCGGACAGCGGCACTTATACGGACCAGCAGCGCATTACCATTGACGTTCCGATTGGATATCAGGCATATTACAGCTGGATGTCCGGCGCAGAGCTGACGCCGCAGAACGGGACTCTGTATACAGGCGGGATTACAATGCCAGAAGGAAATTCACAGCTGTCGGTCATCGTTGCCGACGCAGACGGAAACTGCAGCCCGGTGAAACAGGTAAGCTATACTTACCAGCCGCAGTAAAAAACAGAAAAAACAGGGCTGTCGCACTAAGCAAAACATATACAAGATATAGTACAAAAGAACAACGTGAACCAGCTATATCTTGTATCGTTTTCTGAATGCGACAGCCCCATTTTTTGAAAGAGAAAGAGGCGTTATGGTTTAAACGAATTCCGGTCAGCGGCATTTTCAGCCGGATAGATTTCCCGCAGCTGTGCCACGTAAGTTTTCATCAGCTGGTTTACAATACGAAGGTGCCTGTTATCCAGGTCTTCCAGCATGACATCGATTTCCTGTATCATCTGGTTATGCTGCACGCCAGGGTCATTCGGGTCAGAAATCAGGGAAGCAATGCTTGTATGCAGGTATTCTGCGATAGAGTAAAAGGTGTCCATGCTGACAGCTTTTACACCCCGCTCCAGCTTGCTGATAAGGCTGAGAGATAAAAACAGTTCATCTGCCATTTGCTCCTGTGTAATCTGCAGTTCTTTTCTGCGCGTCTTGATATTCGTTCCAATTAGCTTGTAATCCAGTGGCATTCCTATTTTCTCCGATGGTGTTTTGGATGTCTTTGAGAGCGTGAAAATGTTTTTTATATTATAATTCAAAATAAATATTCAAAAGCAGCACTAATAGTGTCCTAAAACACTTGACAATAATACAATAAATGTTATAATGCAAATTAACAAAGTAGTCGCCTACATGTATAATGATTTACACAAAACATTTAGGGTAAAAAGAAAAGGGAGGTGCCGGGATGCTGAATTTATTATTCCAGGATATCTGCTGCAGGATTCGGATGAAAATGAAAAAAAGAAAAAGCAGTGTGCCGCAGGAAGTATGGCACAATGTTTATTCTACGATGTTTGACGACGTGTACCAGAAAAAATGCAGGCTTTTGGATGAGGCTGGCATTGATTACCGGGTTTTCATGGATCCGGATGAAGCAAACCTTGTTTATCTGCGCAATTATATTAATAAGCCGGACAGTTACCGGATGTATTATGCGTTTTATGTGACAAGGCGGGATTATAAAAAAGCGTGCGAGGCAATGAAAACGCTGCCGGACAGCCCGCCGGGCGGATTCTGCAGCATTGCCATGTAAGTGCACCGGAAATATGTTCAAATGCCTGTCCGCAGTAAATGTATTTTATTTTCCAATTGATTTTTTCTGAAAATAATTTTATACTAGAGCGTGTCGAGAAAATGCTTTCCATGAGATGTACTCAGTTTGTGGAGAAATTATCCCCAGTTTATAAGTCACAGCCGGGCTGTGCTGTTTAAAATCGGGATGAATTTTCCGGGAAACGGGGCGTACAGATTGCAGGAATGGTATTAAGACACGCTCTAGTGCTGCATCCAGACAGAAAATATATGTAGAATCAGGAGAACGAAAGACATGTACAGGATAGCATTATGCGATGATGATGAAAGAGAGCCCGCGTGCGTGAAGGAACTGCTCGATAAATACAGAGAGGCAAAAGGACAGCTGGATTACAGCCTGGAATGGTTTGCGGATGCGCATGCCCTGCTCCGGAGCATGGAACAGGCTGGAAAGCCGGACCTGGTATTTTTGGATATTTACATGCCGGACAAAAACGGCATTGCGGCTGCACAGGAAATACGCAGCCTTGGCAGCGATGTGCCGATTGTATTTTTAACGGCTTCAACCGAACATGCGCTGAATGCCTATGGCGTAGATGCAGTCCAGTATCTGGTAAAGCCGCTTGCCCAGGAAACGTTTTTTCACGCGATGGACACGGTGCTCGGGCTGATTCAAAAGGCAAAAGAAAGCCAGCTTGTGTTAAAGACTGCACACGGGATTGTCCGGCTGCAGCCGGATGATATTGTTTACTGCGAGTCGCAGAAAAATTACCAGATGGTGTATCTGGCAGAGGAAGAATGCAGAATCCGCATGACGGCAGAAGGAATCTGGGGGATGTTAAAGCCCTTATCCCAGTTTGCCAGGTGCGGGCGTTCTTTTATCTTGAATATGAACCATATTGTTTCGATTAAGCAGGAAGAAATCCAGATGGATAATGGCAGGCTGGTCTATCTGCCGAAAAGCCGGACAGCGGAATTTAAAAAGCTTTATTTGTCGTATTATTTTGAATGAATGCATTGCAGAGGCGAAGTTCGTCCCGGTTAAACGGCAGATTATCCCGCAGCCTTGCATGCTTTTTATGGAAATGCTATAAATAATCTGTTATATGCTTATATGCAGCGTTTTTTGTGAGGGGGGGGGTAAAATGCAGTATGCTCGGAGGTTCTTTCTGGATTGCTTTTTTTCGGAATGCAATCAGCGTAGTGCTGATGATGTCTTTTTTTCTCATGCTTGACCGTCCAAGATTTTCCATGAAAACAACACTATACAGCTACCTGGCGTTTGGCATTTTATTGATTTCGTTATACAGCTTCTGGTATCAGTCAGCAAGTGCGAGTTTTATCCGCTTTGCGCCAGTTTCCTCGCTGCCGGTAATCGGGGTTTTCTGCAGCCTGATGAGCAGGGAAGTGCTTTATGTATCATTGTATAAAATGGCACTGGCATTTTACCTGTTTTCTGTCTGTGTGTTTTGCAGCGTGGATGCAGCACGCTGGTGGTTTGGGGGAAATTTATGGGCAGATATCGGAATGCGTATTGTATGTACGTCAGCTGTCCTTTGGTTTACCTGGAACAAGTTCCGCAGGCAGTTTTTAAACGGGATAGATTTTCTGATAGAAGAAATGGACACGTTCAGTGCGCTGACGCTTTTTGTATCAGTCATTCACGGTGCGATTATTGCGTACTGGCCAAACCTGCAGGGGTTTTCTGTTTTTAACATGGTGCGCGCATTTACCATCCTGTTTCTGTCTGGCATGCTTCAGTATACAATCCTGCATTTGTATATTCATCTGGGACGGGAGCATCTTTACCGCAGGGAAAAAGAGCTTCTGGAAATCAATGAAAAGCTCCTGCGCCGCCAGATGGAGCTGGTGCGGGAATCCGAACAGAAGGTGGCAAGAATCCATCATGATGTGCGCCATCATACGCTGCTGATGAAAGAATATGCAAAAAAGGGCAGGCTGGACAGCCTGATGGATTACCTGGACCAGTATATGGAAGATATCGAACAGGAAAAGCAGGAAAAAATATGCCTGAACCATGCTGTCAGCAGCATTCTGTCTGCTTATGCTGCAAAGGCCCGAAATGAGAACATCAAGGTCAGTCTGGATGTCAGGATTCCGGAAGAACTTCCGGTACGGGATATTGACTGGATTGCGATTCTTGCCAATGTGTTTGAAAATGCCATTCACGGCTGCATGAAATCAGGCCTGACAGAACAGGAAATCAGCCTTAAGATAGCTTTAAAAAGAGGAAAAATCAGCATCTGCTGCCGCAACAGCAGCGGAGAAGTGAAATTTCATAACGGGCGTCCGGTGTCCGCTTCCGGCGGCATCGGGGTGTCCAGCATTTTAAAAACGGTATGCCGTTATGACGGGGAAACCGATTTTTCACTGAATGACGGGATATTTACTGCAAGAATCCTTCTGAATCTTCCGGAAAAAATGCCGGCTTGATGCGTGCGGCACGTTCTGTTTTTTCTATTATGTTATGTTATTTTATTGCAGGCTTTCCGTTACCATCAAATATTTTTATTACAAGATTATTACAAATCGTTGACACCGAAATAAGAGATTGCTATAATAGAACGGAATTAAGGCAGTGCCTTGCAGAAACAGGAAAATTGTGATGAAACAGAATGTGTAAAATAAGGCATGGCAGGATATGCATATCGGGAATTGAATATCAGGATAAAGAACATCAGATAATAATTCAAAGCAGGAGGATTCTATGAAATTCAGGTTCATAAAAACAGGAGCAGTCTTTATGGCAGCTATGATGGCGGTACTGGGTTCCCATTCGGTGCGGGCGCAGGCTGTTACGATTCAGGCAGGTGTCAGTGCAGCGCTGACAGAATATATGAATGAAAGCACAAAGGCTGCGTCCAGCGGGCCGCAGAAAGAAGCAAAGGCCGTGAAAAAGACACGCGCACAGAAAAAGATAAGGAGCATCGGGAAACAGAACGATAACGCATCCGAAGAAAAGACTATCTGCGGATATAAGAATCTGGGTATCGCAAATGTAGATAATTATCTGAATGTCAGGCAGGAGCCGGGCGAGGACGCCAAAATCGTAGGCAAGCTTCCGGCCGATGCAGGCTGTGAAATTCTTGAGTCAGAAAACGGCTGGCATCATATCCGTTCCGGCAAGGTCAGCGGATATGTTAAAAGCGATTATATTATTACAGGGGAGCAGGCAGAAAGCCTGGCAGAAAAGCTGAAAAAGACGATTGCAACGGTCAACACCCTTACCGTATACATACGTGAAAAACCAAATACCGACTGTACGATTCTGACTATTGTTACCGCAGACGAGGAACTGGAAGTCGTGGAAGAAGGGGATGAATGGATTGAGGTCAAGCTGGATGATGAAAACGGCTTTGTCAGTGCACCGTATGTCAATCTTTCCGAAGAACTGAAAAAAGCAATGCCATATACAGAAGCAGAAAAAAAAGAGGGAGTTTCGGATGCCAAATATTCCCTTGTACAGACAGCGTTAAGCTATGTAGGCGGGCGTTATGTCTGGGGCGGGACAAGCCTGACAAACGGCGTGGACTGCTCCGGGTTTACCATGCAGATTATGGCAAGGTATGGCGTTTCGCTGCCGCATTCTTCCAGGGGACAGGCAGGGTACGGCAGAAGCGTCAGCACCTCCGAGCTGCAGCCGGGTGATTTGATTTTTTACGGCAGCGGCAGCTCTATCAGCCATGTGGCGATTTATATTGGAAACGGGCAGATTGTACATGCCAGCAACAGCCGTGACGGCATAAAGGTGTCCAATGCATTTTACCGCACGCCAATCTGCTGCAGGCGCATGTTTTAGCGGCGTCTGACTGGGCTGTTACGGAATTTGCCTGAAATGTAAAAAAATAGTTTACAAGGCCATACAGGTATGGTATATTGAAAAAGCATGAGCCAGCCCGTATTCGGTAAATGGATTCTCCGACCTTTTACTGAGTATCATGCAGCTGTGGGCGGTTAAAAAATAGATGGAGGAATTACAATGTTATCAAAAGAAAAGAAAGAAGAAATCATCAAAGAGTATGGCAAAAAGCCAGGCGATACCGGTTCGCCGGAAGTACAGGTTGCACTGCTGACACAGCGCATCAATGAGCTGACAGAGCACCTGAAGGTGAACCAGAAAGACCACCATTCCAGAAGGGGGCTTTTGAAAATGGTCGGCCAGAGACGCGGCCTTTTAGCGTACCTGAAAAAGAGTGACATTGAGAGGTACCGTACTTTAATCAAGCGGCTTGGATTAAGAAAATAGTTCTGTATGGAAAGGGCGGATATTTTCCGCTCTTTTTTAAGGCTGTTGGAACGCAGGCAGCAAAGCCGGAAATAACAGGAAGGATGGCAGGGGTGTTAAAAGGAAGCTGCCATTTGCAGGGGCATTTTCCTTCTGACACCCAAGCCAGTCATGCCTGCGGGCAGGAAGTTTTGGATTTATCAGCGCTCGCGGATATCTGCCGCAGGCTGTTTCGGATATGGACAGCCTGGCAGGTTATGAGGCTCGCGAGCATAGAAAAGGAGAGAAGAAATGTATAAAAGTTATTCTATGGAAATCGGCGGAAAAACGCTGACGGTTGAAATCGGCCGTGTATGTGCACAGGCAAACGGTGCTGCACTGATACGGTATGGCGAGACAACCGTGCTTTCGACCGCAACCGCATCCGATAAACCGAGGGATGGAATTGATTTTTTCCCGTTAAGTGTGGAATATGAAGAAAAGCAGTATGCCGTTGGCAAGATTCCTGGCGGATTTAATAAAAGGGAGGGAAAAGCATCGGAAAATGCAATTCTGACATCGCGTGTCATTGACCGTCCGATGCGCCCGCTGTTCCCAAAGGATTACCGCAATGACGTTACGCTCAACAACATGGTTATGAGCGTAGACCCGCAGTGCCGCCCGGAAATTACGGCAATGCTGGGTGCTGCAATTGCTGCGAGCATTTCCGATATTCCGTTTGCAGGCCCTTGTGCAATGACCCAGATTGGCATGCTGGACGGGCAGTTTATCGTAAATCCGTCTCAGAAAGAATGGGATGACGGGGATTTGCAGCTGACCGTTGCGTCTACCATGGAAAAGGTTATTATGATTGAAGCCGGAGCTAATGAGATACCGGAAGAAAAGATGCTGGAAGCAATTTATATGGCTCATGACATCAACCAGACAATCAATGCCTTTATCAGCCAGATGACATCAGAATCCGGAAAGGAAAAGCATGCATATACAAGCTGCGCGATTCCGGAAGAAATGTTTGCAGCCATGCGGGAGCTTGTAACGCCGCAGGAAATGGAAGATGCTGTTTTTACAGACTTAAAACAGGTTCGTGAAGAAAATATCCGAAAGATTACCGAAAAATTTGAAGAAGCTTTTGCGGAGAATGAAGAATGGCTCTCTGTGCTTGGGGAAGCTGTTTACCAGTACCAGAAAAAAACCGTCCGCAAAATGATTTTAAAAGACCATAAGCGACCGGACGGACGTGACATGAAGCAGATACGCCCGCTGGCAGCTGAGGTAGACCTGATTCCGCGCGTGCATGGTTCTGCCATGTTTACAAGGGGCCAGACACAGATTTGCGATATTGTCACGCTGGCACCGATGTCAGAAGTGCAGAAGGTGGACGGGCTGGACGAAAATATCGTGCAGAAGCGGTACATGCACCACTATAATTTCCCGTCCTATTCCGTAGGCGAGACCAAGCCGTCCAGGGGTCCGGGACGCCGTGAAATCGGACATGGCGCATTGGCGGAAAAAGCGCTGATTCCGGTGCTGCCTTCCGTGGAAGAATTTCCTTATGCAATCCGTGCGGTATCGGAAACGTTTGAATCCAACGGTTCCACTTCCATGGCATCGACCTGTGCATCCTGCATGTCGCTGATGGCAGCAGGCGTTCCGATTAAAAAAATGGTGGCGGGCATTTCCTGCGGGCTTGTAACCGGCGAAACCGATGATGATTATATTGTGCTGACCGATATCCAGGGACTGGAAGATTTCTTTGGCGACATGGATTTTAAGGTGACCGGAACGCATGACGGCATTACGGCTATTCAGATGGATATTAAAATCCACGGCCTGACCCGTCCAATTGTGGAAGAAGCGATTGCAAGAACGAGGGAAGCAAGGCTTTACATTATGGATGAGGTTATGTCCAAGGCGATAGCAGAGCCAAGGAAGGAAGTAGCGCCGCTTGCGCCAAAGATTATCCAGATGCAGATTGACCCAATGAAGATTGGCGACGTCGTCGGGCAGAGGGGCAAGACCATCAATGAAATTATTGAACGGACAGGCGTAAAAATTGACATCAGCGAGGACGGCATGGTTTCCATCTGCGGCACGGAAAAGGCCATGATGGACAAGGCTGCTGAAATGATAAAGATTATTACGACAACCTTTGAAGAAGGCCAGATTTTCAAGGGCAAGGTTATCAGCATCAAGGAATTCGGGGCATTTATTGAGTTTGCACCGGGCAAGGAGGGCATGGTTCATATTTCCAAAATTACAAAAGGAAGAATTAACCATGTCGAGGATGTACTGACACTCGGCGATATGGTGACGGTTGTCTGCCTTGGAAAGGACAAGATGGGACGCATCAGCTTCAGCATGAAGGATGTGCCGAAGACAAAATAAAGGTTATGGAAAGCTGCTGCATGAAAATGCCGGCAGCTTTTTCACTTTTTGCTGCGGTAAGACATATGATAATAAAAAATGCAGGATTGCGTATTTATGGACAGGGTTCGAAGTTTAATTAACTGTGACCAGCTTCACAGGCTTGGGTATACAGGGCGGGGTGTCGGGATAGCGATTTTAGATACCGGGGCGTGTGTGCGGCAGATGCAGCGCGGTTCTGGGAAGGGAATGTCAAATAAATGAAGCTGACAGGAGAACAGTTAAACAGGCTGCGCCATATGGACATTATGGAGCTGGACCGGGCACAGCTGACAGACGCGAAGGATATTGTAATCGATATGGAAAAGAGCGTGGAAAGACGGATAGAGGATTATCTGGAACAGATGGGAAATCCGTATGCGCTGAAATCCGGAGATTATATTTTGCAGACTGGCTTTCTGGAAGATACAAAAGACACGGCAGATGACCGGATGCTTTTGTTTTTAAAAAGGGAGCAGGAGAGGCTGCTGTAAATCTTTACACCCTTTCTCAGATCTGTTATAATTTGTAATATAATTTTGCAATCTAATTATAATAAGGAAGAAATTCATGCAGGAGAGCATATGGGAGGGGGAATGGGATATGACGATGACTGGCATGCTGCCGCATTTTACATCGCTGCAGGAAGCGCTGTCAGCGCTGTTTGGAAACGGCATTCAGGCTGTAAGGCATGACCAGGTTTCGGGCGGGGATATCAATGAAGCATACAGCCTGCTGCTGAATAACGGCATGCGTATTTTTATGAAGGCGAACACAAAGCAGAATCTTTCTTTTTTTCAGGCGGAAGCCGCCGGCCTTTCTGCGATTGCAAAAACCGGGACAGCAGGCACGCCGCGGATGCTTGGCATGGGAACAGATGAGGGCAGGGGCGGTTTTTCGTTCCTTTTGATGGAGCTGGTACAGGCCGGAAAAAAGGTTTCCGGGTACTGGGAAGTATTTGCGCGCCAGCTGGCCGACATGCACCGGTCTGATACCGGGGCGTTTGTGTCCGGCGGCCTGTATGGCTTTTTGCAGGATAATTATATCGGGGCGAACCGGCAGGTGAATACGTCATCCGGCAGCTGGATTGATTTTTTCCGGGAATGCCGGCTGGAGCCGCAGGTGCGCAGTGCTGCCCGCTATTTTGAGAAGGCAGAGCTTAAAAAGATTTCCATGCTGCTGGAACACACGGACAGCATCCTGACAGAACCGGAATTCCCGTCGCTGCTGCATGGCGACCTCTGGGCTGGAAATGTGATGACTGGTAATGACGGGCGGGTGTGGCTGATTGACCCGGCTGCATATGTCGGACATGCAGAAGCAGACCTGGCCATGACGGAACTGTTCGGCGGCTTTCCGCAAGCTTTTTACAGTGCTTACCAGGAAGCGCTGCCATTGCAGCCGGGCTATGACAGGCGGCGGGATTTTTATAACCTGTATCATCTGCTGAATCATTTAAACCTGTTTGGCGTGTCCTATCTTTCACCGGTAAGGAACGTGATAAGGAAATATGCAGATACGCTTTCCTAGAAGATATGGTTTAGGGGATAAAGGAGTTTTATGAACCAGAAGGATTTGACAAAAGGGCCGGTTCTGCAGTCCATGCTGTTTTTTGCACTGCCGATGATTTTCGGCAATCTGCTCCAGCAGGGATATAATATTGCAGATACGTGGCTGGCCGGGAATTTTATTGGAAAAGGCGCGCTTGCTGCTGTCGGCTCTGCGTTTGCGCTGATGACGTTTCTGACATCGGTTCTGCTGGGGCTGTGCATGGGGAGCGGCGTCTGCTTTTCCATCTGCTTCGGGAAGAGGGAATATGACCGGATGAAGTCCGGTATTTTTATGTCTTTCGTAATGATCGGGACCGCAGCCCTGCTTTTAAGTGCTGTTGTATTTACCGGGCTGGATCTGATCC